>Ga0316204_10011817_pt1 | contig 10827 bp, 9 predicted proteins | sample 6monrhotite_MG_2_FD_205661 | JGI IMG/M metagenome (GOLD analysis project Ga0316204, IMG submission 205661) | Microbial mat bacterial communities from mineral coupon in-situ incubated in ocean water Damariscotta River, Maine, United States -... | ecosystem: Environmental > Aquatic > Marine >... | reverse complement strand
ATTGTGACGTTCGGGAACCGAGTATTCCTTTATCTGCAATAAAAGATTTAATCCACTCTTTCCCATCTAAGGTGACGTAATACAACTTCACCAAGCCTTTACGTAGGAAAAAGAGATCCGCGCATACCTCGCCTTGAGAGAGAACATACGCCCCCTTTTTATACTTTCGCGCAATCACCCTCCCTGACAACGCAGGATGATTGACGACATTACACATAAAACTATCAAAATCGAATTCAGACATAAAAATTAACCTGGGTTAATGCCTCCGTATTATCTAAAGGCTAATGTAAACAGGCTCCATCAACAACCCAAAAGAGACAACCATGCTTAACGTGCCACAAACCATATTGATTACAGGAGGTACATCGGGAGTAGGCTTGGCCTTAGTAAATCAGTTACATGATGAAGGGCATAATATCGTTATTGTTGCCCGAAATGTAACGAAGTTTAAACAGCTTCTTCATCAGTACAAAAACCTGAACTGCTACCTCTGCGACCTTGCTTCACGACAGCAGGTAGAGACATTGTGTAATGACATTATTGAAAACCACCCTGATATCAGCATTATCATCAATAACGCGGGTATTCAGTATACGCCGTGCTTTGTTGAGGATGAATTTAATTTTGATTCCATAGAGCACGAAACACGGGTCAATTTTTTAGCCCCTGCGTGGATTACATATTTACTTCTTCCGGCATTCATCAACAACGCATCACCCAGTGCAATTGTTAATATCTCTTCCGGGCTTGCCCTTGCGCCCAAAACTCACTCAGCTGTATATTGTGCGACTAAATCCGCTCTCCACAGCTTGTCACAAAGCCTACGCTATCAATTAGCAGAAAGTAATGTTCGAGTTATGGAGGCTCTTCTCCCGCTGGTAGACACGCCCATGACGACCGGAAGGGGGCGTAACAAGCTATCACCTAAAGAGGCTGCTGCTCAAATCATCTCCGGTGTTAAATCTGAAAAAAACGAAATTTACGTTGGTAAAGCACGTTTTCTTCCTCTGTTAATGCGTATCTCACCAGCTCTAGTTAAAAACATGCTACGGAGGTCTTAGTGATGCACAGATACATCAGCATTATTTTTTTATTCAGTTTGATAACAAGTGCCGAGGCTAGTGAGATGAATTGGAAGCAGTTCCATATAACCATACACAACATTGAAGTGGAACGCGGTGGAGAGATGGGCGTTTATCTCTTTCTGGAGAAAGGCTTTCCCATTAAACACGAGCAGGCAATCAAGCATTATCGCTTTGAAGTTAGCAGTACTACTCACGAGTTGATGATCGAAGTTCCAGATCAACCCTTTGCCCTTAAAGCTCACCATGATGAAGATCGCTCTGGAACCGTCACAAAAAACTGGACGGGCATTATTCCCGCTGAGGGGTTTGGATTTTCATCAGGTGCCAGAATGCGCTTTGGCCCACCCTCATTCAAGCAAGCCGCTATCTCCTTGCCCGACAATCAAGCCACTATCTTAAACATGATTTACCCATGAGGTGCATATGAAAGATTTAATCAAAGTAATGCTGCTACTCACGCTTATTTTTGCCAGTACTTTCGTTATTATCAAAGCCACTGGCGTAATCACCCTAGATGACATCAAATACTGGCTTGAAGAGGCACAAAAAATCCATCCAGCCTATTTATCCCTAGTCATTATCGCTTTGCTTTTTTCTGACCTCTTTATCGCCATCCCGACCATGACTGTTACCATTATGGCAGGCTATTTTCTCGGCTGGCCTTTGGCTGCGGCTACCACTGTTAGTGGATTTTTTTTGGCAGGTATCATTGGCTATGTTCTGAGTAGGCTTTATGGCTGGAGATTGCTACACAAAATCTACAAAGAACGTGAACGTCTTGATGAAATGCACAGAGTTTTCTCGGCTTATGGCCCCTTCATGCTCATCATCTGTCGGGCAATGCCGATTCTTCCCGAGGTTAGTTGCTGTATGGCAGGGGCTACGCGCATGCGGTTTATCAAATTTATCAGCATGTATGCACTGGGCACCATTCCCTATGCGCTTATCGTAACGTATGCCGGTTCGATCAGCTCTCTCGAAAAACCAACACCCGCCATAATGACGGCCATATTGCTCTCGTCAGCACTTTGGTTAACGTGGTTTTTTTTGGCAAAACGAATTCATCATGCTCACTGAAAATACACCCAAAGTAATATTAACTTGACGACTTCTTACATGCCTATTTAAAGAAAAAACCGGTAATACAGTAACGGCTCAGTGGCATTGCGCACCACTAAGCCTTCACATCGCTCAACCTGATAAGGCCTATTGGAGGGTGATAGTCGTCGTATACAACAGGGTATTGTTCTCCTCGTTGGTTTCATTAATAACATTAGACCGATCCGCAACCACCCCAAGATAGTAGGTACCTGCGGTGAGATAGCTAGGCACCGTAATACTGCTTGTACGGGTATTACTTAGGCCTGAACTGAGATCACGAACAAGGTGAGTGGCAAGGAGTTGGTCACCGCTTGTAATCGTAGCATCGGAAGAGAGGTAGATACCTGCATAGGTGGTAGCCCCAGAGCTACTCATCCCGTGGTTGGTGATGGTGCTACTCATAGTGAGACTGGTACCTCTATGCCAAGTGATGCTAGCGGGCGTAATCGCGGTCGGTTGCAGGTCGATATCAACCACAACGTCTATCACATCGGTAGCCAGTAGCGCGTTATTTGCTTCATTGGTTTCGCTGATAGCATTAGATCGATCGGCGATCGCCCCGAGGTAATAGGTGCCCGCAGTGAGGTTGCTGGGTACCACAATGTTACTCATGTGCGCATTACTTAGTCCCGGACCGAGATCTCGAACAAGATGGGTGGCAAGGAGCTGGTCACTGCTTGTGATCATAGCATCGGCAGAGAGGTAGATACCTGCGTAGGTGGTAGTCCCCGAGCTACTCGTCCCGTGGTTGGTGATGGTGCTACTCACTGAGGTGCTGGCGCCACTATGCCATGTGTTGCTAGCAGGTGTGATCTCAGTAGGTTGCAGATCGATATTAACCACAACTTGAATGGCATCGGCAGCCTGTAGCGAGTTATTCGTCTCATTAGTTTCATTGATAACATTGGACCGATCGGCAATCACCCCGAGGTAATAGGTGCCCGCTGTGAGGTTACTGGGTACCACAATGTTGCTCGTACTGGTGGTACTCAGGCCAGCATCTAAGTTACGCACGAGTTGTGTGGCGAGGAGTTGATCGCTACTCGTGATCGCAGCGTCGGAAGAGAGGTAGATGCCTGCGTAAGTGGTAGTTCCGGAGCTACTCGTGCCGTTGTTGGTGATGGTACTACTCACCGAAATATTGGCACCACTATGCCAAGTAATAGTAGTGGCTGTAAGCTCGGTGGGTTGCAAATCGACATCAACCACAACTTGAATGGTATCAACAGCCAGTAGCGTGTTATTCGCTTCATTGGTTTCATCAATTAGATGAGAACTATCAGCAATCACCCCGAGATAATAGGTACCAGCAGTAAGATGGCTGGGCACTATAATGTTGCTGGTTCTGGTGTTACTCAAGCCAGCGTCAAGGCTATGGATAAAACGCGTTGCAAGCAGTTCATCACTACTTGTAATCGTGGCATCGGGGGAGAGATAGATACTAGCGTAAGTGGTAGTCCCCGAGCTATTCATACCGATGTTGGTGATGGTGCTACTCAACGAGGTACTGGTGCCACTATGCCAAGTGGTGGTGGCAGGTGTAATCTCGGTGGGTTGCAAATCGATATCAAGCAACGTCAATTGAACCGTACTGCTTTCACTTGCCGTATCATTATCAGCAAAAATGGTTATATTGTGGGTTTGTATTGGGGTAGTTATATCCGTGGTTACTGATAACGTTGACGCCACCCTGTCATCCGCAGCTAAGATCACTTCTGATGAAGGAAGCAGTGTAGCGCTTAAACTAGGCTCTGGGGTTGTTGTATGGAGTCGTACACTACCACTATAACCATCAATAGATGACAGGATGAGCCCATAGGTAACCGTGCCATTAGGCCCCACTGTAAGGTTAGCCGGGGTAGATGAAATACTATAGCCAGGCACTAACACCTGAAGATTAGCCAACGCATGGAAGACATTATTATCAGCATCAGTAATAGCAAGCTGAATTGGGTAATACCCCCGCGCCATATGAGCAGAGGTATTAATGGTTATGGTAGTACTGGCAGAGGTATTCATTGGAATGATTAATGAGTCATCTGCAAGCGTTCCAGTTAAACCGATAGACAGTGGCTGCAGCGCCAGATTGAGCGCAATGTCTGCAGTCGTTGCGGTAATCGTCACGGTGTAAGTCACGCTATTACCGTGCAATACAGTTTGATTCCTTGGGCTAAAGCTAACGTCAAAATTAGCACTGACGTTTTCCAATGCATTGTTAACATTTAGGCGACCACCACTAATGGTGTAACCTGCCAATGATGGAATAGGATCAACAGAGCTCATTAGTGTAGCTTTAAGATCAAACGCACTCATCGAGGGTGACTGAGCAAGCAGCAACGCGGCAGCCCCAGAAACATGAGGTGCCGCCATTGAAGTCCCGTTAAAACTCAGATAACCGTTACTACAGGCTGTACAAACATTAGTAGGCACGGTTGAATAAATAGCCACTCCCGGCGCACCGAGATGTACGCTATTGGCACCATAATTGGAAAAGTTGGCTAGGTTGTCATAACGGTTTGTGGCAGCAACCGATATAACATTATCAAGCTGATAGCCTTGAGGATAAACCTCTGCTACGTCATTATTCGTGTGATTATTTCCTGCAGCAGCGACAAACAAAATACCCGCATCATTTGCAGCACTAATGAAATCGAACATCGCTTGGGAGTAACCACCACCACTCCAGCTATTATTTAAAATATTTGCGCCATTATTTATCGCGTATTCGATAGCTTCTACTGCATCAACAACATACCCTCCACCGTTCGGACCTAAAAATTTCAGCGCCATGATCTTGGTATTCCAACTAACCCCCGTCACACCAACTCCATTATCCCCCACTGCCGCAATTGTTCCTGCCACATGGGTACCATGGCCGTGATCATCCATGGGATCAGTATCATTGTCACCAAAGAAGTCAGCACCGTGAATATCGTCAACATAACCATTGTTGTCATCATCAATACCATTACCCGCAACCTCACCGGGATTGACCCACATGTTGGCAGCAAGATCTTCATGAGTGTAATCAACGCCAGTATCAATAACGGCAACGATATTGTTACTACCAGTGAGTTTATCCCACGCCTCAGGTGCATCTATATCCGCATCATTTTGAATATTATGCATTCCCCATAATAAATCAAAAAACTGATCATTAGGGGTTCGTAATATGCTGACTAAATAGTTAGGCTCAGCAATTTCCACATTAGGATTTTTAGATATTTTTTCGATGAATTTCTCAACGCTAATCCCTTTAGGTATCGTTATTATTCGCCAGCGTTTTAAATGACTATTATTATGATTTCTAATAAGATTGAATTTTTTTTCTTTTTTTGCACCAAGAGAATTAATTGATTGTCGAATATTCATTGGAGATGTGTTTTTATTGAATTTAACTAAAACCTCTTCTGAATGGTATTTTAGTTTATCTCCCTCTTTTTCTTTTTTATCCACACCTGAAAAACCAACTGATGTCATAAATAAAAAAACAAACACCATAATAATATATTTTTGTTTATTTAAAAATTTAATCATTTTAATAAAATCCCCCATTTAAAAAGACCTATTATCTGTAAAAATATGGAGCTTAAACCCTGCATAATGGATATATATAAAAATAAAATTCCCACTTAGCTTTAAAAAAATTGACGTTATACATATAGCATCTCGATGTAGATAAATATACTTTTTTTATGGATCATGTATTTATAAAAGGCAGAAATAAACATTAAATAATATATTTTTCATATTATTTTTATGAGTTAAATTTATTATTAATTTTATATATCAATAAAGAAAAATACGTTAACAATAAAAAATGCAACTTATAATTAACAAATAACGATATTAAACATCAGGATAGGATCTATTTTTATGATTAAAAAATAGGAAGAGCGTGTTAAAAATTAATATATTTTGTTAAATTTATAGTTGATTAATAAAATATTACAAGATGATGTGTTTTATATTTAATAGTCTATCAATATTATCTAAAATAAATAAAATACATTATTTTATTTATTGATTATATTTTATTTATCAAACATCGATAATTTATAATTTTAATGTTTTATTCCTCTAGGCATTAACACGTCGTTTTAAAAAACCACATACAACTATTAATTTCAGATATTTTTTAAGCCCACTACGATCCTTTCATCGGGTGCTGATGCATGAATCAAAGCGTTAAAGTTGTCATCACACGTCGCCATGAGTACAAAACCTAAAAAATAGATTATCAGGTAAGTAACTGGCGAGATAATTACCAAGCCAACTGCAAAGCCAAACGTCATAACCGAGAAGAGAATCTTCGTGAAGTGTGAAAAAAGGGGCTGATTGGGGGCACACAGTCAACTCTCCAATACTGGGGCTTTACCGATCCCCATCACTCACTTTGAATCGATGTATTAATCGCCAAAGTAGTGACCGACTTAGTGATCTCACCACATTATACAACCACTAAGCCGTTACACCTTTACTCCTGAATAGTGTTTTTTAATTACCGTTATAGCACTTCATTCCAAAAGGTTGCCTCTATTTTATTCCCATCCAAGTCTCGGATAAAACATCCATAGTAAGCCTCTCCGTAGTCAGGCCTTGGCCCAGGAGCACCATCATCTATCCCGCCACTCTCTAATGCCGCCTCGTGAAAAGCATGCACCGCTTCTTTTGAATTCGCCACAAAACCAATATGCGATCCATTACCCACCGTTGCGGGTAATCCATTGATTGGTGTTTGCACCCAAAATTCAGGAAACTCACGGCCATAAGCCACCGCGCCTGGGTGCTGCATAACTTGCTTGCAGCCTAGGGTTGACAGCACTTTATCGTAAAAAACCACGGCACCTTCGAAGTCATTCGTGCCAATAGAAATATGAGAAACAATACTTGGGTTTTCATTCATCACTTACACTCCTTGATAGCTTAAAAGAATTAATCATACGCTCCCGCTACTGACAGCGTTATGTCAGTTAAGATGTTAGTTGATTTTAAAAAATAACCCTATTTTTACTTGCTGAAATAAATATTACATTACCCTATCAAGAGCAAGGCCCAATAAAAAAAATGCCCATAAGGCGAAATAACCGCAAAGACATCAATAGCCTAATTTTTTTAATTAAAACCATTACTGAATATTATGCGCACAAAATCCTTTTAACCACAGAGGTAACCTACACCCTTCGCAACGTCAATTGCTTGCCCTCATAAATCCTTACAGCATTGCCTCGAGTTAGATTGTCATGATGATTCCATTTAGATTGCCTGATTTTTTTAAATTTATTATTTTTCATTTCATCCAGTTTTTTCTGCAGCCGTGCAAAAGCTAACTGACGGTTTCTTGCTTGTGATCGCTCTTCCTGCGCGACTGCACTTATCCCCGTTGGAACATGGGTTATCCTTACTGCCGACTCAGTTTTGTTTACATGTTGCCCACCCGGGCCTGATGCACGTTTAACCTCAGTTCGAAATGCCTTTTCATCAAGCCCACTCATATCAGGCAAAGGAATTCTTTTTATCCCAACAAACCAGTTTCTCCTTTTATGCCGAGGCCGCATAGGACTCTCACCCACCCATTGAACCGTGCCTTCCCATTGGCTCAGGAATGACTCAATATCTACGCCCTCTATACTCAGTAGTGCAGATTTATCGTATGAGCCACTGGTCTCATCAACCTCCAGAAGCTGAACCTTCAAGCCATGCTGTTGACCATCTTTTATGAAAAGAGGAATCAACTTGGTCACCAGCCAACAACACTCTTCTGGACCTCGCCCAGAACTTATCTGAATCCATTCTATATCCATCACAACTCTCCTTCCTATATATGCAAGTGAAACCAACGAGGATTAGCCACTTGTTTAATACTGCGACGATAGACCCGGTCACTCGCTAGAAATACAGGTGTTTCATCTGTTTCACTAAAGCAAAACTTACGAGGCAACCGGGTATATAAGGAACGAGGGGGTTTACTGCCACCGATAGCCTTTAGCTTCCATCCAGTCTCAAAGCTATGATAGTAAATATCACGAATACCCAACTCCTCACGAATGAAACTAATCGTCGCGGCCAGCATCGCCTCATCCCAAAACTTGGCGTAAGGCTCCAAGACGTTTGAAACATAATGCAATACGTCTTCATAAGCGCCCTCGATACCTCTAGGGCGCTTGTCAGTCGCCCCATGTTTGATCCAACGCAGGATCATTTTCTGTACCGATGCGGCACCTCTTATCCAGTCACTCTGGATCTCCTCAATCAGTGCCTCTCCCTTATTGAGGTCAAGATCAATTCGTGCCCATGCTAAAGTTTCGCGAAAATACTCACGAGCCCCTTTCTCCATTACAGGGTGAGCACCAGAATTGAATCTTTTCTCTTCAGCAGGCCTGACTAAGCGGCGGTAGATATGATCATGTTTGTTTGAGAAATTTAGTTGCAGTACAAGGTTATGGCCACCACGCGTGGTTTGATACCACCATCGTTCCCTTCCGCCCCATACACCGACCGTCAAAAGAAATGGATATGTATTTTTTGGCCAGGCCGAACTCAAATCATAGGCGCTCAACTCGCCATTACCTTGTCTCTTAAGAAGAGCATTAATCAAAGGTTTATTTAAAAGCCCACCATAGGGTGATCGCTTTATCTCTGAGATACTTTTTCCTTCACCACTCACATAAGCGAGCAACATCAAGGCATAACGATCCTTGAAGTAATGAAATAATGTTCTCTCTTTAGGTAAACAGTCGATAACTTCTTCTACATCTATCTTGTTCATAGCAATACCTACATCTTGTTCTTTTTCTTCTATGCTGAATTAACAGTTCTAAAATTCTATCGTTTGAATGCTGATTAATCAGAATCATAATTTCTTCTCCTATCTTTAATTTAACTAACCCTTGATACAGACAATCTGCTTTAAGGTGTGCACGACGTCAATGAGATCACTTTGGTTCCCCATCACTTGATCGATGTCTTTATAGGCAGCGGGAATCTCGTCGACCACCCCTTTGTCTTTGCGACACTCAATACCTTCGGTCTGCTGGACAAGATCCAGCTCATCAAATGTACGTTTTGCTTCACTACGGCTCATCTTTCTACCTGCCCCATGGGAGCACGAGCAGAAAGATTGGGCATTACCTTTACCGCGCACTATGAATGACTTGGCGCCCATGCTGCCTGGAATAATGCCCAGCTCTCCTTCTCCGGCACGAATCGCCCCCTTACGAGTGATGAAAACCTTTTCACCAAAGTGATCTTCCTGTGTCACGTAGTTATGGTGACAATTGATCGCCTCTTTGGTTACAGTGAAGGGCTTAAATTTTTTCTTCAAAACATCCAGAATCATCCTCATCATCTCGCGACGATTCACCATGGCGTAATCTTGCGCCCAACCCACAGCTTCAACATAGTCATCAAAGTGTTTGCTCCCTTCACTAAAGTAGGCCAGATCCTTATCTGGTAGGTTAATCAGATGCCGCCCCATATCGCGTTTTGCCAACTCTATGAAGTACTGACCAATTGAGTTGCCAATGCCACGGCTTCCAGAGTGGAGCATGATCCACACATCCTGATTTTCATCCAAGCAAAGCTCGATGAAATGGTTGCCACCACCCAGGGTTCCAATCTGGCGTATCCAGGTACTTCTGGAACGTCTCTGCCTCGCATAGATTTTTTTATGCTTTTCCAAGATACGCTCCAGACCTCCAGACAAAGCAGTAATGGTCGATCGCTTGGCCATATCCTTTTTGTGCATATCAAAGCCCACCGGTATTGCCGACTCAATAGCGCTACGTACACCACGCAGGTTGTCCGGTAAATCACTTGCCTTAAGCGATAGACGCAGCGCATTCATACCGCAACCTATATCCACACCTACGGCGGCTGGGATAATTGCCCCCTTGGTGGGGATCACCGAGCCAACCGTTGCCCCTTTTCCCAGATGCACATCCGGCATGGCAGCGATATGGTTATGGATAAATGGCAGCTGAGCGATATTGTAGAGCTGCTGCATCGCCTTACCATCCACCTCATCGGTGTAGATCTTGACTGGTACACGGCCTTTTTTAATAACTTTTTGTATAGGCATTTTTCGTTCCCTCTTCTGCTGCATTCACTACGCTAAACCTAAGTGCAGGAATACGTTTTCGTTTTACTGATTGTGCGATGATCGAGCGTAAATAACCTTCAGCCTGCTGCAATGCATTGATAATTTTCAGCTCATCACTTTCATTGGTCAGATCATTCGTTGCGACAATAATTCTCAAGAACTCACCATTGCCTTCGGCAATCACTTCAACAATATCAAGCGCCTCAAGTGCTGAGCTGTGCATCTCACCCAGCGTGAGCGATAACATTCGCTGAGCCTCTCTGCATAGCTGTTGGGTTTTATAATCACGCTTGCACTTATGGTACCCACGATTAGTCAGACGCGGATCAACACCATCCTCTGGCCCAATCTGAGCACAGAGCTGCTTGGCTTGTTTAAGCCATTGATTATTAGTGTTCATAAACACTCCTACTGTGACATGGCAATGCAATAGACATAACAATCCACAGCACCGACACGTCAGAAAATTAAAAATTATTATTTGTAGGAGCCCGGTCCATTACGACCGGAAAATCTTACCGGAAGGTAAAGGAGACA
>Ga0316204_10011816_pt1 | contig 10827 bp, 9 predicted proteins | sample 6monrhotite_MG_2_FD_205661 | JGI IMG/M metagenome (GOLD analysis project Ga0316204, IMG submission 205661) | Microbial mat bacterial communities from mineral coupon in-situ incubated in ocean water Damariscotta River, Maine, United States -... | ecosystem: Environmental > Aquatic > Marine >... | reverse complement strand
CATCAACTTTAAAAAGGAAAAATGAGTTACTCGAATTGGAAGATCAATTTGAATTATTGATCAAAGCAATACAATCAGAAACCGAAGCACTTGAGCGCCAAGCGCTACATGACCCGCTTACCGACATGCCAAATCGAAAGCTGCTCAGTGAACGTGTCCATATAGAGTTGCTTAAAAGTAGTTATACCAAACAACCTTTCTTATTGATGGTGAGTGACCTGGATCGCTTCAAAGAGATCAATGACACCCTAGGGCATCACATCGGTGATGAAGTACTCCAACAAGCATCGGAACGCCTACAAAAAACCCTGCGTAGAGATGATGTGGTTGCCCGCTTAGGAGGGGACGAATTTGGTATGCTATTGCCCAATACTAGTTTGGAGCTTTGCGATGTAGTGGCTAATAAAATAGTAGAATCTTTTAGCAACCCCGTCATTGTTGAGGGGTTGAGTCTGAATATTGGTATAAGTGTCGGCGTGGTAGAATACCCCTCCCATGGCCGTGATATTAATCTATTGATGCAGCGTGCCGATGTCGCCATGTATCACGCCAAAAATAACAAGTTAGGCTATTCCTTATATAAATCGGATGAAGACCAAAATACGGTTGGTCGCCTTGCACTCATGTCGGAATTCAGAGAAGCGCTAGCAAATGATGATTTGCAACTGTATTACCAACCAAAACTGGACCTTAAAAGCCATAAAATAATTAGCGTAGAGGCGCTACTTCGCTGGAATCACCCCAATCGAGGGTTTGTCTCTCCTGATGAATTCATTCCACTGGCTGAGCAAACTGGTCTCACGCTACCATTAACACTATGGGTGTTTAACCAAGCTCTAGTTGATTGGACGGTATGGAAGAGCCAAGGTCATGATCTATCAATGTCTGTAAATATGTCCGTAGATTGTTTGCAATTTACCGATCTGACAGCCACCCTTGAGTCAATCTTAGATAAGCATAAAGTTCCCGCCAATAATATTATTATAGAGTTGACCGAAAGCCTTTTTATGAAAGATGTCGAGCGTGCTAAAACAATATTATGTGCACTTGATGAGCTAGGTATTGAGCTTTCTATTGATGACTTTGGTACAGGCTACTCATCATTAGCGTATCTTAAACAACTCCCTATGGATGAATTAAAAATAGACCGCTCTTTTGTCATGGAGATGGTATCCAATGAAAATGACGAAGTTATTGTTAGGGCAACCGTTGAGCTAGCCCATGCCATGGGCCTACGAGTTGTCGCTGAAGGTGTAGAAGATGAAGAGTCGCTAAAACGCCTGGAGGCAATGGGCTGCGATATAGCGCAAGGCTTCTTTATCGCGAGGCCAATGCCAGCAGAAGAAATGAGCCTGCTCTTAGAAAAAGAGAAAAAAAATTGAGAGCTTTATAGTTTCACATATAGTCATTCAGTATTTATGGCGATGAAGCTTAGTGAAATTAGAGTTTAATCTCTCCGGGTTGAATTCCCCGCAGGTCATTGCGTAGGCTTTCTGTCCGATCGCCCAAACGTTTTTGACTGGAAGTTTAATATCCCGCTTCGCGCAGCGGAGTTGAGCATTAACGAAAGAGCTTGCTCCGGGATTTTTTATTTGCATTGCATAAAGGTGTTTGTTGAGCGGGGGATGATTAAAATTAAAAAAGGGCGAATATGAAAAGTACAATAATTATTGCAGTAATCATAGTGGTAGCATACTTGGCTTTTACAAGTGGCGCCAGCAATACAATATTGTATAACGGCATAGAGTATAAACTTGCTAGAGAAGAAGGTGGAAGCGGTTTTTACAAGTACCATTATACAGAATCAGGTAAAGATACGGGTGAAAATGATTATGTTGAAATACTGAAATTTGAAAAAACTGAAATTTCAGAAGAAGGCCTATCAAATACCAAAACAATGATTAAAAAAATGTATAAAGGTAATCATGTTAGTGGCACAGGTGGCGAATTCGGTATATTTGGAGTTAATGATCAGAATTATGCATATTTATTAAGTTCAGAAACAAGTAGTACATACTGGTTTGCGCATTATGTCATCCAATCGGGGAGTGCTGATTTATCAGAAGCGAAAAACAACAAAGAAAAGATGATAATCGAATTGGAAGAGCTACTAAAGTCACTAAAACAAATGTCAACTATATCAGGTTTCGTGTGAACTAATGACTCAGGTATGGGGGAAGTGAAAAACCTATCTTGATGCCGTTTATAAATTTTTAGGTTAATTTTTAAATATACTTATATTGTCATGAAATAGAGGTAGAGATGAAAAGGTTTGCAGCAATAGTTATATGCCTGATATTAGTAAAGTGGTGGTTTACTGATCCAACAATCAGTGTTCCAACTAATGATGTAACTTTTAATTATATTGTTAAATATACCGAAGCTAGCAATAAAAGCGAGCCTCTTCCTATGCTAGTCGCACTTCATGGTAATGGTGACACAACAGGGAATTTTTATGACACGGCCCTAGATGAGTTAAATGTGCCAGTAAGAGTGATTTTAATTGAAGGGCCAATTCCTAATGGTAGGGGTAATGCGTGGCCATGGACTTCTGAAGATTTTATTCAGTATGGAAAGTCTGTCAATGAAGCAATTGAATTGCTAACCCTTAAATACCCTACAATTAGAAAGCCAGTTCTATTGGGTTTTTCTGGTGGTGGTATGATGGCATATTATCAGGCAGTTAAACATGGTGATAGTTACTCTTATATATTTCCCATTTCAGGTAAGTTTTCGATAGATTTGCTAGGCGATGATTCATCAAATTCAGGCGCTGAGGTGTATGCATTTCATGGGGAAAATGATCAGGTTCTTTCTATTAATGGCGGAAGACATGCAGTGGAAATATTAAAATCAAAAGGCGTTAATGTCAGTTTAACTGAATTTGAAGGTGGTCACCTTGGTGTATTTAAGTCCATGAAATCAGCTATTACTAGTGCTATCGAAGAAAGAATATTAAGTTTGAATTGATTGCGCGTGAAAACGTACTAAAAAATGCGTAGGGAGACTACATCCCAGAGTGCTATTTTTCATGAGTGGCAGGCTTACTGTGATTTTGACATTGATTTTAACCGATTCAGTACATGCGTTTTTAACTCGGTGTGGCTTACACTGCCATCTCCTAGCGAGGCACTTCAGTCATCTCTCTGTCTAAGCGATAAAAAGCATGTACTCGTGGGGTTTGATAGTGGCGAATAGGGTGGTCGTAGGATTAACAGTAAGGGTTAGAAATAACCGCTTTAAAATTACTATGTATTGTAAAGTCTGTCTCTATTACACGTCTGGTCTTGTGAGTCATTGCTGAAGGTATAGACGGTGGAGAAATCATAAAACACCTGGAGGACATGGGCTGTGATATCGCATAAGGGTTCTTTATTTCTAGCTCTATGCCAGCAGAGGGGATGAGCCTGCTATTAGCAAAATAACAAAAGTTGAAGGTTTTACAGCTTTACGTGTCGCCATTCCGGCTCTATGGCGATTAAATGTGATGGAATTCGGGTCGATAATTGATTGTGTTTCTACAAGTCTAATTAATTGCTTTACTCTTCGTATTGCACAATAACTGCATTTCAATGTAATCGGATTTTTTATGAAAATTCTTATCGTAGAAGATAGCTCGACATTGCGGTTGAGTATGAAAAAGCTGATTATTGAGATTGGCCATACGCCTCTGTTTGCTAATTCTGGAGAAGAAGCATTGCAGATGATGGGCGCAACGTGTTTTGACTTGGTTATCATGGATGTCGAAATGCCAGGTCTAGACGGTTTTGAAACGACCAGCTTGATGAGGGAAATTCTTGATGGGCGTTGGATTCCTATTATCTATGCCACGGGTAATACCAGTGATGACAGTGTGCTAAGGGGGATAGAGGCGGGCGGTGATGACTATTTGATAAAACCGATATCTCGTGTGTTGTTGGAAGCAAAAATAAAAGCGATGCAGCGCATTGCTCAAATGCAACAACAACTCAGGCTGTTGAATACCGAGCTGGTCGGACTTAGTCAATTTGATGGCCTGACTGATTTATTAAATCGAAAGACCTTTGTGGAAAAAGCGACTCAATCCTTATCCGAAACACAACGAAATGCACAGGCTAGTGCGTTGATGATGTTAGATGTGGATTTTTTTAAACAATACAATGATACCTACGGCCATGTGAGTGGTGATGAGTGCCTGCAACGTGTTGCGAGTGTGTTAAAGCAGGTGGCACATCGAGTAAGTGATATTGTCGGGCGATATGGAGGGGAGGAGTTTATTGTCATGTTGCCACAGACAAACCAGGAAGGGGCGATGATGGTGGCAGAAAAAATTATCGCTTCCGTTGAAGCATTGAAAATCGAGCATAGCGGGTCCAGTGTGAGTGATTACGTCACGATCAGTATTGGCCTGGATATGGCGCTACCGACCGCGCAAAACGTTTTAGAAGATTTAGTTTTGAGTGCGGATAAAAACCTATATTCGGCAAAAGAGCAAGGACGTAACCGTGTGGTCTCGTGTAATGAAGGTAATCGAACCATTCTAATTGCAAGTGATGATGAGGCGGTTTTTGATGCGTTAACCTGCGTATTGCAACCACTGGGGAATATAATTACCACCGATAATCAACATGAATGTATGGAACTGGTGTCAGATATTATGCCCGATGTCATTTTGTTGGATCGAGATAGTCATGGTATCAACAGTAAAGCCATTGCCAATTTACTGAGAGAAAACAGCCGTACTCAGTTTATTCCTGTTATTGTTATGGCCTCCCTTGTCTTGACGAGTTCGAGCGACAGCAGCATCAAAATCGACTCGGCGGCTATTGAAATGATTCGAGAGAGAGTAGCGGGTATTCTCTAAATTGAACTCTGCTGAGTTGCTACACTCAACCTTTTTTATCGGACTTTCTTTTTTTAATTGTTGTGTTCCGCAAGGTTTTCCATCAATAACCCCCTACAATTACTTCGATAAATAGGTAAATTTTCTCAATGCCCGATCACCTTTTAGCCGATGAAATCGATAAGGGGGGGCTTCGCTTATTGTTTCCGATATCTCGGTAATATTCGGAATTTATCATAGAAGTCTTGCCGAAGTTAGCAAAGGCTACCGCTGTTTTACAGGCGGCATGAATTTACAATAAGGGTGATTTTATGCCAACAAAACCACCTGCAAAACAGGGGTAGAGTACCAGCCCTTTGTCCGACTCATCGGTTAAAAGTACGCGGGTGATAAAAGAGGCCAGTGGATAATCAAAGCCACCTGTTGGGGGGGTAATGGCTTCAGGCGGACAACAGCCACTCTTGAATACATCCTAGGCGTTAACTTAGAATCTAGTGCTTGATTGAAAGACCCTAATGCCTGATTAGACTATATTTCATCCAAACCATCATCGGGATTTTTCACACGAACATAACCAATACCAATCAATGACTCAGAAATTATCCAAACTATCGGGAACCCGATAGTTATCAGGCCGAGAGGTACACCACTTGCCGAACCAGATTTCATAAAGAAGAATGTTCCGATTACAACTAACCCGGTAAGAATAGTGGAACCAATCAACAACAAATAACCAAGCATCCCAAGAATTGATACAAAATATGCAATGCCCTTTCGTACCTTTAGTTCACCTGTAATAAATATCTTATTGCTGATTTTTAGTGCTCGATAAACTGCTGCCCCCACCACACAAAAGTACAGAATAACGATTCCAATTAATGCAAGATCCATTTTTATTCTTTGCCTCTAACGTTTGTGGCTGCCTGGTTTAGCGGCTTGCTTGTTTAATTTGTCTTTAATTGAACATAACGATTGGTTAGTAGTGTCACTTATCATCCTTTTTTTCACAGTCAATACAATAACTGCCATATTTTATTTGCATCATAGCTGTGTATGGAAGAAACACTGTGTCTAATACCAAACTTATAGGTAAGTCAATAAGACAAAAAGCCTCCAAATTATTTGGTGATTTTTCATGTGGATGATAAATACATCGAGAGTCTAAGACAGTGCCACTATAAATTCTTGGTAGGGTTGAATATGCATTCTGATCAATGGCGTCTTCCTCAAGTGATAGCGATGCAATTGTTCCACAGCCAGTGATACAACTTAGAAATAGAACAATGGTGAGAACACGAAAAAGCATCAATCTCCCTTTTTGAATATATGTCTAACAGTTTTTCTCTCAAACATGGATACTATCCCGTCCACCATAAACAATCTATCTATTCCATTTTTCTTGGCTTAAAAGTGGCTTCTGGGAAAGAGGCTGTGACCATACATGATCAAGGATGAAAATAGAAGGATACTCCCATTGTTATTCCTGAGAGATAGGTGCGCTTTTCACCCGATGATATAAGTCTACGTAGCCCGCTTATATCATGCTGATTTTATCTCTGATATTGATCAACGAAGGTTGCAGTAGATCGCCGTTCATATCGTATATTATTACGAATGATGTCCATAACGAGCTACTCGGCCCTCATGAGTAAGGGTGATCTATTAAGTCACCGTAGGTGCTGCCGCTGACGTAGACACCATCATTGGCATCAAGCTTTAGCTAGCCGCCCAATGGTGGCGTAGTGTGTGTGGTTGGGTTTTAGGGCGCTCTATTTGTGGCGTGTTATCGAGGCAAAAATACCGAGTGCTGCCCGTTTTTGAGATGTATCACGGGGTGCTGGTAGAGTCGGCTCAGCTGTTGCTCATTGATGACGTGCTCGGCGGGGCCGCAAAGGTGCTCGCCATCATCAAATAAAAGTAGAAAATGATCGCAGTAACGTAGCGCGAGATTAATATCGTGGATGACCATGATGAGGGCATGATCTTTTTCACGGGTTACGGCGGTGAGCTTGTCTAGCACGGCGATTTGATGGTGGAGGTCGAGATGGTTGCTTGGCTCGTCCAGTAGCACCAGCTTGGGTTGTTGGCAGAGTAGGGTGGCAACCGCGAGTCGTTGCCGTTCTCCACCGGAGAGGGTGGTGACTTGGCGGTGTTGGTAATCCAGTAGATCAACCTGTCGTAGCGCTTGCAGGGCGAGTTCGAGATCGTCTGCTTGCTCCCATTGCCAACGGCCCATGTGAGGGTGTCGTCCCATTAATACGTGCTCGCGGACGGTGCCGGGGAATTCGCTGGTTTGCTCTTGTAGTAGTACGCCGAGTTGTTGGGCGACTAGGCGACGATCCATTGTTTCGAGTGGCTTGCCATACAGAAGTACGTTACCACTCTGCGGTTGGCGCAATCCCGCTAGTGTATGCAACAGCGTGCTTTTACCTGCGCCGTTCTTACCCAGTATCGCCCAACGCTGTTGGGGTTGAATGGTGAGCGTCAGCGGCTGGCAAAGTTGGCGTTCTTCTATTTTGACAGTGAGTTGTTGGCAACTAAGCGGGCTGGTCATCGGTATTGCCTCCCGAGTAGGTAGAGGAAGAGTGGTACGCCGATGAGTGCGGTAATAATGCCGCTGGGGAGTTGCTCTGGGGCAATCAGGGTACGGGCAATGGTGTCGGCGAGTACCAATAAGCTGCCACCGAGCAACAAACAGGCGGGTAGCAACAGGCGGTGATCTTGGCAGCCTAATAGGCGTAGGAGATGAGGCACAACCAGGCCAACAAAACCAATGCTGCCGACTTGCACCACGGCTGCGGCGGCAAGTAGGGAGGAGGTGAGATAGATGCGTAGGCGCATCGTATTGACCTGCACGCCCAGTGCACCGGCTTGTAATTCGCCTCGGGTCATGATGTTTAGCTCACGGGCGTAGGGGAGGGTAAAGGTGAGCGCAATAATCAGGATGATGCCGCCGCTGTAGGGCATTTGACCATAACTGAGGTCGCCCATTAGCCAAAATAGCATACCGCGTAGTTGTTGTTCTGGTGCAATGGTGAGAATAAAACTAATCAATGCGCCCCAGCCCATGGCAATCACCACCCCGGTTAGTAGCAGCCGGGTGGGGGTCCAGCCGCTGCCCCGTCGCGCGAGACCAAATACTAGTATGGTTGAGAGTAGTGCACCGATAAAGGCGCTGCCAGTCAGCCATAGGCCACTTAAGCCTGCCATCATTGCCAACAGCGTGGCGAATCCGGCTCCGCCAGATATGCCAAGAATATACGGCTCAGCCAGTGGATTGCGTAACAGCACTTGCATGAGCGCACCCGCTAGCGCAAGCATCGCACCACTGAGGAAGGCGAGCAGGGTGCGAGGGAGGCGCAGTTCGAGCACCAGGCTTTGAGTCAGTGGCGTAGCGTTGCCCCATAGCAAGGCGGCTAATTCATGTGGCTCAATTGCGACGCTGCCGAGCATCAAACTCAGGGTCAGGCTGAAAAGGCTAAGCAGTAAGAGTAGGGCCAACAGCATGAAGGGTGGCCTTACGCCTCTGGATTAAAGGGTTGACTCTGCTTGCCTTGGCGCAGGGTGATGAGTGGCCAGCCGAGCATCTCTGCGTGTTGTGCCAGGGTTGGGTCTGGATCGACTGCGATGGGGTGGCTGACGATTTCCAGTAGTGGAAGGTCATTGCGTGAGTCGCTGTAGAACCAGCTTTCAGTCAGCTCATGGTCATTTTCTTTTAGCCACTGCTGCAGGCGTGTTACTTTTCCCTCTTGGAAGCAGGGTGTGCCTGCTACCTTGCCTGTATAGCGTCCATCGACCATTTCCGGGTCGGTGGCGAGCAATACATCGACGCCGAGTGCTTCAGCTATGGGATTGGTAACGAAGTGATTGGTGGCGGTGATGATCATTAATAGATGACCTTGAGCGCGGTGATCTCTGAGGAGTTGTGCGGCAGCTGGCAACATGATGGGGGCGATTTTTTCCGCCATGAACTGTTGATGCAGTCTGTTGAGTGAGTCAATGTCGTGCTCTGATAGTGGTTTTAGGCTGAAATTGAGAAATTCATAAATATCCAGCTTTCCCGCTTGATAATCTTCATAAAAACGCTGGTTTTCGGCAGCATAAAACGCACTATCAACGATGCCTTGCTCGGCGATGAACTCGCCCCATAGTGTGTCACTGTCTCCCCCTAGCAGGGTATTGTCGAGATCAAATATGGCAATGCTCATGGCTCTTTTCCTTGTGTGGATTGAGAGGTTTTATTTGCGCACTATAGAGGGTTTGGCGTTGATGTAAAGTGCTTGGTGGGCGGGATTATTGATGTATGTACCATTTATATTTGCTGGCGCAAGGTATTTGTGGAAGAATCGTCGGTAACTTACTCTATTATATATTGAATGCAAGTGATTGATTCTGAAGGTTACCGTGCAAATGTAGGTATCATTCTGGCAAATCGACATGGCAAACTTTTTTGGGCTCGGCGTATTGGGCAGCAGTCCTGGCAGTTCCCACAGGGGGGAATTAAGGAGAATGAAACCCCTGAGCAAGCACTGTTTCGTGAGCTTCACGAAGAGGTGGGTTTGTTGCCAAAACATGTTGAAGTGTTGGGGCGCACCGCTGGTTGGCTGCGTTATGATCTTCCTAACCATTTGTTGAGGAAAGACAAATTGCCACTCTGTGTTGGTCAGAAGCAGATTTGGTTTGTATTGCGCTTGGTTGTGCCTGCGGATCATGTGTGCCTGGATGCGTGTGATAAACCCGAATTTGACTACTGGCGCTGGGTCGATTATTGGCACCCCATTAAAGAGGTAATCGCATTTAAACGTAAGGTTTATAATGCCGCGCTAAAGGAACTTGGTCCCATGTTATTTGATTCCCCAGATAGAGTTCCTGCCTATCCTCGACGGCGGCGTCGCTTCTATTCAGTGAGGAGATAACAGGTGTCCCCGGTAGACAGTAATCAGATGCTCAGCACCTTAAGGCGCATTGTTCAGGAGGTTAACAATGCGCCGAGTTTAGATATGGCATTGCAGTTGATTGTTCTGCGGGTTAAACAGGCGATGGCTGTGGATGTTTGCTCTATCTATTTGCAAGATAGCGAGCAGATGTATGTGCTGATGGCAACCCACGGGCTTAATCCAGAAGCCGTAGGTCAGGTGCGCTTGGATAGTCAACATGGTTTGGTTGGTTTGGTGGGCGAGCGTGCTGAGCCGATTAATCTGGACAATGCGACCACTCATAAGCGTTATCAATATTTTCCCGAGACGGGTGAAGAGGTTTTTTGCAGCTTTTTAGGTGTGCCAATTATCCAGCAGAGTAAGGTGCTGGGGGTGTTGTCGGTGCAAGGGCGTGAAGCGGCGCGCTTTGAAGAGGATAGCGTTAGTTTTCTGATTACGGTTGCCGGGCAGCTTGCCAGCGCGATTATGCATGCCGAAGTCACGGGTGGGATTGAGCAGATACTGGGTAAGGAGTCCCGCTCAGATTTGCCGTTGCTGGGGTTGCCTGGCTCTTCTGGTGTGGCGATGGGCAAGGCTCTGGTGGTTTATCCCCTTGCTGATTTGGAAGCTGTTCCTGATCGAATGATCGAGGATACGGACGCTGAAGAGCAGAAATTGATCGCGGCGGTTGATGCGGTTCGCTTGGATATCCAGCGGCTACTGGAGAGACTTGAAAAGCAAGGGGTGCCTGCTGAAGATCGCGTGCTGTTTGAAGTCTATCTGATGATGTTGGATAGCGGCGGCATGCTGGATAAGATTGTGGATTATATCCAAGAGGGGCTCTGGGCTGCTGGCGCACTGAAAAAATCGGTGCTTGAGCATGTTAAGGTGTTTGAGGAGATGGAAGATCCTTACCTTAGCGAACGTGCATTAGATATTCGTGATCTCGGGATTCGTATTCTCTCTCATCTCCAAAGCTCGCCGGATAAAAAAGTTGATTACCCAAGCAATACCGTTTTGGTGGGAGAGGAGATCACCGCTACTTTATTAGCTGAGGTTCCACCGTCATCGCTTGCAGGTGTGGTTTCA
>Ga0316204_10011815_pt1 | contig 10828 bp, 8 predicted proteins | sample 6monrhotite_MG_2_FD_205661 | JGI IMG/M metagenome (GOLD analysis project Ga0316204, IMG submission 205661) | Microbial mat bacterial communities from mineral coupon in-situ incubated in ocean water Damariscotta River, Maine, United States -... | ecosystem: Environmental > Aquatic > Marine >... | reverse complement strand
ATATGCCCACCACGCCGCTTTCGTCGGCTTTCAGTTCAAGTGCTGCGGCCATCAGGGCGCGGGTATAGGGCTCTTTCGGGGTGGCGAAAATCTCGTCCGCCGGGCCCTGTTCGACAATCTTTCCGCTGCGCATGACGACGATATCGTGGGACACCGCGCGCACCACACGCAGGTCGTGGCTGATGAACATATAGGTCAATCCGTGGCGTTGTTGCAGGTCGCGTAGCAGGTCAACAATCTGCGCCTGAACCGACATGTCAAGCGCGCTGGTCGGTTCATCCATGACGATCAGATCGGGCTTCAGGATAAGCGCGCGCGCAATAGCGATGCGTTGGCGTTGGCCGCCTGAAAATTCGTGCGGGTAACGGTCCATGGAGCCGGCATCCAGGCCAACCTCCTGCAGTGTTGCTGCGACCAGTTCGCGGCGTTCACTTTCGTCTCCGCCAAGTTTATGAACCAACAGGCCTTCTTCGATAATTTGAAAAATCGACATGCGCGGACTTAAAGACCCAAACGGGTCCTGAAAGACAATTTGCATACGCCGCCTTAAGGCGCGAAGGTCCTTGCCCGCAACGTTGCGAAGATTGGTGCCGGAAAAATCGATGGCACCTTCGCTGTTTTCAAGCCTTAGCAAGGCCCGCGCCAAGGTGCTTTTCCCAGATCCCGACTCGCCGACAACGCCCAACGTATGGCCCCGTTTAATGTTCAAATTGACACCATCGACCGCTTTGACGTGACCCTGGACCCGGCCCAGAAGGCCGCCTTTGATGGGGAACCAGACCTTGATGTCTTGCCCCGATATCAGGTCCGGTGCGTCCTGTTCGGCGCTCTGCGGCACGCCTTTTGGTTCGGCGGCCAGCAGCATTTGCGTGTAGGCGTGTTGCGGATTATCAAAAACATTCGCCGTCGGACCTTGTTCGACGATGCGACCTTCGCTCATCACCGATACCCGGTCGGCCATGTGCCTGACGATGCCAAGATCGTGGGTGATCAGCAGCAAGGCCATGTTCAGCCGGTCCTTCAATTGGGCCAGTAGCTTTAAAAGTTGCGCCTGAATGGTCACATCGACAGCCGTGGTCGGTTCATCGGCGATCAACAGGTCGGGTTCGTTGGCCAGCGCCATGGCGATCATCACGCGTTGTTGCTGGCCGCCTGAAAATTCGTGGGGCAGGGATGTCATGCGCGCCACCTGATCATTCAGCCCCACCAGTTCCAGCAGTTCGACAACCCGGTCCCGGGCTTGTGCTTTTCCCATGGCCTTGTGCAACAGCAGCACTTCACTGATTTGCTTTTCGATGGAATGCAGGGGGTTCAGGCTGGTCAGGGGTTCCTGAAAAATCATCGCCATACGATTGCCGCGCAAGTTCCGCATGTGGGCTTCGGAAGCCCCTATCAATTCTTCACCGGCAAATCGCACGGACCCGCCGGGATGCCAGGCCAGTGGATAGGGCAACAGGCGCATGACCGACAGCGCTGTCACCGATTTGCCGGACCCTGACTCGCCGACCAGGGCCATGGTTTCGCCCTTGTCCAGCTTGAGCGATGTGTCCATGACGGCCTTGACCTCTTTTTGTCCCTGGCCGAACGACACACTCAGGTTGTTGATTTCAAGCAGGCTCATCGAAAGGTTTTCCTGGGGTCGAAGGCATCACGGACCGCCTCGCCGATAAAAATCAGCAGGCTCAACATGATGGCGAGGACAAAAAATGCCGACATGCCCAACCACGGCGCGTGCAAGTTGGCCTTGCCCTGATTGAGAAGCTCTCCCAACGATGGTGATCCGGCCGGCAGGCCAAAGCCCAGGAAATCCAGCGCCGTCAGGGTGGTGACCGAACCACTTAAGATGAAGGGCAAAAACGTTACCGTGGCGACCATGGCGTTGGGCAGGATGTGGCGGAACATGATGCCAATATTACCCACACCCAGGGCGCGGGCGGCGCGCACGTAATCAAAATTCCGGGCCCGCAGGAATTCGGCCCTGACAACCCCGACCAGCGCCATCCACGAAAACAGCAGCATCAGGCCCAGCAACCACCAGAAATTGGGCTGCACGACGCTGGCCAGAATGATCAGCAGGTACAATGTTGGCAGGCCCGACCAAATCTCGATAAAGCGCTGGAACATCAAGTCGGTGAGGCCACCGAAATATCCTTGTACGGCCCCGGCACAAATACCGATGACGGAACTGATCAGCGTCAGGGCCAGGCCAAACAGTACCGATATGCGAAAGCCGTAGATCAACCGGGCGACCACATCACGGCCCTGGTCGTCGGTGCCAAGCCAGTTGCGATTTGACGGCGGTGCCGGTGCCGGAACTTCCAGCTCATAATTTACGGTGTCATAACTGAAACGCACCATCGGCCACAGGATCCAGCCTTTTTCCTCGATCATTTCGCGCACGTCGGGGTCGGTATATTCGGTGCTGGTTTCCAAAAACCCACCGAACACGGTTTCGGGATAATCGACCAGTACCGGCACATAATATTCGCCGTCGTAATTGACCAGGATTGGCCGGTCGTTGGCGATCAGTTCGGCGAACATGCTGGCCATGAACAGGCCAAGGAACAACCACAGCGACCAGTAGCCCCGTCGATTGGCACGGAAGTTTTCTAAGCGACGCTGGTTCAAGGGCTTCAGTTGCATCGTGCCTTATGACCCTCGTTTGCCAAAATCGATGCGCGGATCGATCACGTGATACATCAAATCACCGATCAAATTCATAATCAGACCCAGCAGCGTGAAAAAGAACAGGGAACCAAACATCACCGGATAATCGCGGTTGATGGCCGCCTCGAATCCCAACAGGCCCAAACCATCCAGCGAGAAAATGATTTCGGTCAACATGGCGCCGGTGAACAGGATCCCGATAAAGGCCGACGGAAAACCGGCGACGACGATCAACATGGCGTTACGGAAAACATGACCATACAGCACGCGTCGCTCGCTTAATCCCTTGGACCGGGCGGTGATGACATATTGTTTGTTGATTTCATCAAGAAACGAATTTTTGGTCAGCATGGTCAGGCCGGCAAAACCGCCGATCACCATGGAAACGATGGGCAGGGTGATGTGCCAGAAATAGTCGGTGAATTTTTCGAAAGTATTGAGGTCGGCAAAGTTATCGGACGTCAGTCCGCGCAAGGGGAACCAATCCAGATAGCGGCCTCCGGCAAACAGCACGATCAACAAAATAGCGAACAGGAAACCGGGCACGGCATTGCCGACGATGACGACACCGCTTGACCACATGTCGAATTTGGAGCCGTCGCGTACCGCCTTGGCGATGCCCAGTGGAATGGAAATCATATAAACCAGCAGCGTCGTCCACAGGCCAAGGCTGATCGATACCGGCAATTTGTCGATCACCAGGTCCACAACGGACCGGTCGCGGAAAAAACTGTCGCCAAAATCGAACCGCAGGTAATTGGCCATCATCATGAAGAAGCGTTCGTGGGCAGGTTTATCAAAACCAAATTGGCGTTCGATTTCCTTGATGAATTCAGGGTCTAGGCCCTGCGCGCCGCGGTATTTGCTGGTTTGTTGTTGCCCGGTTGGTTGCGCCGATTTGGATTTCTGACCGACTTCCGAACCGCCAGACCCTGTGACCCGGGCGGTCGCTTCGACCTGCAATCCTTGTAGCTTGGCGATCACCTGTTCGACCGGACCGCCGGGGGCGGCCTGGACGACGATGAAGTTGACGACCATGATCCCGAACAGGGTTGGCACGATCAACGCCAGACGACGGAGGATATAGGCAAGCATGGGCCTGTTATTGACCCTTCAGGGATTTCAAGCCCTCGATCGTTGAACGGGCGGCATTTTCGTCAATCCACCACGTGCTGAAAATAGCGCCGCTGGTCGGCGTCACTTCGGGGCGTTCAAATTTGTTCCAAAACACCAGTCGGTCGTAATCCAGATGGAAGTGCGGAATAAGGTAGAATCCCCATTGCAAGACCCGGTCCAGCGCCTTGGTACGGGTAATAAGGCTTTCGCGGTCCGGTGATGCGATCAGGCCGGCGATTAACTCGTCGACGACCGCATCGTTGATACCGGCGAAGTTGCGACTGCCATTGTGTGAGGCGGCGGCGGATCCCCAATAGCCCAGTTGTTCATTGCCCGGTGACTGCGATTGGCCCCAGATGAAGCTGATCATGTCGTAGTCGAAGGTTTCCAGTCGACGCAGGTATTGTGCCGAATCCACCGTGCGTACGGTGGCCTTGACGCCCAGTCGTTCCAGGTTTTTGACAAACGGCAGGGCAATGCGTTCGAAAGCCGGGCTGACCAGCAGGATTTCGAATTCCAGGGCCTGGCCGGTCTTTGTGTTAACGCGCACATTGTCGCGGATTTCCCACCCTGCTTCTTTCAGCAGTTTATCGCCCTGGCGCAGGTTGGACCGAATGCGTCCGTCGCCTTTTGTTTTGGGCGGGTTGTATTCGGTTGTGAACACCTGATCGGGAATACGACCGCGATAGGGTTCGAGGATTTTTAATTCGTCGGGCCCCGGCAGCCCGACTGCGGCCAGTTCGGAATTGTCGAAATAACTGCGGGTGCGCACGTACTGGCCATAAAACAGGTTGCGGTTCGACCATTCAAAATCAAACGCCATGGCCAATGCCTGACGGACCCGCTTGTCCTTGAAGACGTCGCGGCGGGTGTTATAGACAAACCCCTGAATGCCCGCTGTCCGGTCATGGCCGATTTCTTCTTTCTTGATCAGGCCCTGTTTAACGGCGGGAATATCGTAAGCCGTCGCCCAGGTTTTTGACTGGTTTTCGTTCCGAAAATCAAACTCGCCTGCCTTGAACGCTTCTACCTGAACGGTGGTGTCGCGGTAATAATCATATCGAATGGTGTCGAAATTATCGCGGCCAATGTTGACGGCCAAATTACGGCCCCAATGGTCATCGACCCTTCGATAACTGACGTAGCGCCCCGCTTCGAAGGTGTCGATTTTATAAGCGCCACTACCCAGCGGTGGTTCCAGGGTTGTGCGGGTGAAATCCTTGTCTTGCCAGTAGTGCTTTGGCAACACCGCCAATTGACCAATGATTAATGGTAATTCGCGGTTCTGGTTGTTCTTGAAGACAAAGCGCACGGTGCGCTCGTCAATTTTTTCGACCCGGTCCACGTCGGCATAATAATACCGGTAACCGGGTTGGCCTTTTTCAAGCAACGTCTCGAAAGTCCAGATCACATCATCGGCCGTGATCGGTTCGCCATCATGCCAGCGGGCTTCCTTGCGCAGGACAAACTTGACCCAGGACCGGTCTTCCGGCGTTTCCACGGTTTCGGCAAGCAAGCCATAGGCGCTAAATGCCTCATCGGCACTTGATGTCAGCAGCGTATCATACAGGCCGCCCAGGCCGACCGCCGCTTCGCCCTTGATAATGAAGCCATTGAAACTGTCAAAACTGCCGGTGGCTCCCAGCTTGACCGCACCGCCCTTGGGGGCGTCGGGATTAACGTAATCGAAATGGGCAAAGTCAGCCGGATATTTAGGCGTTCCGTGCATGGCCAGCGCGTGGGCCGGTTCGGCTTGCACCGGGGACGCAACAAAGGCTATTGCGGCAATCAAAAGGGCGATCGGTAATCGGTTCAAGGTTGAAGCTCCTGTCATGGACCAAGGGCGTAATAGTGGCGGCTGGCCTGTTTGCGATCAAGGATCGATTATCTATGTGTCCTAATTGTGAAGCGATAAAATTTCCAATGCGGCGCGGTGCATGCGGGGGTCACCGCTTGCGATGACACGACCGTCGGATTTGATCGTTAACGGTTGCCCGTGCCAGTCGGTCATGATGCCACCGGCACCTGTGACCACCGGGGCCAGGGCGCAAAAATCGTATATGCCCATGGTCGATTCGACCACCAGATCGATACTGCCGTTGGCCAGCAAGCCATAGGCATAACAGTCGGCACCATACACGGCGCGGCGGCATTGCTTGCGCAAGGTCTCGAACTGTTCGAATTCACCTTCAAGAAACATCTGCGGCGACGTTGCCGACAACCAGGCATCTTTCAGGTCGGCGCATTGCCTGACGGCGCTGTGATGGTTGCCAAACGTGGTTGGCTGCCCTTCGACGCCGATCCAGCGTTCGCCTAATGCCGGCATGTCGATCACCCCGATAATCGGTTTGCCGTTGTGTAAAAGTGAAATCAGGGTGCCAAACAGCGGTTTGCCGGTGACGAACGAAGCGGTTCCGTCGATGGGGTCGATGGCCCAGACATATTCCGCATCAATGCGATGGTTTCCCAATTCTTCGCCCAGGATGCCGTGATCGGGGTATGTCGCCGTGATCAGTGCCCTGACCGCTTTTTCGGCTTCCCGGTCGGCAATTGTGACGGGGCTTGAATCGCCTTTTGACTCGATGTCCAGAAAGCCCCGAAAATACTTCATGGCGACGGGACCGGCAGTATCGGCCAACCGAACCGCCAGGTCACGGGCCTGGGAAAGATCAACGCTCATTACGGCAGGGGTTTCGGGTCGGCGCTTAAAGATCGCAAGTAGGCGATAATCTTGGCTCTGCCTTCGGGTTTGGAAAACCCTTTGAAGGCCATTTTCGTCCCCTTGGCATAACCGCGCGGGTTGCTCAGGAAGGCATCCAGATCTTTATAGGTCCATTGCCCGCCAAGTGATGCCAGGCCTGCAGAGTATTTGTATCCTTCCTGCGACGCCTTATCGCGACCGACCACGTTCCACAGGTTCGGGCCAACCAGCTTTCGGCCCCCTTCGGTGGCGGTGTGACAGCTTTTGCACGCGCGGAACGCCTTTTTGGCAGCCGCCGGATCAATGCTGGCCAGCAGCGTCGGCAGGTCGGTGGCTTCGGGTGCGGCCGCGGCGGCGGGGGTCTGCGCTTCAGCCTGCTTTTGGGCGGCGGGCTTTTCACCGGCAACCTGAGCCGGGCTGTAGCCGGGATTCGGGCGAACGGCGAAGTCGCCAATGACGTTAACCGCGACGACCAGAACAATCGTCAGGATAATGGACAGGCCGAGTGCTTTTAAAAAACCAGAGCTCATGGGATCAGAACCTTTTAATTGATAAAGCCGCCGTTATACTGCGGCACACATGCTGATAACCTAAACAGAGTAAAAATGCCAGATGAACGCGTCTACACATAGCCCCCAACCACCGAATAATCCATTGGTCGTGGTGCCGGCGCGCATGGCTTCAACGCGCTTGCCGGGCAAGCCGCTGGCCGACATCTGTGGCGAACCGATGATCGTTCAGGTTTGGCGGCGCGCTATGGAAGCCGATGTCGGTCCGGTAATTGTCGCCTGCGGTGAGCCCGAAATAGCGGACGTGATTGAAGCCGCGGGCGGTCAGGCAGTGCTGACCCGCGCCGATCATCCATCGGGTTCGGACCGGGTATACGAGGCCGTGTGCACGATTGATCCGGACGGCAAGCACGATGCCGTTGTCAATATCCAGGGTGATTTGCCGACCATAGAAGTCGCGGCTGTGCGTGCGGTTCTGGCCCCCTTGGGTAATTCGGCCGTGGATCTGGCGACACTGGCTGCCATCATCACACAAGAGCGCGAAATGACGGACCCCAATGTGGTCAAGGCGGTCCTGTCCCTGGGGCCAAATGAAACGATTGGCCGGGCGCTGTATTTCAGCCGCCAAAGGGTGCCCCATGGTGAGGGACCGCTGTACCATCACATCGGGCTTTATGCGTTCCGCCGTCAGGCCCTGGAACGGTTCGTTAGGTTGCCGCCCGCACCGCTGGAATTACGGGAAAGTCTGGAACAGCTGCGCGCGCTGGAAGCGGGTATGCGCATTGATGTCGCGCTCGTTGACACGGTGCCGTTGGGTGTCGATACTCGCGCCGACCTGGATCGCGCCAGGGAAATTTTGGAAGCCAGGGAACAATGAGCAAGTCTGACAACGTGATCGCCTTTCAGGGCGCCCTGGGGGCCTATTCTGACCTGGCCTGCCGCGCCGTTCATCCGGAAATGACGACGTTGCCGTGCCACACGTTTGAAGAAACATTCGCTGCCGTTACCAACGGCAATGCCAAGCTGGCGATGATTCCCATCGACAATACTGTGGCCGGTCGGGTCGCCGATATTCACCACCTGCTGCCGGGATCCAGCTTGCATATTATCGGCGAGCATTTCCAGCGCGTCGATCATCATCTGCTGGCCCTGCCGGGAACCAGAATTGAAGATTTGACCCACGTGCACAGCCATGTTCACGCTTTGCCGCAGTGCCGCAAGATCATCGCCGAACTGGGCCTGCAAACGGTTGTTTACGCCGATACCGCGGGTGGGGCCAAAATGATTGCCGAACGGGGCGAAAAAAACCATGCGGCCATAGCATCGGAACTGGCCGGCCAGATCTACGGGCTGGAATCCTTGCGCGCCAACATCGAAGACGCCGAACACAACATCACCCGTTTTTTGATAATGTCAAAACAACCAAACGTGCCGACGTCCGACGACCGTGACTGGGTGACCAGTTTTGTCTTCAAGGTGCGTAATGTTCCCGCAGCACTTTACAAAGCCATGGGCGGCTTTGCGACAAACGGCGTCAATATGACCAAGCTGGAAAGCTATATGGTGGGCGGCAGTTTCACGGCGACACAGTTTTATGCTGAAATCGATGGCCAGCCGGATGATAAGTCCGTCGCCCTGGCCCTGGAAGAACTGGGCTTTTTCACATCATACGTAAATATTCTTGGCGTTTTCCCGGCCAGCCCTTATCGCACGCAACATATATCCGCAGACGCCTGAATCTGAGCTGGCGTTTCGATGATACAGTGGTGACCGTCAGAACTTCAGCGAATTGAAAACGACGTAATCATGGGACAAGCTTTAACCGATTTGATCGACCGTTTTGACCTGTGGCGCTTGAAGCCCACTGTTTCAAATGAAGATCGCAGCGGGATCTTGCTTGTTTCAAGTGGCGGAATTGGCGATACCCTGTTATTTCGTCTGATAATTCAGTGTTTCCAAACCTTGCTGCAGCCCAATGAACGGTTGCATCTGGTTATCCGCGAAGAAAGCCTGCATGTTGCTTTCCTGTTTCCAGAAGATATTCAGATCCACACGGTCGACTATCCGCGGTTCTTGAAAAACCGGGCCTATCGGCGCAGGGTCAGTAAGCAGATGCAAGGCCTGAACCTGCGCATGGCGGCAAGCACGGACCATCTTCGTCACCCCCTGATTGACGATGTTCTTGTAAGGGCCACTTTCGCGCCGCAGAAATTTGCCTTGCGTCCGCGCAGTTGGCCTAAATACGATGCGCTTCTTGGCCGCAATGCCAAACAGTATGATCCTTTGGTCAGCGTGCCGGACCACATGGAACATCGCCTTATTCGCTGGTGGCATCTGGCAAATGAAGTGTGCGGAAACGATGAACCGGTGCCGAAGGTATCTTTACCCAAAACGGCTTTGCCCGCAGCGGCACACCCCGGCCGTGATCTATTCATGATTCATCCGTTTTCAGCCATCAAAGAACGCCAGTATAGCGTCAATGTATACCGTGAAATTCTGACCATGCTGCCGCCGGATTGCGACATCGCCTTGTCTTGCGGTCCGGATGACCTGACAAAGAATCCTGAATTCAAGACCTTGCTGAATGATGCCCGGGTGTTTGCGGATACGAGCTCTTTTGAAGACAAGGCAGCAACCCTGCAAGCCGCCAGGCTTGTCATTTCAATTGATACATCTTTGATGCATCTGGCCACTTTATGCGGCGCGCCGACCATTTGCCTGGCATCGGCGGCGCATGTTGTCGACAGCATTCCTTATGATGACCGCATGACCCCGGACAATGTTCACTTTCTATATCACGACATGGCCTGTCGCATGTGCCTGGGGCAGTGTTCCCGGCCCCTTGAAGATGATCGTTATGCCTGTATCGCCAGGATGGAGACCCGGCGGATCCAGAATGAAATCAAGAGTCTTCTTTCAACCAGTCGCTGACCAGTTGCCAGGCGATGGAGTCGCGTCTGGGCAGTCGCAGGCCTTTCTCGGGGAAGGCGGCGATTTGGGTTTTGGTGAACCAGCGGGCATCTTCCAGTTCGTCGGCGCTGCAATCGATGTCCAGCGAACTGGCCTTGGCCCGGAACCCCATCATCAGCGATGACGGGAACGGCCAGGGTTGCGATCCGCGATATTCCACGTCTTCGGGTTTGACCAGGATGCCGGCCTCTTCCATGACTTCGCGCGCAACGGCCTCTTCCAGGCTTTCGCTTTGATCGACAAACCCGGCAAGGGTCGAATACATGCCATCGGGCCATTTGGCCTGGCGAGCCAGCAAACAGGCCCCCCCTTCCGGGCCCGGTCGGGTGATCAGCATGATCACCGCAGGATCGGTGCGGGGAAAGTATTCTCGTTGGCACGCGGGGTTAACGCAGCGGCGCAACCGGCCTGCTTCTTCAGATCGGGTAATATTACCGCATTCGCAACAGTAGCGATTATGGCGATGCCAGTACATGTTGCCCCGCGCAAACGCCAGAAGCGCGGCTTCCTGGTGCTCCAGCAAGGGGCCGACTTCGCGCAGGTCGACAAATCTGGCCTGGCCCATGGCCGGGGTCAGGGTCGGCAATTCGTGTTCGGACAGGTCAATGGCAAAGTACGCGGTGCCTTGTTCCGGGTCATTCTCGCCATCTTCGAAAGACAGTCCCAACAGCGCGATTTCACCGGCAATCTGCAACAAGCCCCGGGCATGCGCGCCCGTCAGGTGAATGGCCCCGGGGGTTTCGGTGCCCATAATCAGGTTGGCGTTGCGCCAGACCGGAACAATACGGGTCTGGCGATGATGTAGCATGTGCATGATCCAGCCTTCGTCCTGGCGCTGGTTGGGGGCCCGTTCCAGCCCGGTGCA
>Ga0316204_10011814_pt1 | contig 10828 bp, 6 predicted proteins | sample 6monrhotite_MG_2_FD_205661 | JGI IMG/M metagenome (GOLD analysis project Ga0316204, IMG submission 205661) | Microbial mat bacterial communities from mineral coupon in-situ incubated in ocean water Damariscotta River, Maine, United States -... | ecosystem: Environmental > Aquatic > Marine >... | reverse complement strand
GCGCAGGTCAAGCGCCTGCATCGTGTCATAAGACACGCCCACCACATCACCATCATCCACGACCTGAACATGGCAGGTCCGGAAATCCTCGAACCGGTCGGTTGAGAGAATACCTTCGGCGCCGCCGGCCGTTGTCGCCGCGCGCACCGTCACCTCGCGGCTTTCGCGCAATGTGCGAATATTCTCAGTCCATGTGGAGACCAGCGGCCCGCCGTCGAAAATGTCGACGTAGCGGTCATAGTGGAAACCTTCCCACTGAAGCATGTTCAACGCGCCCTGCCCGTCCTTGTGAACCTTGCCGATCACAGCACGCGCCGACTCCGGTAGCAGATCAACGTAGATCAGGTGCTGCGGCCCCAGGTCGAGGATGAATTGGTTGTCGGTCGCTGCGGACAGACGGTCGGCATCATCGAAATCCATACGGAAGAAGGGACGGGAGACATGATCGAAAAAGGGTGATGATCCGTCCTCATGCACCACGCCACGCAGCTCAGCCAAGACCTTGTCACCGAAGCGTTTCGGACCGGCGGCCATCACAAGATAGCGCGATTGCGCCACAAGCCGGCCGGCACCGCTACCGCGACCGGCTTCAGAGACGAACAGCGTGCCAACCTCGGACGCGCCGGCGAAATCATTGACCAGCAGCATGGCGTCCATGTCGAAACGCCGGTCCGCCTCAGTGGAGTGCTGCGCCAGTGTCATGATCTTGAAGTCCCAATAGGGCTTCGAGACACCGACCATCGCTTTCACTGCGGAACAACCGACGATACGGCCGCTTTCGCTATCTTCCAGCATCAGCTGGTAGGTGTCCTCGGTCTGACTCCCGCCATCACTACTAAAGGCGGCCTCGGACTTGTTGAGCCGCTCCTCGAGAACTTCAGGCGGCACCGCCAGTGACGTGAATCCGGTACCGGCTTCTTCAGCCAGTTGCACCAGCGCGTCCAGGTCCGACCGTTTGGCCGCACGTACGATCAGCATGATCCCTCCCGATCGGTTTTCAGTCCCGGGCTTTTGCCAGGGTTCGCGCTTCCCGCGCGTCAAATTGGCCCTGCGCGAACTTCATCAGCATGACGGCTGAAAGCTTGGCACGCTCGGCAAAGCTGGACAGTTTCACGATCTCACGATCGGAATGGATATCGGCACCGCGAACGCCAAGCGTGTCGACATTGGGGCATCCGGCCGCCCACAGATTATTGCCCTCACAGACCCCGCCAGTATCCTGCCAGCGAATATCCAGTCCCAATGTCGATCCAGCAGCGCGGGTCCATTCGAACATGCGGGCATTGGCCGGAGACATGGGCTTGGGCGGACGGGTGAAACCGCCATGCAGCTCCGCCTCAATGCCATCGCGAACCCGAATTTCGTCGACCAGGCGTTCGAGTTCCGCCTCGACCCAGACCCGATCATTCTCGGTTTTTACACGGACATTGAAGCGGGCAACCGCATTGTCCGGCACGACATTGGGTGGCCCGCCACCATCAATCCGGGCCAGATTGAAGGTCACATCGGGCCGCGTGCCGTTCAACTGGTCCAGCCCAAGGCCGAACTGGCAGGCCGCGGCCAGGGCATTGCGGCCCAGATGGTGCTCGCGCCCTGCATGGGCCGAGCGACCGGACACTTTAAGCGCCCAGTTCCCCGACCCCTTGCGTGCCCCCGCCAGCGAGCCATCCGCCAGCGCAGGCTCATAGGTCATCCCGATATCGGCACCGGCGCCCAGCTCGGCGATGATCGGGCCGGAGCCGAGCGAGCCAATTTCCTCATCCGGGCTGATCAGCACATCAATGCCGATCTCGTCCTTCCAGGGCGAACGCTCCAGACCGAGAATTCCGTGCAACATGACCAGTATGCCGCCCTTCATGTCCGCCACGCCCGGCCCGTTCAGGGTGTCGTCGTCCCACATTTCGGTCGTCTGAAAGTGGCTTGCGGCGGGGAAAACCGTGTCATGGTGACCCGTCATCACGATACGGATTGGCGCTTGTGGTCGGATGCGACAATGAAAGGATGGCGTGAAAGCCTGCTCACGAACGGTGCCGTCGGGGTCCACCACAGTGGTCGGTGGCAGGTCGATCGCGCTGATCTCCCCACCTGTCTCGGCGAAGGCTGTCGCCATTTCCGCCCGCATCGCCTCCAGCCCGTCCGCATTGCGGCTGCCGGAATTAATGGCGGACCAGGCCTTGACCGTTTCGATCATGCCATCGGCCCGCGTATCGATCCAATCGAGTACGGCGCGTTCGTCCGGATTGAGGTCCAGTTTGTCGTGCATGGAACTTTGATAGCTGTTTAAACGGAGCCGTCCACCCCCGGCCGACAGGATCTGCCGGCCGGGGAGCATGGTCGCGGTATCAGGCCTGTTTCAGGGCCTGCTCGAGATCAGCAATCAGGTCGTCAGGATTCTCGATGCCGACCGAGATTCGCACGAGCCCGTCGGTGAAACCCTGGCGCTTGCGCAGTTCCGGCGCGACGCCGCGGTGAGTCGTCGATCCGGGGTGACAGATCAGGGTCTCGGTCCCGCCAAGGCTGACCGCAAGCTTCATCACCTGCAGCGCGTTGAGCATGCGGAACGCCGCCTTCTCATCTTCCAGATCAAACGCGAATGTCGAGCCCGCCATTGTGGACTGGGCATGGAAGACATCGCCGTCGCGCGTGCCCTTCTCAAGGAAGCCCAGATAGCGAACGCGGCTTACCTTGGGGTGATCCCGCAGGAATTCAGCGACCTTGCGGGCACCATTGGCGGCCGCCTCCATCCGGATTTTCACCGTCTCGAGCGAACGAAGCAGCATCCAGCAGGTATGCGGGTCCAGATTGGTGCCAAGATAGCCGCGCAACCCGCGAATTTGCGCCATCGCCGCACTGGATCCGGAAGCCGAGCCGGCGATCAGATCCGAATGGCCACCAATGTATTTGGTCAGGGAGTAAATGACGACATCTGCGCCAAGCGCGATCGGCGCCTGCCCGACCGGGCCGAGGAAGGTGTTGTCGACCACAATCCAGGGGCGCTTGCCCTGCTTCTCCGCCACCATATCTGCAATACGCTGACATGCGGCGAGATCGACGAGGTCATTGGTCGGGTTTGTGGGGGTCTCGGTATAGATGACGGAGACTTCGCCTTGCGCCATCGCGGCCTCGGCGGCGTCACGCAGCTCGTCTTCGTGTGCTCCGGCAAAAAAGTCGACGGACTTGATGCCATAGTTCGGCAGGAATTTCCGGATCAGGCTTTCTGTTCCGCCATATAGCGGGGTCGATTGCAGAATCACCGATCCTGCATGGGCCAAGCCCATCAAGGTCGTCGAAATGGCGGCCATGCCCGAGGAGAAGACTGCGGCTTCTTCAGCACCATCATACAGCGCGAGACGGTCCTCTAGCACTTCCATGTTCGGATTGTTGAAGCGCGAATACATCAAGCCGGCGGCTTCAGGATCGCCTTCCTCTGCCTGGCCAAGCGTCACGCGGAAGAACGCGGCACCATCTTCGGCCGTCGCGAACGCGAAAGTCGATGTCAGGAATACAGGCGGCTTGATCGACATTTCTGAGAGCTTGGGATCGTAGCCATAGCTCATCATCTGGGTTTCCGGGCTCAATGTGTGCCCGGCGATTTCACGCTTTCGATAGGATTTGTCCGGCTTGCTCATCTCAGTCCTCCCGACGCTTCACCGCCCTGATGGCGGGAAGAATTTCAGCCGGTTTGTACCGTGCCGTCGGGTCGGTCAAGCCTGACCTCAGCAGAGCGGAAAAACCGCCCAATCATGCCCCGAAACCGCGGGAATTGCGCACCAATCTTCCAATACCCGGCTCATCAATAAAAATGCGGCCCGGTGTCAAACACCGGGCCGCATCCAATCTGTGATCGCTCTCAAGGATTAGTTGAGGACGATGACCACTTCCGTACGACGGTTCAGCGGCTCGCGGACACCATCTGCGGTCGCAACAGCGTTGCGGGTCTCGCCGAAGGCTTCCATCGAGATGGAGCTGGCCGGCACGCCGAGGCGAACCAGTTCGTCGCGGACAATACGAGCACGACGCTCGGACAGGCCGACATTGTAGGAAGCCGCACCCGAACGGTCGGTGAAGCCAGCGACGGTCACGCGAGTGACGTCACAGGAACCACGCTGGTTCGCAGCTTGCGCAACAACTGCACGCGCCTGATCCGTGAGCGAAGAGCTGTCCCATTCGAAATAGACCGGGAAGCTTACATCGTGACACGCCGGAGGAGGCGGCGGCGGAGGAGGCGGAGGCGGAGGAGGCGGCGGCGGCGGAGGAGGCGGCGGCGGCGGAGGCGGCGGAGGCGGCGGAGCTGCGAAGGAATAACGCAGACCGACCCACACTTCATGACCACCCAGACCATCGACGCTCACGCTCGGATCATAATCCGTGCTGCCGGTGGAGAAATAGCGGTATTCCGTGTCCAGGGTCAGGCGCTCTGTGAGATCCCAACCAACGCCGGCCATAACCTGCCAAACGAACGGATTGTCGCTATCTTGAGCGACAACGTAATCAGCCGGACCAGCACCCAGAGGTATGGTACCCGCACTCCAACCGGCCAGCGTGCCGCTGGTTTCGGCTAGTCCGAGACCAAGGCCGATATACGGGTGGTAAGACCCATCCGGATTGAAATCGAAGATAGCGTTGGCCATCAGCGACCAGATCTGGAAATCGCTGAGGCTGTTCTCGAAGCCACCAACTGCACCGGTATCATTGTAGCGGTGTGCCAGTTCGCCTTCCATACGGAAGCCGTCCATCCACTCATAGCCAAGTGCAACCGCCTCGCGGTAATTGCTCTCGCCCTGAATTTCACCGTTCAACGAACCGGAGACATCCGTGTCACCCGGACCGCCGTAACCGACGGCACCACGCACATACCAGCCTTCGTCAGCGAACGCGGGACCCGCTGCCAGGAAGGCCCCAACGGCGACCGCCGTAAAAAGCCGTTTCTTCATCATTCCCCCTCCGGGAGCGAGGCTCCCTTGGTGTGACTGACCGTTTTCGACCGAATGCCGAACACGAGAAAGCAGCCATCATCGGCGCTTCCTATGAAATTCATTACTACAATCAGGCCGCGAGCGCTATACCGGAGGGGGGGAAATCCGGCATTTGATGCAAAAAATCGCCCCCGTTGCAGCGATGCTACACATTGCTCGACAGCGCCCATCTGAAAATGGGTATCTCCATTTTATTTCAGTGGATTACGCGATTTTGCTGGTGAGCGCACCTGTGAGGTTCCGCCGCGCCGACGGTAGCAGACTCACATCTTCTAAGACCGGAGCCGCTCCCGCTCAGTCGAATCGCGCTGCCATGGCACCAGCCCCGGCACGGAAACTCGGCGGCGAGAAACCGGGCCCGGATTCGTATGCGGCAAGGTAGGCATCAATGACACGCCCATCGCGCCGATAGAGGTCGTTCAGATAGCGCACTGCGCCGCCCTCATCCCCGACAACAGTCCAATAAGCGATGTGAACGGGGATACGCTCATCGAGCCAGACAACATTCGGCGAGCTTCCGGCAGTGACAGCATCAATCCGGTCGCGGTCCCAGCCAGCCTGGCCCTCAAGTACCCAAGCAGCGAGCGCAAGTGGATCGCGAACCCGGATACAGCCGGCGGAGAAGTCGCGTCGGGTTCGCACGAACCGGTCCCGCTCGGTTGTATCGTGGATGTAAATATTGTGCCGGTTGGGAAAAATGAACTTCACCTCACCCATCGGATTGGTCGGCCCTGGCGGCTGCGACATGCGATAGGGCCAGTCATTGCCCCAGCGGCTCCAATCGACCTCATAAACCGAGATGGGCGCCCCGGCGCGATCATAGATCTGAAACCCATACTGCCGGACCAGGGCCGGGTTACGCCGGAATGACTGAAAGCGCGGCCGCGCCGATCCTGCCGGCAAACCCCACCATGGATTGAGAACAATATATTGCATCTCCTCGGAAAACTCCGGTGTCGAACTGGCTTGGCGTCCGACCATGACCTCATGTTCGCGCGCCAGCTGCCCGTCTTCCCAGGCTTCCAGGCTGAAGTCTGCAAGATTGACCCAGATGTGGCGGCGACCCAGATCGCGGGTGCGCCAGCGCCGCTGCTCCAGATTGGCCATCAACTGGCCGATCCGGCGGTCTGGCGGCTGATTGAGCTGTCGCAGGCTTGCCTGGTCCATACGCCCGGTCGGCGCCAGATTGGCCCGCCCCTGAAAGCGCCGCATGGCGGTCTCGAGACGCACGTCGAAGGCCTCTCCGACCTGCCAGTCCGAACCCAGCAATCCCTCGGCGGCCAATCGCGTGCGCAACTGATCAACCCGCGAACCAACATCGCCCACGCCCAGTGACGGGCCGCGCTCGACGCCAGACCAGATCGGTGTCACGGCCAGCACCCGCATCATTTCCATGCGAAGTGTGTCGTAGTCGCGGACACGAGGGACGCTTTCATCAAGCGCTCGGCCAGGATCACCGGCCTCGATCGCTCGATTGAGGCGTCGCATCAGGAAATCGGCTTCGTGGTCAAGTAATTGCCGGGGCGCGTGGGTCTCGGAATCGATCAGCCCGAATTCCAACCAGCCCGCGAACTGAAGATAGGCGCGTCCCGCCAGTTGATTACGCACCGCCTCCGGCCGGTTCTCATCCAGGATTCCCCGGGCCGCCTCATCCAGATCCGGCAATCCGTGACTTGGCGCCTCGAACAGGCTGACCGCGATCGCCTCGCGATAGGGCTCCGTCCAGCCGCTTGCTCGGGTCGCCCACTGATCGAGATCAGCAATCGGCAATTCCGGCACGACCGGAATGGAGACATCGACCAGGTTGCTGTCAGCATCGGAACCAGGCTCGTCGCCGTCCTGCAACCCAACCGCCGGAGCTGGAAAGGCAGACAGGGCCAGCAAGAGACCGCCCGCAAACAATACCTGGATATTGCGTCGAATCACCAATCCATTCCCCGGCCAACCGACGTCACGTTAACCAATTCCGCGAAAGCTGTAACCATTTTCCGGTGCAGCTCCGTCACAGCACGAAAACCGGTCAGCTATCATTTTCGCGCTCGGGATTATCGTCCGGGTCTCCGACATCTTCGGCCATGATTTCAGCCAGAGAGACCACCCGCGACCGGGCCTTCTCCATATAGGCTTCATTGTCGTAAACCTCCGTATCCGCGTCCCAGACCTCGAATAATTGCTGCAGGCTCTCCTCGTCATGGCGGGCAAAGGCTTCGGTCTTGCGACGGGCGCGATCCGGGGTTTCACCCAGCAATTCAAGCGAATGGCGGGCGGCATCCAGTGAAGAACCGAACATCTCGCGAATGGCGAGGTCTACCCCGGCAGCGCGCAGCTGATAGACATGTTCGCGGCTGGCGGCCCGCGCAATGACATAGACGTGCGGGTAGCGTTGTTTGACATGATGCACCAGCTCGACCGCCCGGTCGCGACTGTCGGTACACACCACCAACAACTTGGCGTTGGCAATGCCAGCAGCTTCAAGCAGCCCCGGCCGCATCGCATTGCCGTAATAGACTTGGATACCGAATTTGCGCAGCCCTTCAATGTGTTCAGCAGAATTGTCCAGGACCACCGGCTTGTAGCCGTCCATCACGAGAACGCGCTGGATGATCTGCCCGAAACGTCCCATGCCGGCGATGATGACCGGCGCCTCTTCCTCGATCAGATCCTCCTCACGTTCCGCCGAGGCGGGGCGTCGCACGCGCGGCGAGACGAAACGCTCGAATACGATCATGATCAGCGGCGTCGCCATCATGGACAGGGCGACGACGAGCCCGGCAATACCCGCCACCGACTCGGGCACCACATCGACCCCGCTCGCAAAGGCAAGCAGGACGAAGCCAAACTCGCCGCTTTGCGCCAGGGCGAACGTGAAGAGCCAGCGGGCCCGCCCCTTCATCCGGAACGCAAAGGCTAGGCCGAGCAAGATCAATCCCTTCACCCCGATCAACGCCAGGGTCAGCCCGATGATCAGGCCCGGACTGTCGGCCAGCAGGGAGAACTCCATGCTGGCACCGACTGTTATGAAGAAGACACCCAGCAACAACCCCTTGAACGGGTCCAGGTCGCTGACCAGCTCGTGGCGGTACTCGCTCTCAGCCAGAAGCACCCCGGCCAAGAATGTTCCCAGCGCCGGCGACAGGCCGACCATGCTCATCAGCACCGCGATCCCGATCACAAGAAACAGCGCAGCCGACAGAAACAATTCGTGCAGGCCGGTCCGGGCGATGATGCGGAATGCCGGTCGCGTCAAATAGCGTCCGCCCAAGACGATGGCGCCGACAACACCAAGCGTGACCAGTCCCTGGGCCCAGGCCGGCAGGTGGGCGAAAGGTGTGTCGCTGCTCGCATGGCCTGCAATCTCAGCCCCCGCCACCTCGCCACCCGGCAAAGCCAGAAAGGGCATCAGGGCCAGCATGGGAATGACCGCGATGTCCTGAAACAACAGAACCGAGAAAGCCGATTGCCCGCCATCAGTCCGCAGCCACCCTTTCTCGCCAAGGGTCTGGAGGACGATAGCCGTCGAAGACAGCGCGAAGATCAGGCCGAGTGCTATGGAAAGGCGTATGTCCAGACCGATGGCGAGGCAGAACAGGGCAACCGCCGCAGTGGTCACGGCGACCTGCGCTCCACCCAGTCCGAACAAGCGTACGCGCAAATCCCACAACAAGCGTGGCTGCAACTCCAGACCCACGAGGAACAGCATCATCACGACGCCGAACTCCGCGAAGTGCTGCACGCTCTCCGGATCTGAACCGACCAAGTCGAGCACAGGGGCGATCGCAACGCCCGCAAGCAGATAGCCCAGCACGGAGCCCAAACCGAGTCGGTGCGCGATCGGGACCGCGATCACACCCGCGCCGAGATAAATCGCTGCCTGTAATAGGAGTGAGTCCATGACGCCCGCCGAATCACGAAAGGGCCGTATGCCCTGCCCGTGCCAGCATAACGCGACACTCGCTACTCACCAGTGGTTTGTCGCAACGCAGCGGTGCGACTATTGACGCGCCGGACAGTTCAGCACGCCGTCAAACACATCGAACAGTTCCGGTTGACTAAGCGTCATACCACGCGCAATCCGGCAGCGTTGGGCGTCACTGACCCGATCATCGACAGCCAGGTCTGAAGCGATTGAAAGCGGGCTCTCACGAAGTGAAATGACTTCGGTCCCGCCACCATCCCGTGTGTCGAACCGCAGGGCGGCCCCGGCATCTGTCCATTGGGGCCAGTCCGGCCCCATGCCAATCCCGTCACCGGGCTCGCCACTTGCCGCAAAATGCGCCCAGTAGGCGCCCATCGTGTCGGCCAGGTCGACACGCCCGACTTCGTTCCGGTCATTGAACAAGACGCTGTCAAACGATCCAAACAATTCGAAATGACTGAACACAAAGGGAATTTCCATTGCGTGGGACGCTCCCAGCAACTCGCCGGTATCGGTCATCAAGACAGAACCGCCCTCGTCCCAGTCGAACCGGTAGGCCCAGATATCGCTTCGACCATTCGCGGCCAGCCTGTCCAGCAATCCATCCACGGCATTATGACGCCAGTTCCGGCTCGGATACTCCGAGGCCGCTTCATACGCATCCCGGTCGCGCAGCCAGATCAACGGCCCCAATCTGCGCGTCAGTTGGGGATTGAACACCGTATAGAGCTTCATCTCGTCGCGGTTTGTGCCCGTGATCAACGGAACCGGAGCGAACCCGTCCGGGTCCTCCGCTGCGGCCAGAATCCCGCCTTCACGCAGGGTCACACCATCCTCAATCATGGTCGGCAATGAGGTCAGCTCCCCGCTCTCATCGCGATAGGCGGCATAGACGGCCTCCAACGAGGCCGCCCGCAGCGCAGTGCCATCAGCGGCCTCACCGGCGATGGCCAGTCCGGCGGCCAGTCCGGCCACGCGGCCCCTTTCATCGCCCTGCTCGGCCACATCCAGCGGGACTGATCCGGTGCCACCGCTTTGCATGATTGCCCGATGGAAGAGTCCACGCGCCTGCGGTGCCGCCATCAGCCCGGATATATTGAAGGCACCGGCACTCTCGCCAAAAACAGTCACACGGCCAGCATCTCCACCAAAGGTCTCGATATTGCCGCTGGTCCAGTGCAGGGCTGCGACCAGGTCAAGCAGCGCGAAATTGGCAGCGGCGTCATCCGGCAGGCCCGGATCGGCACGCAGGGCCGGATGGGCCAGAAAGCCGAGCGGGCCCAACCGGTATTGCACGCTGACAATGATCACACCCTGCTGATTTGCGAGGTTGGACCCGTCATAGGCCGAGGACGAGCCCCAGACATTGGCACCGCCATGGATCCACATCATCACGGGCAGATTATCGCCAGGCGCGGCATCACGTGGCGCATAGATATCAAGGGTCAGGCAATCTTCGGCGGCGATCAGAACCCCAGTTTCATAGAGATCTCCGGCGGACAGGTTATTGGTCACCTGCGGACATACCGGCCCTGCTTCGAGCGCCTCCAGGCGCGATTCGAACGCGACAGGCGGACGTGGCGCCCGCCACCGCAGCTCGCCAACCGGAGGCGCGGCATAGGGAATGGCCATCCAGCCCGCTGCCCCGGTCTCGGTTTCAAAGCCTATGAGTTCGCCCTGGCCGATCGTGCGAGCCAGATCGTCGGCAGCGACAGGCGTGAAGGCCGGTTCGTCGTTTGATGAGCAAGCCGATACCGCGAGAGCGACCAGACCCAATGCCAGATGTCGAATGCACATGAAGCCCTCCCCCGGACAATTGCCCAAAAGCTGGAGCGGTATGCGCATCGGGTCAAGGCAAACAGGCGAAACGCCCGATCTTCCATTTCACGGATTGGGTTGAAGGTCCTGAAATGGTGAGCCGACAGGGATTCGAACC
>Ga0316204_10011813_pt1 | contig 10831 bp, 10 predicted proteins | sample 6monrhotite_MG_2_FD_205661 | JGI IMG/M metagenome (GOLD analysis project Ga0316204, IMG submission 205661) | Microbial mat bacterial communities from mineral coupon in-situ incubated in ocean water Damariscotta River, Maine, United States -... | ecosystem: Environmental > Aquatic > Marine >... | reverse complement strand
ATCCTGAAACTAGTCGTAAACTCATTCTTGATACTAATCATGATGATGTGAAGTTGGTTATTATTCGTGCCACTGATGTACCGACTTACGTGCAATATGGTGCAGCGGATATTGGTGTAGCTGGTAAAGATGTTTTACTTGAACATGGTGGCGAAGGTTTATATGAACCTTTGGATTTAGAAATTGCTAAATGTAAGCTAATGACAGCAGGCCCCGTTGGTGCAAAAGAACCCGAAGGGCGCTTACGTATTGCGACTAAATTTGTGAACTGCGCTCGTCGTTACTATGCAGAACAAGGCAAACAAGTTGAAGTCATTAAACTATATGGTTCTATGGAGTTAGCACCACTCGTTGGACTCGCTGATTTTATTATTGATGTTGTTGATACAGGTAATACATTAAAAGCCAATGGCCTTGAACCTTTAGAACATATTGCGGATATCAGTTCGCGTTTAGTTGTGAACAAAGCATCCATGAAAATGAAACATGCACGCGTTTCAAAATTGATCGAACAAATTGCTGAAGCTGTAAAAAATAAATAAATCATGAATATTAAACGCCTAACAACCACACAAACTGATTACCAGGAACAAATGGATGTCTTGCTCGCATGGGAAGGGGTCTCTGATGATCAAGTTAATGCAACTGTTCGTGATGTTTTAAAAAATATTCGTTTACGCGGTGATGAAGCATTAGTTGAATACACGAATAAATTTGATCGCATGAATGTAAGCTCAATGAAAGAGTTAACTTTTTCAAAAGAACAAATTGATGCTGCGTATGACAACATTCCAGCAGATCAAAGAGAAGCATTAGAAACTGCTGCAGAACGTGTGCGCAGTTATCACAAGCATCAAATAATGGAATCATGGTCATACACTGAGGACGATGGCACTTTATTAGGTCAACAAATTACCGCGCTTGATCGTGTTGGTTTATATGTACCCGGTGGTAAAGCAACCTATCCTTCATCCGTTTTAATGAACGCTATCCCTGCTAAAGTTGCCGGTGTTGAAGAAATTGTAATGGTTGTTCCAACACCAGACGGTGTTGTGAATGATATGGTTTTAGCGGCAGCAAAAATTGCTGGCGTTAATACAGTGTTTGCTGTCGGTGGTGCGCAAGCAGTAGCAGCATTAGCATATGGTACGGAAACGGTACCTGGTGTTGATAAAATTGTAGGCCCCGGAAATATTTATGTTGCGACTGCAAAGTCAATGGTATTTGGTCGTGTTGGTATAGATATGATTGCAGGTCCATCTGAAATTTTAGTTGTTTGTGATGGTAAAACCGATCCCGATTGGATTGCGATGGATTTGTTTTCGCAAGCAGAACATGATGAAGATGCACAATCTATTTTAGTTTCATGGGATGCAGATTTTCTTGACCAGGTTCAAGCGAGTATAGAAAAACTATTACCCACCATGGAACGACAAGAGATTATAAATAAATCGTTATCTGATCGTGGTGCCTTAATTCTGGTTAAGGATGAAAATGAATCGATCGAGGTTTCTAACTTCATAGCACCAGAGCATTTAGAACTTTCAGTTGAAGATCCGTTATCAATGTCTAAAAAGATTAAACATGCTGGTGCTATTTTTATGGGGCGGTATACTGCTGAAGCATTAGGTGATTACTGCGCAGGCCCAAATCATGTATTACCAACTTCTCGCACCGCACGTTTTAGTTCACCTTTAGGTGTGTATGACTTCCAAAAACGCTCAAGCCTGATCATGTGTTCAGCTGATGGGGCATCTGAATTAGGTAAAACCGCATCAATACTCGGACGTGGTGAAAGTTTAACGGCGCATGCACGTTCTGCTGAATATCGTATTAAGGATTAATTTCAGATATCGGAGTCACTTTGATTTTTTATTATGTACTTTGTTATATATGTAAACTGAAACTTAAGAACCGCACTAAAAATGTAAAGTAACTCCGGTACCTTCTAACCATATATTTAGAACAATGTAATTATGTCAGACAAACTCAAAAATAAAGTACAAAAATGGATCCGTCCGGAAATTCAAGCACTTGCGGCTTACCATGTCCCTGATTCTACCGATACGATCAAACTCGATGCAATGGAAAATCCATACCAATGGCCTGAAGATTTGGTCGATCAATGGTTGGAGATTATTCGTAATGTAGAACTCAATCGATATCCTGATCCGGGCGCGCGCGTTTTAAAACAACATTTACGTGACTCGATGGCAGTGCCTGATGTATCAGAAATTTTATTAGGCAATGGTTCTGATGAATTAATTCAGATGATCATGATGGCAATGTCAGGAAACGATTCATCAGGGAAAAGTCATACGGTATTATCCGTTGAGCCTGGTTTTGTTATGTACAAAATGATCGCCACGTTTATGGATATGCCTTATATTGGTATTCCATTAAAAGAAGATTTTTCTATTGATGAGATGGAGTTGCTTGTCGCTGTTAAAGAACATCAGCCCGCTGTAATTTTTCTTGCTTATCCAAATAATCCCACCAGTAATTTATTCGACGAACAAACTATTCGAAATATTATTGATGCTGCTCCAGGTGTTGTGGTGGTTGATGAGGCTTATCATGCTTTTGCAGAAAAAAGCTTCATGCCTATGTTAAAAGAGTATGATAACTTACTGGTAATGCGTACTGTTTCTAAAATGGGTTTAGCCGGTTTACGTTTAGGTTTGTTAGCAGGTAAAGCTGAATGGCTCAACGAATTTGATAAAGTCCGTTTACCTTATAATATCAATATACTTACTCAAGCGAGTGCTGAGTTTGCGATTAAGAATCGCGACGTACTTGACAAGCAAACGCAACAAATTTGTAAAGACAGAGAGTCATTGTTTAATGAGTTATCTAAAATAAAAAGCATTACTGTTTATTCTAGTCAGGCAAACTTTATTTTAGTTCGGGTTGAAGCAGGACAAGCTGATATTATTTTCAATTCATTAAAAGAACAAGGTGTGTTAATTAAAAATCTTAACCCTGCGGGTGGTTTATTGAAAGATTGCTTACGCATTACTGTTGGTACAGATAAAGAAAATAAAGCAATGTTAGTAGCATTTAAAAATTGTTTGAATTAAGTTTACATTATTCCTAACAGAGTTCTAGTTATTTACGACAAGTAATATCTTTTTTTCTCTACTCTTACTTGATTTTTTTAAAGTATTCTCCTAAGTTTTCTTATATATTAGGTTGATTCGGTATAATTAATAATATGCGGCTTAACATAAGGAACTAACAATTGGATGTTCATAAACTAGTCGATATTATGTCAACAGATCTTCTTTTTGTTGAACCTCTTACACCACTAAATAAAATAACCCGACTCATGAGCCAGCAAAAATATTCTTGTTTGTTGGTAGTGAAAAATAAAAAACCTCTTGAGATTATCACTGAACGAGATATAGTGAGTTTTTTTTCTAAAAAACTAAATGATGATATGGTGAGTGATAATTCAAATGTGCTTCCCTTAGCAGAAGAACTGATGACACATAATTTAATTATGTTGCATGAAGATCAAAATATTCTTGATGCTTTGGTTGTTAGTACTGCAAATAATGTACGGCATATTCCCATCATAAATACTAATGGTGATTTATCAGGTATTGTCACGTATACCGATATTGCAAATATACAAAGAAGTATTTTGGAGTCTTATTCTGCACTTATTGACAGTATTGTGTCGGAGCGCACATCTGAGCTAGAGGAAGCAAATAAACTTTTAAATGAAATGACTTTGCTTGACCCTTTACTGGGAATAGGTAACCGTCGTGCTATGGAAATAGATATAAAATCTACCCATGACATATCAGAGCGTTACGAAGAAAATTATGCTATCGCGATGATCGATGTTGATTACTTTAAACCCTATAATGATTTTTATGGTCATCAGGAAGGGGATGAAGCATTGCAAAAAATTACTCAGTCTCTTAAATCAACTATCAGAACAACGGATAGAATTTATCGTTATGGAGGAGAAGAGTTTCTTGTTTTGATGCCGAATACTTCACTTGAAGGGGCTAGGGAACTTGCTCAACGTATGATTGGTGGTTTGGAATCGGAAAAAATCCCTCATTGTAAAAGTCCTCATAAAGTCATCACTGCGAGTTGTGGACTTAGTATTTATACCAACGAGGAGAATATTAATGAAACAAAGTGGACCGATATTGTTAAATCTGCTGATGAAGCTTTGTATGCTGCAAAAAACGCTGGTCGTAATCAAGTATCTGTACACACAGCCTAGATTTTTTATTCAATATCTTTATTAGGTCTTTGTATAACAGTAGCCGTTACCGTGAACGTCCCCTCCTGTTTAATTCCATTAATCGACAGTGTATCGCCAGGCTTTACCTGACTCACTAAATTTAATAAATGGCGTGTATTCTCAACTTTAGTCTCGTTGATGTGAGTAATTACATTGCCTGGATTAATTCCTGCTTTATCTGCAGGCCCTGTTTTAGCAACGCCATTAACGATAACGCCATAAACTTTTTCCATGCCAAATGATTCAGCAAGTTCAGAATTCATATTTTGAATGGCTATACCTAACCAGCCTCGTTTTACGTGACCAAATTCAATTATTTGAGTGAGTACACTTCGAGCCAAACTTAACGGGATAGCAAAACCAATACCTTGCGAACCACCACTTTGAGAAAAAATTGCAGTGTTTATCCCAATAAGTTCGCCATAAGAATTAACCAAAGCACCACCTGAGTTGCCAGGGTTAATCGCGGCATCTGTTTGAATAAAGTTTTCAAAGGTATTTATGCCAAGCATGTTACGTCCGGTTGCACTGATAATGCCTGAGGTTACCGTTTGTCCGACACCAAATGGATTACCTATCGCAAGCACTACATCACCGACTTCAATATCGTGTATTTTACTTAACGTAATAGCAGGAATTTCTTTTAATTTAATATGTAACACTGCGAGATCGGTATCAGGATCAGTTCCAATTATGGTGGCTTTAGCGTTGCGTCCATCTTTTAGCGCAACAATAATCTCATCAGCGGCTTTTATGACATGATGGTTGGTGAGAATATATCCCTGTGGGCTGACGATAACGCCTGAACCTAAGCTGGATTCCATGCGCTTACGGGGTTCACCAACACTATCACCAAAAAACTGGCGAAAAGCTGGATCGTTCAATAATGGATGTTGACGTTCAGTAATAATCTTTGTGGTCTGAATATTAACAACGGCGGGTGCAGCATCTTTTACTGCAGGGGCGTAGGAATTAAGTGGTGCACTGGGGCTGGTTCTGGTTGATTCGACGAGCTCAACAATTTCAGTCGCAGCTTGCGGCTTCACTTCATCCTCAATTTTACCTTTTTCAGATTGAAAATATAAAATAAGAAAAGCAGCGGCTAAACCAATAGTGGCAAATTGAACAATAAATGTAATGAGTTTGGTAACACGCATCAGAAATTCCGTTAAACTAAATTAATATATTTGGTTTTCAATGTCTTTGTACGGATAGCGAGAAGTGAGAGAGCAAGACGAAACCGATGAAAAAGCGGAATGTACGACTAGTACATGAGCATTTTGAAGAGGTTTCAACGTAGCTATCTTGCTTCGCAGCATTCGTACAGAGATATTGTAATATTAACCTAGGAAAGGGGTTTAGACATGGTTCAATTAAAAGATTTACTCAGTTATTCGAATAATATTCTGGAAATTGAACGATTTAATGACTATTGCCCCAATGGTTTACAAGTTGAAGGCAAAACGGAGATAAAAAAAATTATTTCAGGTGTTACGGCAAGCCAGGCTTTAATTGATGCTGCGATTAAAGAAAAAGCAGAAATATTACTGGTTCATCATGGGTATTTTTGGAAAGGCGAAGATGCACGAATTATTGGCTTAAAGTATAAACGTGTTCATAGCTTAATAGAATCTGGCATTAATTTGCTGGCCTACCATTTACCCCTCGATGCTCATCCTTTGTATGGTAATAACGCAAAATTAGCAGAAATATTAGATTTAGAGATTGCAGGTAGTTTTCCATCCGGCAATGATGCCGTTGGTATGTATGGCACCTTAAAAACTCCCATGTCGGCGGATGAATTTAGTCAAAAAATAACATCAGTTTTAGGTAGAGCACCCCTGCATATTGGTGAAAATAATGAACAAATTCATACGCTTGCATGGTGTAGTGGTGCTGCCCAAGGTTATATTGAAGCAGCAGCGGAACTGGGAGTAGATGCTTACTTAACCGGTGAAATATCGGAGCAAACAGTACATGTTGCGCGTGAATATGGACTACACTTTTATGCTGCGGGTCACCATGCTACGGAGCGTTACGGTGTGCAGGCTTTAGGAGAGCATCTGGCTTCTCATTTTGATTTAAATCATCAGTTTATTGATATTTCCAATCCGGTATAACCTATTGAACTACTAGGGTTTATTCGACTTTCCTTGACCAATTGTGTGTTATCGGCCAAAATGCGCACGCCAAAAAATTTAGGTGTTTTGGGGTAAATTATCTCCTTTAGAGCACTTCTGCGTATTAAACGCTAAACAATTAGGATTAACAGTAAAATATTGTTAGTCATATAAAAACGATTTTGGGAGATTTCTAATGACAGATGGTGTTGATAACAGCAAACGTCGGTTTCTCACGATAGCTGCAACTACTGGTGTTGCTGCTGTGGGAGCGGGTTTTGCTGCGGTACCTTTTATTGCATCCTGGAACCCGAGTGCGCGCGCTAAAGCTGCGGGTGCACCCGTTGAAGCAGACTTTAGCAAGCTTCAACCAGGGCAAATGATGCGCGTTGAATGGCGCGGTAAGCCTGTATGGATTGTTCGTCGTACTGATAAAAATCTTAAAGATTTAGCGGCTTTAACAGACAGTTTACGTGATCCTGCTTCAGCGATTCCAGATCGCCAGCCAGCTTATGCAGTAAATGAAGCTCGTTCAATTAAGCCTGAATTTGCGATTTTAGTGGGTATTTGTACTCACTTAGGCTGTTCTCCTACATATCGTCCCGAGTTAGCTCCTGCTGATTTAGGTGATAAATGGGTTGGTGGTTTCTTCTGCCCATGTCATGGTTCACGTTTTGATATGGCAGGGCGTGTATATAAGAATGTTCCGGCACCGACTAATCTTGAAGTGCCTCCGCATATGTATTTATCAGAAACACGCGTGATTATCGGTGTTGATGAGGGAGCTGCGTAATGGAAATGGTAATGAACATGTTAAAAGCCCTTATGGGTTGGGTTGATGCCCGTTTCCCAGCAACAAAGTTGTGGGAAGAACATCTTTCTAAATATTATGCGCCTAAGAACTTTAACTTCTGGTATTTTTTTGGTTCATTAGCGTTATTGGTATTAGTGATTCAAGTTGTTACAGGTATTTTCTTAACAATGCACTATAAACCAGATGCGAACCTTGCATTTGCTTCAGTTGAATACATCATGCGTGATGTTAACTGGGGTTGGTTAATCCGTTATATGCATTCAACAGGTGCTTCTGCATTCTTCATTGTTGTTTATCTGCATATGTTCCGTGGCTTGATGTACGGTTCATTCAAAAAGCCTCGTGAATTGATATGGCTTTTCGGTATGTTCATCTTCTTAGCGCTTATGGCTGAAGCATTCATGGGTTACTTATTACCATGGGGTCAAATGTCATACTGGGGTGCACAAGTTATTGTTAACTTATTCGGTGCAATTCCATTTGTTGGTGAAGAACTTTCAATCTGGATTCGTGGTGATTACGTTATTTCTGATGCAACCTTGAATCGTTTCTTTGCATTCCACGTTGCAGCTGTTCCAATGGTGATCATTGGTTTAGTAGTTGCGCATATCATTGCGTTACATGAAGTGGGTTCAAATAATCCAGACGGTGTTGAAATTAAGAAAAACAAAGGTTCAGATGGTATTCCTTTAGACGGTATTCCTTTCCACCCTTATTACACGGTTAAAGATATCGTGGGTGTCATTGTCTTCATGATGTTCTTCGCTGCAATTATGTTCTTCGGTCCAGAAATGGGCGGTTACTTCCTTGAGCACGCAAACTTTGTTCCTGCTAATCCATTGAAAACACCTGAGCACATTGCACCGGTTTGGTATTTCACACCATTCTATACAATGCTGCGTGCGGTACCTGATCCATTCTTAGGAGTAGTTGCAATGGGTGGTGGTGTTGTAATTTTAGCCTTCTTGCCTTGGTTAGATAACAATCCGATTAAATCGATTCGTTATCGCAGCCTATTGCACAAGATCAACTTGTTCTTCTTTGTTGCCGTTTTCTTTTACATTGGTTACTTAGGTGTGAAAGCGCCAGAGCCAGTGCTATCTGAACTAGGTTTACGTTTCTCAGAAGTGTATTTTGTCTTCTTCTACGTACTTTGGTTCCACAGCAAAGCGCGTGATGCGAAGTTTAGCTTCATGTCGTTAATTGGTTGGATGGCTCTATTCTCATTGAACGATTTTGCGAGACATGTAGAAGGTTCAGGCGAATTGATTATGATGGGCTGGTTTATTCCGGGCATTTATCTTGCTGTTATGTTCCTTGCACCGTTATATACCAATCTTAATGCTGAGAAAGCAGTACCAGAGAGGGTGACAGGATAATGAAAAAAACTATACTCGCAATTTTGATGGTGCTACCAACTTTGGCTATGGCCTCTGGTGGAGCACATCTTGATAAAGTAGATTATGATTTACACAATAAAGAGTCATTACAAAGTGGCGCACGTTTATTTGTAAATTATTGCTTAAGCTGTCACTCAGCGGCATACCAACGTTATAACCGTATGGCAGAAGACATTGGTTTGACTGAAGCTCAAGTAACAAGCAACCTCATGTTTGCTAGTGAAAAAGTGGGTGAAACCATGACTATCGCTATGAAAACAGAAGATGCAAAAGTCTACTTCGGTACAGCTGTCCCTGATTTATCTGTGGTTGCACGTGCACGTGGTGCAGATTGGTTATATACCTACTTACGTACTTTCCATACCGACGACTCTCGTCCATTTGGTGTGAACAATACAACATTTAAAGATGTTGGTATGCCTCATGTTCTTTGGGAATTAGAAGGCATGAAAAAGTTAGTTAATGCAGATGAAATGCAAGAACATCCTGGTACTGCTCCAAAGTTTGAAGTGATATCAGAAGGCAAAATGTCTGCAGCTGAATATGACAATGCAATGCGTGATTTAACAGCATTCATGGTTTACATGGGTGAGCCAGCTAAATTAGTTCGTTATGAACTTGGTATTTACGTGTTGTTATTCCTGGTTTTACTTTTCTTGGTTGCTTATCCAATGAAGAAAGAATTCTGGAAAGATATTCACTAAAATATGTTTAATGACTCATTCGTGAGTCATTTTACTTGATATAGATGATTTATAAGTCGGGGGGATTATTCCCCCCATCTTTGTTTTTAAAAGAAATACTTTTGAGGTAACAACATGGCACAAATGGCTAACAAACGTTTAGCAATGACACTTTATTCAAGTGACACCGATCCTTATTGCCACATGGTTCGTATTGTTTTAGCAGAAAAAGGCATCAACTATGAACCACATAATGTTGATCTTGACGATACACCTGAAGACCTTAAAGATTTAAATCCTTATAATGAAGTTCCAACTTTGGTTGATCGTGATTTAGTTTTATATGGTCATGAAGTTATTATGGAATATTTAGATGAACGTTTTCCTCATCCACCTTTAATGCCGGTTGATCCAGTTTCACGTGCGCGTAATCGTTTAATGTTAAGACGTATTGAACGTGACTGGTATACATTATCAAATAAAATCGCTAAGGGTGAAGATGTAGAAAAAAACAGGAAAGAATTGGCAGATAGCTTGTTAACAGTCGCGCCAGTTTTTGAACAAAAGAAATTTTTCATGAGTGATGATTTTACTGTTATGGACTGTGCTATTGCGCCTTTACTCTGGCGTTTACAACACTATGGCGTTCAGTTACCGAGTTCAGCAAGTGCATTGATTACTTATGCTGCTACAGTATTTAATCGTGAAGCTTTTAAAGAAAGTTTGACCGAAGCCGAAGAAGAAATGTTAGCTATCTAAGCTATTAGTTAAAGAGAATTAATAGTTTGGATAATGAACTACCACCTGAATCGATGACATCCAGTCAGCCTTATTTAATCAGGGCTATCTATGACTGGGTCATCGATAATGGTTTCACGCCTTACCTTTTAGTTAATGCAGAAAATGATTATGCAATGATACCGCGCGACTTTGTCGAAGACGGAAAAATTGTATTAAATATCAATCCTTCAGCAATTAGTGATTTGCAGCTAGGTAATGATTACATCATGTTTAATGCCCGTTTTAGTGGAAAAGCCATGGAAGTCAGTGTTCCCATTGTTGCTGTACTCGCTATATATGCACGTGAAAATGGTCAAGGCATGATGTTTGATGAAAACAATACTAACCTTCCACCAACTCCTCCTGAAAACACGACTCCCTCTGGTTCACCTCAGCCACCAAAAAAGTCAAAAAAACCGCAGCTTAAAGTTGTTAAATAAGTGCCGTTACCTAATTAGTAAATTTATAATATCTAGCTATAATTAGCATGTGATTAATATAATCCATATAGAAATTAGTATGTCTTGCTGTGATACAAATAAATATCACAAAATTTTCTGGTGAGGCTATGACATCTTCAGTTTTAAGATATTTTATATTACTAATTATTCATATGTTGTTGCTATCTGATGCGCTAGCGGAAACTGAAAATTTTTCAAACTCATTTATAAAACACAAAATAGTTGATGAAAATTTAAATATTGATGATTCCGATGATTCCGATGATTCCGATGATTCCGATGATTCCGATGATTCCGATGATTACTATG
>Ga0316204_10011812_pt1 | contig 10831 bp, 6 predicted proteins | sample 6monrhotite_MG_2_FD_205661 | JGI IMG/M metagenome (GOLD analysis project Ga0316204, IMG submission 205661) | Microbial mat bacterial communities from mineral coupon in-situ incubated in ocean water Damariscotta River, Maine, United States -... | ecosystem: Environmental > Aquatic > Marine >... | reverse complement strand
ACGACAGCACCATCAACCCCGGGGCCGAAGAGATCTGGTACGACGGCGTCGATCAGGACTGCTCTGGCGGCAGCGACTACGACCAGGACGGCGACGGTCAGGATGCCACGGACCACGGCGGAGAGGACTGCGACGACGGCGACGCCGGTGTGTATGTCGGCGCCGGGGAGATCGGCTGGGATGGGGTGGATCAGGACTGCGACGGCGCGGACCTGGAGGACTGGATCGACGTCTCCGTCGGCTACGCCCAGAGCTGCGCGCTGAGCAGCGCCGGTGAGCTGCTGTGTTGGGGGTGTGAGGACGGTCGCGACTGGGATCAGTGCACGCCGCCCGAGGGCCTGTACACCGACATCAGTGCGGGCAATCACCACACCTGCGGCGTCGACGACGCGGGCGCGGCCGTCTGCTGGGGCTGCGGGAGCCTCTACGACTACGAGCAGTGCACGCCCCCCTCGAGCACATTCGTTCAGGTCAGCGCGGGCCGACTCCACTCCTGCGGCCTCACCGACGGCGGTGCGGTCGAGTGCTGGGGCAGCGACGCCTACGGCCAGACATACGCACCGTCGGGCACCTTCACCGACGTCAGCGCTGACTGGTTCCACTCCTGCGGTGTCACCGAGGTCGGCGCGCTGGAGTGTTGGGGCTGCTGTGAGGGGGATGCCTGCTGGGACGACACCCAGTGCATCCCGCCATCGGGCACTGACTACGTGGATGTCAGCGCGGGCATGTACCACTCCTGCGCGCTGGACAGCAGCGGGAGCATCGAGTGCTGGGGCTGCGCGGTGTGGGGCGGCTACACCTACGACTACGGCCAGTGCAACCCTCCCGCCGACACCTTCGTCAGCGTGAGCGCCGGCAATCACCACACCTGCGGCATCACCACCTCCGGCGAGATGAAGTGCTGGGGCGAGAACGATGTCGGCCAGAGCGACGCGCCGGAGGGCGCCTTCAGCGCGGTCGACGGCGGCTCCTCCTACACCTGCGGCGTCGACGGTGAGGGCCAGCCGCAGTGCTTTGGCTACAACGGCTTCGGTCAGTGTGACGTGCCCTAACGGAAGTCCCGGCTCTTCATCGGCACCGGCGGCGCGGGGATGGGCTCCACTCCCTCCGCGAGGATGGAGACCCCATCGCCCTGGCGCTGGATGCGCCCCGACAGGATCAGGAAGTGCTCCCTGCGTAGCAGCGCCCGATGGGTCATGTAGACATCCGGCCGCACCACCACGTTGATCATCCCGGTCTCGTCCTCGAGCGTCAGGAACATCACCCCCTTTGCCGTGCTGGGCCGCTGACGACAGGTCACCATGCCCGCGAAGCGTACAGTCGCCCCCCGCGGTCGAGCCTTCAGCGCCTGGATCGGGTCGGTCTCCAGGGCGGAGCGCCGCAGCGCGATGGGGTGGTTCGTCAGCGAGAGCCCCACCGAGCTGTAGTCCAGCTGCAGGCGCTCCTCCTCCGTCAGCGCCGGCAGGTTCACCTCGGCGCTGTCTCCGGGGAGGCCCGCCAGCAGCGGCGTCGTCCGGGTCCACAGGGCCTCGATGGCCCAGAGGGCCTGACGGCGGTCCAGGCCGAAGGCAGCGAAGGCGTCAGCGCGGCCCAGCGCGCGCAGGCTGCCACGATCGAGGCCGCTGCGGCGGGCGAGGTCGCCGATATCCACGAAGGGCCCGTCGGCGCGGGCGGCCTCCAGGGCGCCGCCGGCCGCGGGGCCGAAGCCGTGGACCAGCCGCAGCCCCAGCCGCAGGGCCCGGCCGCCGGCCGCCACCCCGTCGGCGCCGCCCAGCGTCGGATCCACGTCGCCGTCGGGCTCCAGGGTGCAGTCCCAGCGGCTGGCGACCGCGCAGACCGGCCGCACCGCCACCCCGTGGCGGCGGGCGTCGTCCACCAACACCCGCGGCGGATAGAAGCCCATGGGCTGGGCGTTCAGGATGCCGGCCGCCCAGGCCGCCGGCCAGTAGCGGCGGAGGGCGGCCGTGGCGTAGACCAGCAGGGCGAAGCTGGTGGCGTGGGACTCGGGGAAGCCGTACTCGCCGAAGCCGCGGATCTGCTCCGCGATGCGCAGGGCGTACGGTCGGGCGATGCCTCGGGCCACCATGCGATCCACCAGGTCCACCACCAGCGACTCCAGGGCGCCCTCGCCGCGCTTCGCGCCCATGGCCCGCCGCAGCCGGTCGGCCTCGCCGCCGCTGTAGCCCGCGACGGCCATGGCGATGGACATCACCTGCTCCTGAAAGATGGGCACGCCCAGGGTGCGCTCCAGGATGGGCTCCAGATCCGGGTGGGGGTAGCGGATCGGGCTGCGTCCCGAGCGGCGGGCGAGGTAGGGCTGCACCATGCCGCCCTGGATGGGCCCCGGCCGCATCAGGGCGACCTCGACGACCAGATCGTAGAAGCTGCGGGGCTTGAGCCGGGGCAGCATGCTCATCTGGGCCCGGGACTCCACCTGGAACACGCCCACGGTGTCCGCCTGGCAGAGCTGGTCGTAGACATAGGGGTCGTCCCCGGGCAGGGAGGTGAGGTCCAGCGCGCGGCCGTGGTGGGCGGCGATCTGCTCGAAGGTCTTGCGCACCGCCGTGAGCACGCCGAGGCTCAGCACGTCCACCTTGACGAAGCCCACCGCGGCCACGTCGTCCTTGTCCCACTGGATGACCGTGCGATCCGCCATGGCCGCGGGCTCCACCGGGCACAGCCGGCTCAGGTCGCCGTCGGCGATGACGAAGCCGCCCACGTGGATTGAGGTGTGCCGCGGCAGGCCCTTGAGCGCCGCGGCGACCCGGGCCACCATGCGCACCTGCGCGTCCCCCGGGTTGAGCCCCGCCGCCGCGATGCGCTCGCGCACGGTCAGGTCCCCGCTGTCCGTGGCCAGCCCCCGGGCCAGCCGATCCACCGCGTCGGCGCCGAGCCCCACCACCTTGCCTACGTCTCGCACCGCCGAGCGCGTGCGCCAGCGGATCACCTCGCCCACCATGGCCGCGCGGTGCCTCCCGTAGCGGTCGTAGAGGTACTGGATCACCTCCTCGCGCCGCTCGTGCTCAAAGTCCACGTCGATGTCCGGCGGGTCGGCGCGCTCCCGGGAGAGGAAGCGCTCGAAGAGCATGTCCGAGCGCTCGGGGTCGACCGAGGTGATGTCCAGGGCGAAGCAGACCGCGGAGTTGGCGGCGCTGCCCCGGCCCTGGCAGAGGATGGCCCGCTCCCTGGCGAAGCGCACGAGGTCGGCGATGGTGAGGAAGTAGGCGGCGAAGTTCAGCTCGGCGATCAGCGACAGCTCACGATCCAGGCGACCCCGCACGGACGGCGGCACCCCGGCCGGCCAGCGTCGGGCGGCGCCGGCGTCCACGAGCTCGCGCAGGTGCTCGTCGGGGCTTCGCCCGTCGGGGACCAGCTCCTCGGGGTAGCGGTAGGCCAGGGAGGACAGGCGGAAGTCACAGCGATCCGCGACCTCCACGGTGCGCCGCACCCAGCCGGGTCGATCCCGGAACAGCAGCGCCACCTCCCGGGGCGACTTCAGGCGGCGCTCGATGTTGGGCTCGAGCAGCCGCCCCGCCTCGTCCAGCAGCACCTTGTGGCGAAGGCAGGTCAGGATGTCCTGCACCGGCTGCCGGCCGCGGTCGTGCACCAGCACCCGACCGGCGGCGACGACGGGGCGGGCGAGCTGCCGGGACAGCGCCTCGGCGCGGGCGACGTTCTGGGCGTCGTCCACCCGAAGCAGCCGCGACGCGACGACATACAGTCGATCACCGAGGGCGTCGGACAGGGCGCCGGCGGCGTCGGGGTGGGCCATCCAGGGCGACTCCAGCAGCGCCAGCAGCCCGCGGTTGTCGTCCAGCAGCGCGTCCAGCTCCAGATCCGAGCCGCCCTTGGGGCGACCGGCCCGGGAGCGGGAGATCAGCGCGCACAGTCGCCCCCAGCCCGCCTGGTCCTGGGCGTAGAGGGTCAGCGGCGGCAGGGCGTTGAGGGTGAGCGTTGCCCCACACAGTAAGGGCCAGTCCCCCGCCGCCCGCCACGCCCGCGGCAGCCCGTACACCCCGTCGCGATCGCAGATGCCCAGGGCGCGCAAGCCCAGCGCGCGGGCCCGCTCCACCAGCTCCTCGGGCAGCGAGGCGCCCTCTCGAAAGGAGAAGGCGGACTGGCAGAGCAGCTCGGCGTACTGCGCATCATCCCCGGTGATCATCAGTCGAACCAGCCGTGCAGCCACCAGGAGCCGTCCCGGCGGTCCTGGTAGATCCAGGGCGAGCGCCCGGCGCGATCCCGGGCGATCAGCGCGAGGCGGTAGTAGTCCCGGTCCAGGGGCTCGGGCTCCCACCAGGCGCCGGTGAGGCGCTCGGGGCCGACGCGCTCCCGCACCTGCCGCCAGCGACCGTCCAGCTCCACCGCCCGCGGGCTGCCCCCGGGGTCCAGCTGCATCAGCAGCCGCCGGGGGCGCGGCAGAAGCACGGCCGGGCGGGCGCGCGCGCGCAGCGCGTCGTCGCCGCTCGTGGGCTCACACAGGCCGCTGGGGAGGAAGCGCTCCGGCGCCCAGCCCTCCTCCGGGCGGTGCCGATCCGCGAGGCGGGGGCGGAAGATCGCGTCCTCGCCGAGGCGCTCGGCGAGCCGGGCCAGCAGCGCCGGCAGGGCGTCCGGCGCGTCCGGCGCGACGCCGTCCAGACCGGACTGCCGGGCGCTCCAGGGGCAGCGCCCCACCGCGGCGAGCCCCACCTCGATCACCGGCGCGGTCAGTGTCAGGTCGTAGAGCGTCTGCCGCAGCAGCCGGGCCAGCCCCGCCGCGTCTCGGCGAGGCGCCGCCGGCCGGGCGTAGAGCAGGCGCTCGTCGCCGTCGTCGAGGGTGAGGCGGAGCTGCAGCCGGGTCGCGGCCTGCTCGCGGTCGGCCAGCGACTCGCACAGGGCCTCCACCAGCGGGTCGCAGCAGGCCAGCAGCGGCGCCACCCGGGTCACCGGGGCCGGGAGCAGCGCCCGGTGCTCCCCGTCGCCGCCGGCCACGCCCGCGCCGATGGGCGAGCCCAGCGCCTCGCCGGCCGTCAGCCGCCGCAGCGTCAGCCCCTCGCGGCCGAACCGCCCCGACACCGCGGCCCGGGGCAGCGCGGCGAGGTCGCCGGCGGTGTGCACCCCCAGCTCGGCCAGGCGCGCCAGCAGCGGCGCGGGGGCGTCGAAGCGGCCCAGGGGCAGCGGCGCCAGCGCGTCGGCCATGCCGCCGGGCGGGATCACCGCGTCGGCCTGGCGGGAGCGGGCCAGGGCGAGCCCGCCGCGGGCGCTCTCACCGACGACGCCCACGCAGCGGTGCCCGGCGTCTCGGACGCGCCGGGCGGCCTCCCCCAGCAGCGCCCGATCGCCGCCGAACAGGTCGACGGTGTCGGTGATGTCCGCCACGATCGCCTGCGGCGGCAGGGCGTCGAAGGCCGGGGTGAAGGACAGCATCAGCCGGGCCAGCGACCGCAGATCGCGGCGCTCCTCGGGGGAGCCCGCGGCGGGCAGGACACCGTCGCTGTGGAGGATCTCCAGGCCCAGGTCGGGCTCCAGCGCGCAGGCCTCGGAGACCCGCATCCGGGGCCGGATCCCCCGCCGGGCGGCCGCCGGGGTCACCGCCAGGACGCGCAGCACGCCGTGGAGCCCGGCGGCCAGCGCGGCGGGCTCATCCGCGGACCAGCCACAGCGCTCCAGACGAAAGTCGGGCAGCCACAGGACCAGCACGCGACGGATCGTGGGGCCTGCGGGGGCCGAAGGGGGCGAGGAGAACAGGGTCTGTTGTCGCTTGGGTCGGTTCATGACGGCACCCGATGTCGGCTGTTCAGCAGCCTACCTGAACATAAGTTCAGTAGTCGCCAGAACTATACCGGGGTACCACAAGACTGACGAGGGCCATGTTCTGACCGGCCCGCACGGAGGCTCACGTGTCCGACGCTGAGGAGACGACCGACTGGCTGGCTGTCGCCGCCGCCATGGTGCTGCTGCTCGCCATGATCGGCTTCGCAAGTCAGGGCAACCACGCCAAGGACAAGGCGTGGAACGCCATGGTCGATCAGGTCAAGCCCCTCACTGAAGCAAAGCCTTGATCCGCTGGTCCGCCCGCTGATAGGTCGCGTTGCTCCGGTCCTCGATCAGCACCAACACGCGGCTGTAGTGACCCACCGCCCGATCGATCTGGTTGGCGGTCTCCATGGTGCGACCTGCGCTGAACTCGCTCTGCGCCAGCGCCTCCAGCTGGGCCTGACACTCCCCCAGGCGGGTCTGGGCGGCGGCGTAGCCGGGCGCGACCCGGAGGGCGGCCTGGAACTTCGCCCGGGCGGCGAGGAAGTCGCCGCCGCGCAGGGCCGCCATGCCCTCGGTGTACCCCACGCTCGCGCCCTCACGGGCCTTGCGCTCCAGGTCCCGGATGCGATCCGTCGCCGGGAAGTAGTCGTCCGTGAGGCGCTCGGGATCGGCGTCGATGACCCTGCGCCACGCCTGCAGCGCCGCGGTCGGGTTGCGGCCTGTGTCCTCGCTCTGTGCGGCCTCACTGAGCCCCCGCACCTTCTCCTGAAGCGCCCGCAGGTCCTCGCCCTTCGCGCTCACGCGCAGCGCAGCGTCGCGGTCCTTCAGGGCGCTGAGGGCCGCCTCCAGATCCCCCGCGCCGGGGTAGCGCTCCAGGGCGGCTGACACGGCCGCGATGCCCTCGGCGACCTGCCCCAGGTGTCCCCCCATCCCGATCACCGCGGCGTCCCGCGCCGCGCTCAGCGTCGCCGCGCGATCCTGATCCGCGTCAGCGCCCAGCTCGGTCGCGGCCTGCATCGCCTCCAGGGTGATGAACTCAGCGGCGAGGTAGCCCATGCGCTGGGCCTTGGCGTGGGTCGGGGCGATCGCGAGTACGGCCAGGAACTTGCGGGTGGCGGCCTCATAGTCCCGCTGCAGGAAGCGATCCATGCCGGCGGTCATCAGCCGCTGGATGTGCTGCTCTTCTTCGGTGGAGATGACGATCTCCTGCGGCGGCGGCTCGCGGTTGACGAGCGCGTAGCCGCCGGTGCCGAAGACGATCACGGCGAGCAGCAGGGTCGAGAAGCGGTTCAGGGGCTTGGAGAAGAAGCCCCGGGGCGGGCGCCGCGCGCCGAGGGACATCTCCACGCCGTGGAAGCCGCCATCGGCGACCGGCGCCGCCGCGACAAGGCCCGCCGGCAGCGCTGTGTTTACGGAGAGCGGCACCTCGGGGGCGGTCTCGGTCTCATCGAGCAGCGGCCCCAGGTAGGGGATCGTGCGATCCGAGGCGTCGCTGGCCTCCGTGGGCTCACTGAGCAGGGGGTCCCGGTCCACGCAGAAGCGGAGCCGGGTCTCACCGATGCGCAGGACCTCGCCGTCCTTGAGCGGACACTCCCGCACCGCGCTGTCGCCGACGAAGGTGCCGTTGGCGGCCCCCGCGTCCCGCAGCCACCAGCTCCCGCCGATCGCCAGGATCTCCGCGTGCAGCCGCGAGGCGGAGGTGTCCAGCAGGGTCACGTCCCGCTCGGCGGAGCGGCCGATGCTCACCCCCTCGGGGGAGAGCACGTACTCCTCTTGATCGGCGCGCCCCTCGGACAGCAGCACCAGCCGGGCCGCGGGGGGCGTCGCGCTGTGCACGGTGGCCTCGGCGGTCAGCTCGGCCGGCAGCTGCATGGTCGCCTCGCCGGTGTCTGCCGGTGCCCCTTGCAGCGACTCGATCGTGAAGCTCAGGGTGAAGGGCGCGACCGTGATGACGTCGCCGTCAGCGATCGCGGCGACCTCGATCGCGCGCTCGCCGACCCAGGAGCCGTTGCCCGAGCCGCTGTCCTCGAAGCGCGCCCCGGCCTCGGTGACCACGATGCGCGCGTGGTACCGGGAGACCTCGAGGTCCGCCAGGCAGAGGTCGTTGTCCTCCGCTCGACCCATGGTCAGCTCGCCGGGGGTGAGCTCGAGGGTCTGGAGTGGCTCGTTGTCGCGGCGGACGACGAGGCGGATGAGGTGTCGGTGCATGCTGACCTCCTGCAGGGGTCATTACAAGCGCCGTGCCAACATCGGGCTGACGGTGAGAGGCCTGTCGAGGGGGCGCTCGAGACAACTTTGTCCCGAAGTGGGCGGGGTAGGCGCGCCCGGAAGTGGGGTGCGGATGTACCAGCTCTGGGGTCGGGCGGGAGCTGCTCGCTCCCGAGCCGACTAGTGAACCATCCGAACAGCCCCGGGATACTCCCGGGTCGACGGCAGCTCCAGCCGAACAGTCGTACCGCGACCCGAAGCGCTCGAGATGTGGATCTCGCCCCCGTTATTGGTCACGAAGTTGCGGGCGATGCCCATCCCCAGCCCTGTAGCCCCCTGCTTGGTCGTAAACAGAGGCTCAAACACCCGCTGGCGATCGTCCACCGGGATGCCCTGGCCGCGGTCGCGGATCTCCAGGATCACCTGATCCTCGCGGCCGGTGTCGATGCGGACGTTCATGGTGCCGCCCTCGATCATGGCCTCCACGCCGTTCTTCATGACGTTCATCACCGCGGTGCGCAGCTGGCGGGAGTCCACCCAGGCCCGGGGCGCGTCGGGGCTCTGATCGATCACGACCTTGACCTCCTCGACGCAGGGGAGCTCGAAGGCGATCTCCCTGGCGAGCGCTGCCAGATCGACGGGCTCACGGTGCGGGGTTCGCACCCGGCTGAAGGCCACCAGATCCGACACGAGGCGGCACATCTGATCCACTTCACCCTGGAGCTCCCACGTGAGCTGGCTCGCGCGCTCCGTGTCTTCAGTGAGCGCCAGCTCCTCGACCTGGTGAGTGATGCGCAGCAGCGGGTTGCGGAGCTCGCAGCCCAGCGCGCCGGCGAACTCGCCCACGGTGGCGAGGTGCTGGTAGTGGCTCAGCTTGCTCTTTGCGCCCTGGAGGCGCTCGCTCAGGCCGACGAAGGTGTCTCGGAGCATCAGCGCTTCGCTGTCGTTCGAGGTCATCTCGATGCCCTCGTCGTGCGCGACGGAGCGGGCCATGCCGGAGAGATCGCGGATCATCTCCGGCAGCACGAAGTTGCTCACGGAGTTGGCGAAGACCCAGCTGCCGGCGGCGCCGGCGAACAGGCCGCTGACGCCTACGAACAGCAGGGCAGGCATGAGGGCCTCGCTGCTCGCGAAGCCCCAGGAGCCGATGGTGGTTCCTGCGGCGCAGAGGGTGACCAGGAGGGTCGTTGCTACGAATACCTGATTACGGGTGACGCTCTCTGGGGTCATGGACTGCTCCGGCGATTACCTGACTCATCGGATCATCCCCGGCGCGATAAATCCCGCAGGTACGACAATTGCGCTGCCGCCGCGCCCGCCCCGGTGGTGGCGCACGATCAGGGCGATGCCGCCGGGGCCACGGCCGGTGACCTCCAGGCGCAGCGCCGCCGGGAGGCGCTCCTCGGTCCAGCGCGCGATCAGCACCAGCGCGCAGTTACCGCGGTTCGCAGCCTGGCGCAGCTTGCGCGCCCCGGCGCCGGCTCCGGGCAGGTCCAGGCCCACGACCAGCCGGAACACCCCGGACGCCAGCAGCTGCTCGGCGGCCCACGCGCCCCGGGGCTTGGGGCCGGGCCGGACCACCAGCAGCTTCTGGAGGTTGAGCGCCGGCAGCCCCGGCGGATGCAGCACCTCATAGGGATCGACCACCGCGGCCGGGCGGCCCGACCGGGTGAGGGCGCCGAGGGCGGGCAGGGTCAGCGAGAAGCGCCCGCTGCCCGCGGGGCCGGTGATCTCCGTCACGCCGGGCCGGGGCCAGCCGCCGAAGAGCGCATCGAGGACCGGGATGCCGGTCGAGAGCGGCGCGGCTTCCGGTGATCGCCGCGTCGCTGTGCGGCGCGCGCTCGCTGGTCGACCCTCCATACTGGCGATGGTCGCTCGTAACGAGGCGAGGGTAGCGTCGCGCTGTGAGTTCATGGAACCTGCCTCCTGATAACTGAACATATATTCAGTATAAGGGGCGCTGGCAGTTGTCCACAAACGACGAGAGGGGGCCTCCCCCCGTAAGGGAGAGACCCCGACTGTCTTTAATCGTCTGTATCAGATGAGCGAGAGGGCGCCCTGACCGACCTGGTTGGCCTGGGCCAGGATGGCCGTACCGGCCTGCTGCATGATCTGCGTCTTCGACAGCTCAGCGGTCTCGTAGGCGAAGTCCGCGTCGCGAATCTGGCTCTGAGCGCTGGAGAGGTTCTCGGCGTACGTCTCCATGTTGCGCAGGGAGCTGTCCAGGCGGTTCTGGCTCGCACCGAGGTTGGCGCGGTAGCCGTTCAGGGTGTCCAGCGCGTCGTCGAGATCGTCGATGGCGTTGAAGGCGTTGGCCGAGGTGTCCAGACCGATGGAGCCGGAGTCGATGGCCAGCGCGGTGACGCGCAGGTCGCCGAAGGTCACCGTGATCTGGTCGTTGGTGGTGTTCATGATGCCCACCTGGACGTTCAGCTGCGTGTTCGTCCCCTCGCTCAGCGCGATGCCGTTGAACTCAGTGGTCTGGGCAATCCGGTCGACCTCCTCCTCGAGGGAGAGGTACTCGCTCTGGATGTAGGCGCGCTCGGTGGTGGCCAGGGTCTCCGAGGAGGACTGGACCGCGAGCTCACGCATCCGCTTGACGATGTTGGCGACCTCGTTGGTCGAGCCTTCCGCGGTCTGCACCATGGAGATGCCATCGTTCGTGTTCCGCATCGCCTGGCGGGCGGAGATCTCCTGGGCGTCCAGGGACTCGGCGACACCCAGACCCGCGGCGTCGTCGGCGGCCTTCGTGATGCGCAGCCCGGAGGAGATGCGCTCGAAGGAGCCGCTCAGGCTGCGGCTGGTCTGGTTGAGGTTGTTGCGAGCCTTGAGGGAGGCAATGTTGGTGTTGACAGTAAGGGCCACGGTATCTCTCCAGTTTGTTTTG
>Ga0316204_10011811_pt1 | contig 10832 bp, 10 predicted proteins | sample 6monrhotite_MG_2_FD_205661 | JGI IMG/M metagenome (GOLD analysis project Ga0316204, IMG submission 205661) | Microbial mat bacterial communities from mineral coupon in-situ incubated in ocean water Damariscotta River, Maine, United States -... | ecosystem: Environmental > Aquatic > Marine >... | reverse complement strand
GTTGTCCAATATGAATTCACACGCTTCATTTTTGTGAATTACCGCGCAAGAATGTGGGAAACTATATTTTATTAACAAATTTTCCACATGGTTTTCCAAAACTTGCAAACTCAACTTATTAATATAATTACGGAAATTCTAATTTTACTCAATACCAAAAGAATACCGTTCTAATTTTTATATACAATCACATTTTTCGAGAATAACGGGAGCAGTTTGATTGCTCACACGACCAACCTCCCTACGACTCCAACAATTTTATAAATAGGAATCTTAAAGAAGAACAGATGACGTGATAAACGCGCATTGCCTTCAAATGCTCGGCACCCTAACTCTCCCATCATGACCAAACCAATTCTGAAAGTTCTGGCAGGTGAAGCCCTGGACCGTCCTCCGGTATGGCTGATGCGCCAGGCCGGGCGATACTTGCCGGAATACCGGGAAGTACGGGCATCAACCCCTTCATTTATAGAATTCTGTCTTGACCCGGAAAAGGCAGCAGAAGTCACCCTGCAGCCGATCAAACGATTTGGTTTTGACGGGTCTATCCTGTTTGCAGATATTTTATTGATTCCAATGACTTTAGGCCGGAAAGTCTGGTTTGTTGCTGGCGAAGGACCAAAACTTGATCCGCTGTCAGCAGACGACATTGAAAATCTGGAAATCGGTGATGTAGAAGTCATACTTGGTCCTGTAGGTCAGACCGTTTCCAAACTGTCAGTCGCACTGCCGTCTCAAACGACGCTTATTGGATTTGCCGGATCTCCGTGGACGGTCGCAACCTATATGATTGACGGCGGTGGTTCGAAGGATCGCTGGAATGCACGCCGCATGTATTGGCAACATCCCGAGGCGATGAAGCGTCTGCTTGACCTCATCGCGGATGCCACGATCAGGTATCTTGTCATGCAGGCCAATGCTGGCGCTGAGGTTCTAAAACTGTTTGATAGCTGGGCAGAAGGTTTGCCGCCGGCGATGTTCCAGGATGTGGTGATTACGCCAACGCGCAGGATTATTGACGGATTGCGGGCCGCCGGAGTGGTTTGCCCGATCATCGGCTTTCCAAAGGGCGCGGGCCCTAACTACCTGGCTTATGCCAAACAAACCGGCATTACAGCGTTGGCGCTGGATCATGGTCTGGATACGAATTGGGCTTTGGATAATTTGCCACGGGACTTGCCGTTGCAGGGGCATCTGGACCCGGCCGTTCTGCGCGCCGGAGGATCTGCGCTTGATGGTGAAGTTGACCGGATATTGTCGGCTTTTCGCGGTCGACCTCATATTTTCAATCTTGGGCATGGCATTACACCCGATGTTCCGATCGCACATGTGGAACAACTGGTTGCCCGAATCCGAGGGAATTAGACATGGCGCGTAAAATTGCCATTGTTTTATTTAATCTGGGCGGTCCGGATGGGCCCGATGATGTGCAGCCCTTTCTTCAGAATCTGTTTCGGGACCCGGCCATCATCGGAGCACCCGGATTAATTCGCGAAATTCTCGCCTGGTTCATATCAACGACCCGTGCACCCTCAGCTCGCAAGAACTATGATAAGATGGGCGGCGGTTCTCCTTTGCTTTCCGAGAGCAAGAAACAAGCCGAGGCCCTTGTGGCGCAGCTTTCCGAAATTGAACCGGATACCGAGTTTCGCAGCTTCATTGCCATGCGCTACTGGCACCCTTTCATTGAAGAGTGCGCCGCCGCGGTAAAGGCTTGGAAAGCCGATGAAATTGTGCTTTTGCCCTTTTATCCGCAATTCTCGACATCAACCACGGGATCATCACTTGCCGGATGGAAGGCCGCCGGCGGAGCGAATGCGCGAATTGTCTGTTGCTATCCGGAAGCGGCTGATTTTATCCAGGCACATGTCGATCTGATCCGGAAAACCTGGGAAGAGTCAGGAGCTTCTGACACATGTCGGCTATTGTTTTCCGCTCATGGCTTGCCGAAACGGACGGTTGAGCAGGGCGATCCCTATCAATGGCAGATTGAACAGACATGCCGTGCAGTGGCGGCCCGGCTGCCGGAGCTGGATGACTGGGAGATTTGTTATCAGTCGCGTGTCGGACCGCTGGAATGGATTGGTCCATCCACAGAAGCAGCAATCGAATGCGCTGCACGGGATAAAAAAGACATCATCCTGACACCGGTCGCCTTTGTATCGGAGCATATTGAAACGCTGGTCGAACTGGATGAGGAATATGGTGAACTGGCGCGGGAAAAAGGCGTTCAATCCTATCAGCGCGTTCCCGCACTTGGAATCTCGCAAGATTATATCAGGGCGTTGGCACAATTAGCGCTGGATGCTCTGAAAGGCCCCTGCGGCTTCAAGCCGCCTTGCGGCGAACGCCTATGCCCTGCAGAATTTGGCAAGTGTCCGAACAGGATAGCGGCAGATGTCTGAATACTTGATCAGTGCCTATGACTGGCTGCGCGGCTTCCATATCCTGGCCGTAATCGCCTGGATGGCCGGATTACTCTATCTGCCACGATTATTCGTTTATCATTGTGAAGCAGAACCGGACGGTGAGCTGGACCGGGTTCTGAAGCTCCAGGAGCGTCGGCTTCTGAAACTGATCATGAATCCGGCCATGATTGCTGCCTGGATTTTCGGATCACTATTGATTTGGTCAAATGCCGAACGATCTGGCGGCTGGTCCATTTTTCTCGAATGGGCCTGGTTGATAAAATTGGTCTCGATCTCGTTGATGACGGGCCTTCATCATGTCTTTGCCATTCGAAACCAGCATTTTGCGAACGGAACGAATGATTGGTCGCAGCGCAAATACCGGATTTATAATGAAATTCCGGCCATGCTGGCCATTATCATTGTTTTGATTGCGACAGTGGCTTTGCGATAGTGCCATCTTGACTGACATGGTGGCGTGTGTCAGTCGTCAGGAAAGTTTCGTGCTCGCGAAACGCCTCTTTCGGTGTGCGCCAGAAAAATGGCGAACCCGATGCTCTTGAAAACCAGTTTGAATGTTTCCGCACCCAGCGGGAATCTGTCTGGCAAGCCGGACTGTCCCGAATCCCACACTTCATACAGAACCAAGTGAGTACCATGTCCGACTACAATGATACGAATGACTCCGGCGATGATCTCGAAAACGATCTCGAGAACGACGCCGAGGAAAATGAAACAGAAAACGAACCCAAGACATTGCCGGATATGTTGTCGGGAATGACTCGCATGACCCTTCAGGAATTGAAGGAAAAAAAGCCAACTGAATTGCTGCAGGTCGCGGAAGCGCTCGACATCGAGAATGCTGCCACCATGCGCAAACAGGGCATCATGTTTGCCGTTCTTAAAGAGGTCGCTGAACGCGGTGTGGAAATTTCTGGCGGTGGTACGCTGGAAATTCTGCAGGACGGCTTTGGTTTCCTGCGTTCGCCGGAGGCCAATTATCTGGCCGGGCCGGATGATATTTATGTATCCCCGAACCAGATCAAGAAATTCGGCCTCCGCACCGGAGACACGGTCGAAGGTGAAATCCGGGCCCCGCGGCGCGGCGAACGCTATTTCGCGCTTCTCAAAATCAGCCTGATCAATTTCGCTGATCCGGAAGCCGCGCGTCACAAGATTCACTTTGACAATCTGACGCCGCTTTATCCCGAAGAACGATTCAACCTCGAACTTCCGGATCCGACCCGGAAAGACAAAACCGGCCGCGTTATCGACATTGTTTCACCCATCGGAAAAGGCCAACGCGCCTTGATCGTGGCGCCGCCGCGAACCGGTAAAACGATGATATTGCAGAACATTGCTCACGCGATCGAAACCAATCACCCGAATTGCTATCTGATTGTTCTGCTGATCGATGAGCGTCCGGAAGAAGTGACGGACATGCAGCGTACAGTGAAGGGCGAAGTGATTGCATCGACCTTTGATGAACCGGCAACTCGCCACGTTCAGGTTGCTGATATGGTGATCGAGAAAGCCAAACGTCTGGTCGAACATGGTCGCGATGTTGTCATTCTGCTGGATTCGATCACCCGTCTGGGACGCGCCTATAACACCGTTGTGCCGTCGTCAGGCAAGGTATTGACCGGTGGTGTCGACGCGAATGCCCTGCAGCGGCCAAAGCGCTTCTTCGGTGCAGCGCGGAATATCGAAAATGGTGGCTCATTGTCCATTATTGCGACCGCCCTGATCGATACCGGATCGCGTATGGATGAGGTCATCTTCGAAGAATTCAAAGGCACCGGCAATTCCGAAATCGTGCTCGATCGCAAGGTTGCCGACAAGCGTGTCTTCCCGGCCATCGACATTCTCAAATCCGGGACACGAAAAGAAGAATTACTGGTCGACAAGGTCGATTTGCAGAAAACCTATGTATTGCGCCGGATCCTCAACCCGATGGGTGCCCAGGATGCGATCGATTTCCTTCTGTCCAAACTTAAGGAAACAAAACAGAATTCGGAATTCTTCGATTCAATGAATACATAGGGCGAGTATGGCCAAGCCGGATATTACACTTTTCTATGCGCCCATGACGCGCGCTATTCGCCCTCGCTGGGTGATGGAGGAAATGGGCATTCCTTACACGCTGGAACGACCGGAATTCAAACACGGAAATGTTGGTGGTGACGCCTACAAGGCGATAAACCCGCTTCAGAAAATTCCGGCCATGCGGGATGGTGACACGCTGATGCTCGAATCACTGGCCATGATGCAGTATTTGGCCGGCAAATACGGCCCGACTGACCTCGTGGTTTCGCCTGAGGAGCCGGATTATGCGCGATATCTGGAATGGCTCCATTTTGGTGAAGCCAGCATGGTCATGGCAAACAGTCTGATGTTGGCGCACAACATGCTTTTGCCCGAGGACAAACGGAACCCGGCTTTGGCACGTTGGGCAAAAGCCGAGTTTGACAAACAGGCCAAATGCATTGCCGAACGCGGCCTGAATGGTCGCGAATGGTTGGCAGGCGATCGTTTGACGCTGGCGGACATGTCGATTGTTTACATGTTGCTTCTGGTAAAATTGGTCAAGCAATTCGGCGATGCGCCGGATGAATTGAAGGCTTATTTCAAGCGGGTAACCGCACTGGAAAGCTGGGCGCGCGCCAGCGCAGATTAATTCGGCCGACAATAAGCCCGGTAAGGGCCAAAGACTGCAACCGCCGCTTCCGGATTATCTGACGCCAGAACTTCGACATGCATCTGGTCGATAAAAGCGTAATCGATCCGGCCATTGGCCTCACCCGGGAAGTCGTGCATGGCGGTTTCAATTTGCTGGCCGGTCAGAAACGCTTCTGTGCGCGCATCCGGTATACCATAGCCGGCCCAGGCTAGAAGCGATCCGAAATCCAGTTCGCTGTTGAGGACGACGTCCCGGTCTGTAAAAGGCAGCGAAATACCGATATCAGCGGAAACCGATTGGATGATGGCGGCGTCCTCAACATTATGCACAATGATCAGGACGCGATTTGCCATGCTGGCCTCTATGGCTAGCTGTGTCGCGTTTTCAGGTGCGACTCCCTTCAGGTCGAGCTCAAGATAGAGCCCGACGGCTTCCGCGGCCGCAAAAGCCTCAGACAGGGTTGGAATTCTGTCAATTGTGCGTCGGCCGCCGCTATCTTCCAGAAAATATTGGCGTAATTCCGCGAGCGTGTGGTCCGAGACCTCGCCTCGTCCGGTTGTCGTTCGCTCCAATGTCGCATCATGCATCAGGACGATTTCGCCATCGGCAGTGACGCGTAAGTCGATTTCGGCAAAGGCGGCGCCCATCTCGGCGGCGCGCCGTATGCCTGAGATAGAATTTTCAGCAATTCCCGGCGCAAAGCCGCCGGCCCGGTGTACAGCTACCAGCGTGGCATCCGCTTCGCGCGCACAATCGAGCAAATCCGCAACCGGCATCAGGACCGGCCCCGCCTGCAATCCCAGAATTATTGCACTCACGCCTGCGATCATCTTTTACGACCCTGTTTGAATTGCTTTTTGCGGCGATCTGCCCGAGAGGTTATAGACGTGAAGTATCACAGCAAGGAAGACAGTAGATGAAGGTCAAGATAGATATCGATTGCACTCCGGCGGAAGCCCGCGCTTTCTTTGGTCTTCCGGATGTGACCGTGATGAATGACGCAATGGTTAAGGAAATGACCAAGCGGATGCAGGAAAATGTAGCGTCGCTGGAACCAGAAGCCTTGATGCGCAACTGGATGAGTTTTGGTGGTCAGATGCAGGACCAGTTTGCGACGCTCATGCAACAGGCTGGCAAAACGTCGAAAGAATAGTCATGTCCGGAGATACCATATTCGCCCTGGCCACGCCGCCGGGCCGGTCTGGCGTGGCTGTGATCCGGGTTTCCGGTGAGCAGGCCGGTTCGATGCTCGATGCGGCCACCGTCGGCCGCCGCCCCAACCCACGTCAGGCCGTATTGCGCACCATAGTCGATGAGGCAGGGTGCATACTGGACCGGGGCCTGGCCCTCTGGTTTCCGGCGCCGGCGAGTTTTACCGGAGAAGATTGCGCCGAATTCCAGATTCATGGCGGCCCCGCCGTGATTTCCGGGGTAGTTGATCGCCTAGTGGAGTTGGGCGGTCGCCCGGCTGAAGCTGGAGAATTCACACGCCGGGCATTTGAGCATGGCCGTATGGATTTGACAGAAGCAGAAGGGTTGGCAGATCTCATTGACGCCGAAACCCCCGCGCAACGTCAACAGGCATTGGCGCAGATGAATGGCGTGTTGCGCGATCTTTATGAAGGATGGCGGTCTGAATTGATTGCTGTTCTGGCCATGATTGAAGGCGAAATCGATTTTCCTGATGAAGACGATGTGCCGGATGCGCTGGCCTTGGCAGCCGGCGAGGCCCTGGAAGGCCTCATTGCAGCTTTATCGATGCATCTGGATGATGATCGTCGCGGAGAGCGCATTCGCAAGGGGTTCAGTATTGCAATCATCGGTCCGCCCAATACCGGAAAGTCGAGCCTCTTGAACGCGATTGCCGGACGCGATGCCGCCATTGTCACGGACATTCCGGGTACCACGCGCGACATCGTCGAGGTCGCGATGGTGTTGGGTGGTTTTGCGGTGACTCTTGCTGACACGGCCGGATTGCGCGACACGCAGGATGTTGTGGAGTCGGAGGGTGTGAAGCGCGCTTTGACTCGTGCTAACTCAGCGGATTTGGTACTTGGTGTGCTCGATGGCGCCGCGGAGTGGAATCAGGAAATGACTCCAGTCCTGAGTAAATCGGACATTGTCGTGTTGAGTAAGTCGGATTTGCCTCGTCGATTGACTCCTCCTGACTCTTTTTCGGGTGGATATCATATTTCCGCCAAAACTGGCGAGGGCATCGAGGCGTTGATCGCATTGCTGACGGATGAGGTCAGCGATCGGCTTCGAAATTCCGAACTACCAGCACTGACGCGCGCGCGCCACCGTCGTAAGGTGGGGTTAGCGCTCGAAGCTCTGCGTCGCGCACGTGCTCAGCTCGGAAATGCGGAATTGGCAGGTGAAGATGTGCGGCTGGCGGTACGCTCGCTAGAAGAACTGACGGGGCGAATTGACGTCGAGGAAGTGCTGGGAGAGATTTTCTCGCGCTTTTGCATTGGCAAATAGCGGCATGTTTCACGTGAAACACACGCGCGTCGGGCTCGACTCGGGTCGTTGAAAGCCCTACATAGCGCGCCTCGCACAGGAGCGATGATCCATGCCAGCCAAATGGGATGTCATAGTTATAGGGGGAGGCCATGCCGGCTGCGAAGCTGCGGCGGCCAGCGCACGTCTGGGCGCCAGCACCCTATTACTCACCCATAATCCCGAAACCATTGGGGAAATGTCGTGCAATCCCGCAATAGGCGGCCTGGGCAAGGGCCACCTCGTTCGTGAGATTGATGCCATGGACGGGATAATGGGCCGCATTGCGGATGCGTCCGGCATTCAGTTTCGACTTCTCAATCGCTCCAAGGGCCCTGCCGTTCGCGGCCCGCGTACACAATCTGATCGACGCCTCTACCGGGAAGCCATGCAAGCAGAACTCGCCGGCACGCCAAATCTGACGATTGAAGCGGCGGCGATAGAGGATCTCAGAACCGATAGTCAAGGGCGTATTGTCGGCGTTGTGTCGGATGATGGCCGGGAATGGGCCTGTCGCACGGTGGTTTTAACAACCGGAACCTTCCTGAAGGGAATCATTCATCGCGGCCTGGAGCGAACCCCTGCTGGCCGCTATGGCGAGAAACCTTCAATCGGATTGTCAGACCGCCTGTACGGTCTGGGATTGCGCATGGGCCGCCTTAAGACCGGCACACCGGCAAGATTGCACGGCAAGACCATCAATTGGTCGATACTGGAAATGCAGCCTGCCGATTCCCGACCGATGCCGTTCTCTTTCATGACCAATGAAATTCGCGTTCCCCAAATCAAATGCGGTATCACCCACACGACACCCGCGACGCATAAGATCATTGCTGATAATCTGGATCAGTCCGCCGTCTACAGCGGCGGTATTTCCGGTCGTGGGCCGCGTTACTGTCCATCAATCGAAGACAAGATTCATCGTTTCGCCGACAAGGAAAGTCATCAGATATTCCTTGAACCGGAAGGCCTGGATACGGATATCGTCTATCCAAACGGCATTTCCACCTCATTGCCGGACACCGTACAGCTGGCCTTTCTGCGCACCATCCCGGGGCTCGAAAATGTCGAGGTGGCGCGATACGGCTATGCGATCGAATATGATTATGTGGATCCGCGGGAACTCAGTTCGACGCTCGAGGTTCGAAAAGCGCCCGGTCTCTATCTGGCGGGCCAGATCAATGGCACCACAGGTTATGAAGAAGCCGCAGCCCAAGGATTGATGGCGGGAATCAACGCAGCCCGTCAGGCTGGCGGTCTTGACGAATTCATCCTGAGTCGGTCGGATGCCTATATCGGCGTTCTGATTGACGACCTTGTGACTCGAGGTGTCAGTGAGCCCTACAGAATGTTCACCAGTCGCGCGGAATATCGCCTTTCCTTGCGCGCCGACAACGCTGATCAGCGTTTGACTCCTCTTGCCGTTGGTTTGGGGGGTGTGTCCCATGAGCGTGAGTCTGCTTTTTCCAGAAAGCTTGGCACGCTTGAATCGGGTCGGGAATTATTAGACCGACTCTTCCTGACACCGAATGCGGCACGGCAACATGGCATCGCAATAAACCAGGACGGTCGCCGGCGCTCCGCACAGGAACTGCTTAGCTATCCCGACGTCGACTGGGCCATGCTGAACGCGGCGTTTCCGGAGCTGAAACAGGTGCCAAACTCAATTGGCGAACAACTCGCCATCGAAGCCGTCTACAGCAATTATCTCCAGCGACAGGAGGCAGATATTCTCGCTTTCCATCGGGATGAAGCCGTTCGCTTGCCCGTCACGCTGGACTATAAAATCATTGGTGGCCTATCGTCCGAGGCCTGCGAGAAACTCATGGCGGCGCGCCCAACCACGCTGGGTCAGGCGAGTCGGATCGAGGGAATCACGCCGGGCGCAATTACGGCCGTGCTTGCGCACATCAAATCGTCACGCCGGGCAGGTTAATATGCGATTTGACGCAGCTGCTTTTCAAAACGTCACGAATGTTTCACGTGAAACACTGGCCGCTTTTGAGAGCTGGCACGCCCTGCTTGCAGAAACCAATCAAACGACAAACCTGGTGGGTCGTTCGACCATGGATGATTTTTGGAAACGTCATGCATTGGACGGTTTTCAACTCATCGATCACGTTCCCGACAACGGCAAGGCCTGGCTCGATTTTGGCGCTGGCGCAGGAATTCCCGGAATTGCGATCGCATTGGCTATGCGGGACCGGGCGCTCTCGGATTGCGCCTTGACGCTCGTGGAATCGGTTAGCAAAAAAGCCCGCTTTATTGACGCATCAATCAAAGCCACGGGCGCCCCGGCACGCGTCATTAATTGCCGGGTAGAGGCATTGAATGGTACCCACAGATTTGATGTCGTCACTGCGCGGGCCGTCGCGGCTCTCGATAAATTGCTCATGTACAGTTTTCCGCTGTTGAAAACCGGTGGAGTTTGCCTCTTTCCGAAAGGGCAACGCTACCGTCAGGAATTGACGGATGCCAATAAATACTGGACGTTCGACGTGGATGTTCAGCCGAGTCTGACCAGTGATGAAGGAGTCATACTTCACATCTCGTCGATCAGGCCGAGGAAAGGAAACCGACATGCCGCAGGGTTTGAACGGAAAAGCGCCTAAAGTCATTGCGGTGGCCAATCAGAAGGGTGGCGTCGGGAAAACAACGACTACCATTAATCTGGGCACGGCATTGGCCGCGATCGGCAAGCAAGTGGTCATTCTCGATCTCGATCCTCAAGGCAATGCGTCCACAGGGCTCGGCGTGCCGCCGCAAGACCGGAAAGTGACGACTTATGATGTCCTGGTTGGCGAGCAGCCTTTGGAACGCGCCCTGGTCGACACGCTGGTCCCGGGTTTGTCGCTTGTACCCTCCGATCCGGATCTGTCCGGAGCGGAGCTTGAGTTGGCTTCCGCTCCGCGGCGATCCTATCGCATGCGGCACGCGATTGATCGTTTTCGCAAGCGTCTTGGCGATGCCGGTCATCATTGTGATTATATTCTGATCGATTGCCCGCCGTCTTTAAATCTGTTGACAGTCAATGCTTTGACGTCTGCTGACTCTGTTTTGGTGCCGCTTCAATGTGAGTTCTTTGCACTCGAAGGCCTCAGCCAGTTGATGCGGACTATTGATCTTGTCCGGACCAACCTCAATCCAAAGCTTGCGGTCCAGGGTATTGTGCTGACCATGTTCGACGGTCGCAATAATCTTTCGGGGCAGGTCGAGGCCGATGTGCGTGAACATTTCAGCGACAA
>Ga0316204_10011810_pt1 | contig 10832 bp, 10 predicted proteins | sample 6monrhotite_MG_2_FD_205661 | JGI IMG/M metagenome (GOLD analysis project Ga0316204, IMG submission 205661) | Microbial mat bacterial communities from mineral coupon in-situ incubated in ocean water Damariscotta River, Maine, United States -... | ecosystem: Environmental > Aquatic > Marine >... | reverse complement strand
CGACCTGTTCGCAAAGCTCAACCGCATCGAAAATGCCGCAGAACGCGCCCAAGTGTTCCAAGACTACATGGCCGTCACGTTTCGCCTAGATAGCCCCGAAGATGTTGGCGGTAAAAAAGGTCATGGCCGCACCAAAGCCGATTACCTGCGCCTGTTGCGCGGCTGGTTCTTCGACAGCGATGGGCGTGAAGGGGCTGTGTTGAAAAGCTGGGTGGAGTCGCGCTTCGGTTTATTGACCCGCTATCACAAGGGACCGATACAAGATCCAAGCGATGCCAAACTCGATGCCTTCCTGAAGGACCGCGCCGACGGGCTGCACAACACCAACGCCTTGGAAGCGCAAGCGGACTTGGTTTACACCTTTTGTCAAAGCGAGCTTCAACGCCAAAATCCTGAACGCACCCACCTCACATTATATAGAGGCGTGAATCGCCTGGATGATTTTGACGTGCTTGATCACACGGAGCATCGCCACCCGGTGATGCTGTTCAACAATGTTAATTCGTTCACATCCGATCGCGACACCGCCGACGCGTTTGGCGATCACATCTTCACCGTCGAAGTGCCATTGAGCAAAATTGTGTTCTATTCCGGCTTGTTGCCGGGGCGCATGACGGGCGAATGCGAATACATCGTGCTGGGCGGTGTCTATGCGGTTGAAAGCACCACCTTTTAAGACAAATTGTCACAAGGCCGACGACATCGTGTTGCAAAGCCCCCACGGCAACCATGGCTTTCGTGTTGATATTGCTCATCTTTAAAACTGGTTCGCTTCTTGCAATCTTCTGACAAAGACACATTGTTCCAGCAAGGGGTCCACCATGAGTACGATAGCAACACTGAAAACCATCATCGATGATATTGAACGCGGCGACGCCGTACCGTACTTGGGCCCCGGCGTGCTGGCGACATGTCACAGCGTTGATGGCGATGCGCCGATGCCCGCCGACAGCGACAGCTTGATCTTGGCGATGAACAACGGCCGCCCGATGGCGCCGAAATTGATGTTTGAGTTCCCCCGCGCCGCCATGAACCTGGAATTGAAAAAAGGCCGCAGCTTCATCACCCGCTTTTTGACCGAGCTGTATGGGGGACAAAGCTGGACCCGCGCGCCGCTGCACGATTGGATCGCCAAGACCAAGCCCGGCTACGTCATCGACATCAACCGCGACACCCAATTGCAAGACACTTACAGCGACACGCCCCACACCTTGATCCGCGGCATATCGCGCATCGCCAAATCCTACCGGTTTGAAATTCACGCTTATGACGGAACTACCTATAAGGAAATCGCCCAAGAAGACGTCGATCCCAGCCTGCCGGTGTTGTTTAAACCCACCGGCAGCCCGCTGCCGACGCCGACGTATATTGCGTCCGACGCGGACTATGTCGATTACATCACCGAACTGATGGGCGGGTTTGCGATCCCGGACTTTTTGAAGACAAAGCGCAAAGGCCTGAAATATGTGTTGCTGGGCGTGCGCCTCAACCGCGACACCGAACGCATGGTGATGTCCGACATCACCTATGACGCGGGCGAACCCAGGGGCTGGGCGTTGATCCCCGACGCCAGCGACAAAGAAAAACGCTTCTGCGCCAAAATCGGTTTGCAATGGGTCGATGCCGGTATCGATGATTTGATGGCCGCCAGCCCCATGTTCGAGGCCGCGTCATGAACGATCTCAGCCAACCGCTTTTCAGCGAACCCACAGAGGATCCCGACCACCCTTTGCTGACCTGGTCTGATGAGCGTCTCGGCCTCGGCGTGCCGGTGATGGACGGCTATCACCACGAATTTCTGGCCATTCTGTCAGCACTCGCCACCATGCCCGACGGCGTATTCACCACATTGTTCACCGAACTGGTGCGCCACACCCATGAGCACTTTACACAAGAAGAACAGCTCATGCACGCAACAGAGTTTTCCGCCACGCACGAACACATCGCGGAACACAAGCGGGTGCTGAGCGATCTGGAATCCCTGTTGGGCCAAGTCAAGCGCGGACGCATGAAGATGGCGCGCGAATTCGTCAAAAACGCCATGCCGGAATGGTTTGCCCTGCATCTGGTGACCATGGACAGCGCCTTGGCCGCGCACCTCAAGATCGAACTCAACTTGGATCAGGATTGAATGGTGAGCGATTTGCCGCTGAGCAACGGCGACAACTCCAACAATCTCAACGCTTGAGTTTCGCAGGCGATTTGGACGGCTTGATCCAACCTATCCAGCCACCGCGTCGGGATCGCCTCTTTGCCGTACAGTCCCCCGGCGATGAAGCCTAAGATCGCCCCGGTGGTGTCCGCATCGCCGCCGCGATTGACCACATCGATCAATGCGGCTTCAAACCTGTCGGTGCGGCTGAACGCTTGGAACACCGCACGCAAGGTGTCGGGCAGGTAACCGCTGGGGTTTTGCTCGCTTTTTTTGGTGAAGATGAAAGCCTTGGACCATCGCTCCAACTCATGGGCGATGGCGATCATGTCGGCCAATGCGCGCTCCGGTGAGATTAATGCGCGCTGCACCATATCCACCACCGCCATCATGCCCGCATCCGCCAACGGTGCGTTATGAGTAATGTGGGCCTGGGTTTGGGCGGCCAAGGTGATGGTATCACGATCCGCGCCCAAGCACGCCAACGCCACCGGCAGCACCCGCATCACCGCGCCATTGCCCGCGTCGAAATCGTCAACCGGGCCTTGGGTGGTCCCGTGGGTGCGAAAGCGCACAATGCCCCGGCGCACGGTGTTGCCAATGTCCACCGGCTTGGACTGCATCCATTGATCGAACGCTTGGGCGATGCGCACCGCATCTACACCGCCAGCCTCAATAAGTGCGTTGCCCAACGCAAGGCTCATTTGTGTGTCGTCGGTGATTTGCCCGGGTTTCAGTTTCAGCCAGCCGCCGCCGATGATGTCGCGGTGCTCGCCATACTTGGCTTGGATTTCGCGCGGTGTCATGAACTCCACCGTTGCGCCCAGCGCATCCCCCACCGCCAGGCCGAGATACGCGCCGACGGCACGCGACTTCAATCTGTCTAGGTTGTCATCGTCCATATCAGTCTTCGGGACCAAAGCAGACATCGTATTCGGCGCATTCCTCACAAGACGGCGCGCGGCACACATAGATGCCTTCGGCGATGCACAACTGTTTATACAGAAACTTTTTCCATTTCATGTCGCGGTCGTTGCGTGTAGCCAAGGTGGGGAAGTTTCGCATCATCAAGGCGCTGAGCTCGCCGCGATCGAACAGCCCCAAATCCTGCCACAGATGGTCCGATCCCAAACAGCCCGAGCACACGATGTTGGCCATATAGAGTTCCGACACATCGCGCCCCGCGCGGTGGCTGAGCAACAGCCTGCGCAATTCATCCCATTCCAGGGAGCGCGCCTTGGGTCGCTGCAAATCCGTACGCACGCCGGTGGGAATTTTGACGCCTGGAAAATGACGCCGCATCAATTTGCGAAATTCAGCCGCCGACAAGCCCATCCAGCCACCCAGCGCACTATGTCCGTGGCGCGCACTCAGCGCCATCGCCGCAAACGCCGCATCGTTGCCATGCCCGCGCGCCCGCGACAGCATTTTTTTGCGCGGGCGTTCTTTCAACAATGATGTGCGTTTTGACAGCGCCATAGATTTACCTTGGTTTGACCGTAACCGCACCAAGCACTTGCGCCTGACACGCTAAACGGTCTTTGCGACTGGCGAGGTTTTCACGCAACACGCGTTCTTCCAGGACCGAAGGTTCGCTGAGGTTCCCCATACCGTCAACCACCTCCATCATGCAGTTGCCACAGTCGCATTCTCGACAGCCGTATGTGATGGCGGAGCCGACTTTTTCCGAAACCTCGATCACCCGCGTGCCGACCGGCACGGTGAGAGTCAGGTCGATGTCGGCGAACGTGATCTCCCCCTTGGCCATGTTCAGCGCGCCTGGATTTCGGCCATGGCCTGAGCCATTTTCAACGGCGGAATGCCGGTCAGCGATCCCGGTGGGTTGATCGCTTCGCCCGCCGCGTCAAGGATCGCGCTTTCGATGGGGCAAATGCTGGCGCATTGCGGATCGGCAAAATCACCGTCGCATTCGGTGCATTTTTTGCCGTCAATCATAAAGTACGCGTCACCCATAAAGATCGCATCGGATGGGCACAGCGGCTCACACGCATAACAGTTCACACAGCTTTCGACGATGCTCAATGACATTGTTCGCGCTCCTTATCCTACCGCCTGGATGTTGAGGTCTTTAACCGCCCAGTCTTGTTCGATCAGCTCACCGTACATGCCAATGACCGCGTCTTCGATCTGGTCCATGGCGTATGCGCCGCTGGGGGTGATGCCCGCCGCTTCCAGTTGCGACCACGGCTCGATCCCGACTTTCGCCGACAACACCGCCGAACAATCGACCAGCGCCTCTAAGATCGCATCCAACACCGTGCCCTTGTCATCGCCGCTGGGACAAACGTCGGGACCGACGCAATAGGCGTTTTCGACTTTGCGCGGACCGATGAAGCGCACGCCTCTCGGTGCTGCTTCGTACACCAGGTATTCCATCGCGTGGCCGAAGTGTTCGTTGATCACACCGCCGCCTTTGGTGGTGATGGCAATGCGCGCTGGCGGTGTGCCGACCGGTGCGATCAGGTCCGGTGTTTCGTTTTGTGCTTGTTCGACACGCAGCGCGTCGCGGTGCGCTTCGATTCCGGCGTGAATGTTGGCGCGTTTTTCCATGGCCGCGGCATAATCGATGTCCATGGCGTCGATTTTGTCCAAGGTGAATTCTTGGCCGCGATCTTCGCCCAACAGTCCCACCGCATCGGCGCGGCACTGGCGACAGTGACGCATCATGTTCATGTCGCCTGCACAAGAATCTTGTAGATCGGACAGCTCTTGCTTGTTGGGGCCGCGCTGGCCCATCACGCCGTAGAACGTGCCGTGTTCGGCCTCTGCGATCAATGGCATGACGTTGTGCAAGAACGCGCCCTTTGATTTGACGATTTTGGAGACTTCTTTGAGGTGCTCATCGTTGACGCCCGGGATCATCACCGAGTTCACTTTGACCAAGATGCCGCGCTCGATCAGCATTTCCAGGCCCTTTTGCTGACGCTCGATCAGAATCTTGGCGCCCTTGGCGCCCTTGACGCGGCAGTTGTTCCAAAATACCCATGGGTAAATTTTCGCGCCGACTTCGGGATCCACGCAGTTGATGGTGATGGTGACGTGATCGACCTTAAGCGCTTCGATCTCGTCGATGTGATCGGGCAATGCCAAACCGTTGGTCGACAGGCACAGCTTGATGTCCGGCGCTTTGGCGTAAATTTCTCGAAAGGTTTCAAAGGTGCATTCGGGATTGGCGAGCGGATCGCCAGGCCCCGCCACGCCCAGAACCGTCATCTGGGGGATTTCACTGGCCACCGCGAGGACTTTTTTCGCCGCTTGATCGGGGCTCAACAATTCCGACACCACACCGGGACGGCTTTCATTGGCGCAATCGTACTTGCGGTTGCAGTAATGGCATTGAATGTTACACGCCGGCGCGACGGCAACGTGCATGCGGGCGTAGAAATGGTGCGCTTCTTCGGAGTAACAGGGGTGATTGTGGACTTTTTCGCGTACCGTGTCGGGCAGGTGCCCCATACCGTCTTCGCTGCTGCCACACGTACCGGAGCTACATCCGCCAGCCGGGGCTGGTTCATTATCTTGACCAAGGACCTTCAGTTCCATGTCTCACCCTTTTCTCAACAGGAAAGAAACCATCTGGAAACTGATTTGCAAGGTCCATGCCGCTTTTAAAAGCACCCTATACCACTGATATATTTGGAATTTATGAAACACCAAGGCGGTGATCTTTGTGACAATCACCGCCTTAAAAATGTTGCATCTGCGACAAAACAGAGCTTACACGGGTAGACTGACCGAAACGGTTGTGCCGGCGCCAACTTTGCTGTCGATGTTCAGCACACCACCGTGCAGCTCGACGAGCTTTTTGGTGATCGGCAAACCCAATCCGGTGCCTTCGCCGACATGAGCAAGACCGTGTTCGACCTGACCGTATTCGCTGAGCACTTTGGATATGTCTTGCGCAGCGATACCGACGCCGGTGTCCTTAACGCTGACCCCCAACAGCCCCGGTGCTTCATCCCAAATACGCACCGTGACTGTGCCGTTAGGCGGGGTGAATTTTATGGCATTGGACAGCAGGTTCAAAAAGACCTGCTTGATGCGCCGCGCGTCTCCGCGCATGATGGTATCGACATTTTCATCGACATCGTGCTTGAGCTCGACATGCGCTTCGGCCGCACGGTGACCGATCAAGTCCAGACATCCCATCATCACTTCGCTCACATCCACATCGATCATGCGCAAATCAACCGTGCCGGAATTGATTTTCGACAGATCCAACACATCATTGATCAGATCCAAAAGGTGATCACCTGACCCTTTGATGATGTCGATGTATTCGGCGTATTCGACCGGCGTAACGGGGCCGTGCAGTTCGGCACGGATGGCATCGGCGAAACCGATGATGGCGTTCAACGGTGTGCGCAGTTCATGCGACATGGAAGCCAGAAATTGACTTTTGGCCTCGGTCGCCGATTGCGCTTCGCTCAAGGCTGTTTTGAGGGAGATTTCCGCCAAACGGCGGCGTTCAATTTCCAACAACAGTTCGCTGGTACGCTTTTGCACCCGGTCTTCCAGGTCTTGCGTAAACTTTGACACCTGGGTTTCTAGGCGTTTGCGTCCCGTAACATTCTTCACAAAGCCTTCGAAATACGCAGCGCGACCGCCGGATGCCGGCACCACCCGCGCCGTTTCTGAAATCCAGATGACCGTGCCATCGCGGCGATACACTTGGCTTTCAAAGTTTTCAATCGCGCCCGTTTCAATCAGTTTTTGCGTGAACGCATCACGGCACCCGTCTTCGACGTACAACTGATGAGAAATGTCCGTCAGCACCTCAAGCATGTCATCGACGCATTCATAGCCGTACATATCTGCAAGGCTCGGATTGGCGCGGATATAACGCCCCTGGATCGTGCTTTGAAAAATACCGATGTTGGCATTTTCAAAGATATCGCGAAATGTATCGCAATCATCCGTCTTGGTCGATAATTTCTCGATCGACGCAGCGGTCATGTCCGTACTCTTGTTGATGGCGCATGGGCGGTTCAAAGCTGGCTCCAGCTCACGGTGATGAATGGGATTAAATTTGACGCATTCTGATGTTTAAGGTTTGGACTCGATAGGCAATCTGGCGTGGCGTCATATTGAGCAGGCGCGCCGCTTTGGCTTGCACCCAGCCTGCTTCTTCCAGCGCCGCAATCACGCGTTCGCGCTCATCCAGTTCGGGGTCGTTGAAATCGATGCTAGAGGTCGTAGATACCGGCGCACCGGTGGTCGTTGATGTGCTCACCGGAGCAGCCATCGTCGCTCTATCAGACAGGCCCGACAACGCGATAACATCACGATCGATGGTGCCGCTTTCGCTCATGATCGCTGCGCGCTCCAACATATTTTCCAATTCGCGCACGTTTCCAGGCCAATTGTGGCGCAGCAAAACACGTACCGCACTGTCGGTGATTTCCAGGTCGCGGCCCTGGTGTTTGGCGATTTTGGCGATGAGGAAATGCGCCAGATCAGGGATATCCTCACTGCGTTCACGCAATGGCGGCATGTTGATCGGCATCACATTGAGGCGGTAGTACAAGTCTTCGCGAAATGCGCCGTTTTCCACTTCCGCTTCCAAATCGCGATTGGTGGCGGCGATCACGCGCACATCGACTTTGAGGGTTTTGCTGCCCCCGACACGCTCGAATTCACCCTCTTGCAGCACCCGCAGTAACTTGGCCTGAAACGCCGCCGTAATTTCGCCGATTTCATCCAAGAACAACGTGCCGCCGTGAGCCATTTCAAAACGGCCCTTACGCTGCGTGTTGGCCCCGGTAAAGGCCCCCTTTTCATGGCCGAACAGTTCCGATTCCAACAAATTGTCCGGCAGAGCCGCGCAGTTAAGCTTGATCGTGGGGCCGTTCGCGCGCGGGCTGTTGTAATGGATGGCGTTGGCGATCAATTCTTTACCTGTGCCGGACTCGCCGCGAATCAAAACCGTGGTGTTCCACGCAGACACCAAACGCACCTGTTCAAACACCGCGCGCATGACTTGCGAACGCCCCACGATGTTGACAAAGCCATGCTCATGTTTAACGGCGCGCCGCAAGGTATCGCGTTCTTCTTTAAGCTCGCGTTTTTCGTTTTCCAACTGCACCCACAAGCGCACTGTTTGGGCGATCAAATTGGCGATCATTTCCATAAACCGCGCGCGCTCATCAAGGTTTTCACTGCCCGTCGTCGGTTGCGCGGCAAGCACGCCCAACGGCGCAGCGCCCGCGAAGATCGGCACCCCAATAAACGGCAAGGTGGGATCGTATGCGCCGCTGCGACCTAGAAATTTGGGCTCTCTGGCAATGTTGGGCACCACCACGGCGACACATGTTTCCATGATCTCACCGACCACGCCTTCGCCAGGGCGGTAGCTGATGGATCCGGTCGAGACCACACCTTCTTTGTGCGCGATGCGCAGATTGAGGTTACCGGTATCTTCGTCCAACAAACTGATCATGCCGTTTGCGAAGCCGCCCACATCGTGCAGCAGGGTCAAAACCTCTTCCAGGGTTTGCCGCAGGTTGAGCGAGTGGCTGAGAACTTGGCTCACCTTGTACAAGACGTCGATGTCCGCGCGGATCAAGCCACACTCGCACCTTTGGCAATTGTCCGACCCAATACCCGGCCCGGTCACCGATCTAGTCTCTGGCGCACTTTCGGTCACGGGTGAAATACTCCTTGTTTGAGTGCACGCAGGCCATGCCCAAGGCTCGCGGCTGCAAAGACGACATCGACTTTTCCGCCCCCCGTCAGGGTGTTTTTTATTTCGATCGAACCACCCTGGTCCAAGATAATTTGGCGCGCCAACGTCAGCCCCATGCCTGGCCGCGAGCGCGTTTTTGTCCATGCCGTAAACAACGGCTCATAGGCCTTGATCAATATGCCGTCGTCAAACCCGGGGCCACTGTCACGCATCTCCATCAGCACATCGCCGTTTTCGGTCACACGGGTGTTGATCAACAACGTGCGTTCGCCCCCCTGGTCGCGAATGGCGAGAATAGCGTTATCGACCAAATACTTAACCAAAGACCGCAAGGCATTGGCGCGGCCCGGAACATTGGGCAGAACGGATGCTGGGTTCCATTCGACAACCACCCCTTCGCGCAGCAAACCGTCGATCGACACATCCAAAACTTCACGAATGATTTCGTTGACGTTGACCGGGCCGACCGGTTCATCAGCAGTGTTGGGCATCGCCAATTTCAAGCGTTCCAACGCCGTTTGGCCGGCAGCAATCACTTGGTTGATGGGCTCTTGTAGGCTATTGGCGCTGTTGCCTTGGCGTTCCAACATCGAAGACGCGGCACTCATAATGTTAAGCGGGCCCTGCATCTGGAAAATCGCGCCGGAGATCACTTCACGCATGCCCTGAACCATCTGCTGTTCAGCCATGAGTGCGCGCACTGCGTTGGTGCGGGCCTGTTCGTACCTCCTGCGTTGATGGGTGATGTCGCTGGCCACCAACAGCACCCCGCATGCGCCATTATCGGTGAAATAGCCAGCCGCCGACATGTCTTGTTCTTCGACCTTGGTGGCGGAACACGCAAACCAGCGGGTATCATCATTGTCTGTTTTTAAGCTGACTTCGACAGCGGTGAAATCGAAGCCCTTTTTGCACAAGTCGCGAATATCTTGACCCAGGCTGTCTTTAAGTGCGCCGACAAAATGCTGGGATGGCTCAACCCCAGCCAAGTCACGTTTCAATTCTTTATAGGCAGAATTGGAAAAGGCTACCCGCTCAGTTGTATCGATCAAAACGATCACCACCGGGGCGGCTTCGATCACCGAAGAGATCAGAGCATCTTGGTTCTTCACTTTGCGTTCAAGCTGATTGAGGTCGGTAACATCGCGGTGCATGCCCATGTAGTGCAGTACATAACCGTCGTCGTCCAACACCGGCACCACCGTCAGGTCCGCCAGATACTTCGATTGATTTTTACGCCGGTTGACCAAACGGCCGTGCCAAACCTCACCGGATGTGATGCTCTTCCACAAATCTTTGTAGACGCTTAAGGGAGTGGCCTTGTCGGACAAGATGGACTCGTTTTTGCCCGCAATCTCCTCTTGGCTGTAGCCGGTCAACTGTTCGAACGCAGGATTGACGTAGAGGATATTGGCGTGGACATCGGTGATCGAGGTCGCCACCGGGACATGCTCCACGGCCTTGCGATAAACCTCTGAAACGATCGGCGCCTCGCCGTCGCCGCGCCCTGTTTGCTCAGAAGGCGGTCGTTTGGGCTGTTTTGTCTCGTTCATGTGTGATGTCATGTGTCGGTTTCATCGCAAGGCCCGTGCCAAATGGACTAAGCCCCGGTTCCAGCACCGCAACGTCTTGTGTTTATGTCGCGTTTCCGACAACGGCGGTGCAAATCCTCTGTCCCTGTACAAAACCCGACAGGAATCATGCTGCCTGTAAATTAGGCAAACGCAAAAAAGCCGCACAAATTCTATGGTCATTTCACCCCCACAAGCACGTGCGGCAAACTTGGTACAGTTGATGCATTTCCTGTTCATAAAAACACGCCCCTGTCCCCGAAACGGAGCCCCTGCGCATGCAAGAACTGTTGCTGATTTTGGTTGGCACCGCCCTTGTGAATAATGTGGTTTTGGTGAAATTCCTTGGTCTGTGCCCCTTTATGGGGGTGTCTAACAAGGTCGACACAGCCTTGGGCATGGG
>Ga0316204_10011809_pt1 | contig 10833 bp, 11 predicted proteins | sample 6monrhotite_MG_2_FD_205661 | JGI IMG/M metagenome (GOLD analysis project Ga0316204, IMG submission 205661) | Microbial mat bacterial communities from mineral coupon in-situ incubated in ocean water Damariscotta River, Maine, United States -... | ecosystem: Environmental > Aquatic > Marine >... | reverse complement strand
ATAGCGATGAGGCTCTGGATCGAGCCGCGCGGAAGATTCAGATTCTCTGCTACGACTAGCAAGTAGCTAGGAGGACTGACGAGTCTCCATTAGTTTGTTGATGACACACTAAATCTTTTCTATGGGTATTCAATTGCTATTGAGCCTTGCTTGAGTTGAATTATGTCCTGAGGCACAACTTCACTCAAGATTGCCAATGTTGGGATTATCTCAAAATTGGAGTGTCTGCTTTCAGCAAAAGCGGTCGCTCATACGCCTGGAAAGTCAGTTATCTAACAGGCTGCTTACGGTTGCGGTTTCAACCGGTCGACGCAACGCACTCACTTAGTTTTTCGGCCGGCGAGTAAAATTGTAACGTTTCTCGCGGTCGTTCGTTGAGCCTTCTTGCAACAGCGTTCAACCTGTTCTGGTGAACGTTGGATAGATCCATTCCCCTCGGGAAGTACTGTCGCAAGAGTCCGTTGGTATTTTCGTTCGAGCCACGTTGCCACGGTTGCTGAGGATCACAGAAGTACACCTTAATGTCGGTGGCCAGGCTAAAGCGCTCATGGTCGGCCAACTCTTTGCCACGATCCCAGGTTAGTGACTTGTAGAGTTCCCGCGGTAACTTGTGCGCGTGCTTGATCAGTGCGTTGATGACGGTCTTAGTATCTTTGCTCCTCACCCTCACGAGCATCACGAAAAAGCGCAAGAAGCCGCTCTGCGACTCCGCCTGGAGTTTGAGCATACACATACTGGATATGCGGGTCTCGCCGAGGCAATTCGACAGCAAACACGAAACGTGGTCGGAACGAAGACCGGGCAAGCTGAGCTGCAAATGGGGACTTAGGATAGATCGCTACCACGGTACCCACTTGACTGGCACCAAGTTGGCGCCAACTCGGAGTCGGAGCTTGTTCGATAAAACGCGCCAGCGTTTTAGACGCCGCAGGCGCCCCGCAGGGGTGAAGATCGCCCTTAGGCGATCTGACCCGAGCACGACGAAGTCGTGCGACAGACGCCAAAGGCGAGGCAACGCAGTTGTCGGTCAATCAATCCTGTCGGGCGCGCCAATAAATACAGGTGAAGACCGGTCACATGGTTTACACCTTATTCCGGAGACATGGGTAACACTTCTGGCCGACTACATCTGCAAAAATATACCCAAAAAAGTCTATTCTTGCGTTTAGAAATAGACCTTATTAGGTATACTAGTAACAATGGGCAAGGATTAAAAGGACGTTGTCTGGCTAGGCGATTCGCTCTCGGTTTTACAGGCGTTTCCGAAATCCGTTCGCATCGATCTCGGCAGCGATCTGCGCCGCCTTCAAATTGGTGAATTGCCAAAGGATTTCAAACCAATGAAGACTGTTGGCTCGGGTGTCCGTGAGTTGCGTGCACGCGATCGCAACAATCAATATCGAACGATGTATGTAATCAGAATGGGTACGAAGATTGTCGTGCTACACAGTTTCATCAAGAAGAGCAGAACGACGCCAAAAGCTGACATCGAAACGGCAAAGCAGCGGCTAAGGGCTTTTGATAGAAATGGAGTATCAGTTATGAAAACAAAGGTTACTAAGGGTAACGTTTTCAAAGATCTCGGATTTACCGATGAAGAATCCGTTGCATTGGCGATGCGAGTAGACCTCGCGGTCGAGATTGAGAAATTTATTAGGCGGAAGAAACTTACGCAGATGAAAGCTGCGGAGTACTTTGATGTGCCACAACCGAAAATTAGTAAAATCGTTGGTGGAAAGGTGAGCGGATTCTCTATCGAATACTTGGTGAAGATGGCCACCAAGGCTGGGAAAAACCCGCGTATCTCGTTTGCGAAACGCCAGGCCGTATAGAAAACAACCCTCCGAAGGCATGGGTCGTCTCAATAGATATCTCGGGGCAATCGACTAGCGCCGTCTTCTGTTAGTACGGTTCGATCCGAGGCCGTCGAAAGCTAACCCTCAACGAGCCCTGCCGCCCTCCATTTCGATGTCGGCGACGATCAAAGAAGGTCGGTGCATAGCGACAACTTCAGAGACCAACTCGGTCGTCGTTGCCACACAGGTTTTCCAACCCATCGACTCGAGTATTCTCGCCGTCCGATCCATATGGCCTTGATCGTCACTGACCAATAAGGTCTGCTTCATTGCCGTTGCCTCAAATTGGTTTCATTCCGGCCACCAATACGGTGCGGCGGAATATCAGCGCGCTATGAGACTACAAATGAAGCAATCGATCTGTGACCTGATGCGCCAACAATCTGTCAATTGGCGCCACAGTTCGGGCGGGAAATCATCTCTGGAACCTGTTCCATACCAGGTGACTGTGCCCAACGGTCTGGGCCGGTTTTCAGTGCAAATCAACACTAGTTTCGACTGGCGAATGCCAGTCGACTCCTCTCGCGCCGACGATTGGAGGGCGAGAGAAATTGGATGAAAACAGATGGACAAGCGGAGGGCGGCATGTCATTCTAAATTGGATGTAAATGGAGGTATAAACGGATGCCAATCCGAACCGGAAGCCTGACGATCAGCCATACAGTTCTCCGCCTGATCGCAGAGATCGATCAATTCAAGGGTGCGTGGGCCGCCATCGGGCGCATTGCGCCTGATCGCCTGAATGCGCTCCGCCGGGTTGCGACGATTGAAAGTATTGGCTCCTCGACCAGGATCGAGGGGGCGAAGCTGAGTGACAGGGAAGTCGAGGCATTACTCAATAACCTGGAAATCGAGACCTTTGCATCGCGCGATGAGGAAGAGGTCGCTGGCTACGCCGAGACTATGGAAACGGTCTTCGCTCATTCCGGCGAGCTTGCTTTGACCGAGAATCACATCAAGCAGCTACACCGTGACTTGCTGCAGTATTCAACGAAGGATGAGCGCCACCGGGGCGCATACAAGACACAGCCTAACCATGTCGAAGCCTTTGGGCCCAATGACAGACGTCTTGGCATCGTTTTTGAGACGGCGCTCCCGTTCGACACGCCGCGCCTGATGACCGAACTCGTTGACTGGACCTCGGAAAACCTCGACGGCAGGGAGCTGCATCCCCTCGTTACTATCGCGCTATTCGCTGTTGTCTTCCTCGAGATCCACCCGTTCCAGGATGGTAATGGACGGCTTTCGCGAATCATGACGTCGCTGCTACTTCTTCGAGCTGAATACTCGTACGTACCCTATAGCTCCCTTGAGAGTGTGATCGAACAGACCAAGGACGCGTATTATCTGGCGCTTCGGCGAACCCAAAAAACCATCCGGACGGACTGCCCTGATTGGCAGCCGTGGCTGGACTATTTCCTGGAGTCGCTTGCAGAACAGAAAAACCGGCTGACGAAAAAGCTCGAGCAGGAGCGAATGATCCTCGGTGATCTGCCCGAGCTCTCAGCACGGATTCTGGAACTTTGTCGTGAGCGCGGCCGTGTCACTGTCGCCGAAGCCGCCAAAGCAACCGGTGCGAATCGCAATACGATCAAAGATCACTTGAAGGCTCTGAAGAATGCGGGGCATATCGAAAAGCACGGGGCGGGACGCGGAACCTGGTACGCGCTTGCTTAGACGAGCTTCTGTTGCTGAGAAGAAGAATCTGTGCCACAGCGGCACAGGTTCGAACCGAGCACGATGAAGCTGCGTGACAGGCGGAGGAGCGTAGCGACAACGAGCTGATCGGAAAGGTCACAACGATGGGCAGGGACGGCATCTCGAAGGTCCGTGTGCTTTAATAGATCATCAGATCTTTAGCAAGGGAATAACAGATGGATAAGAAGAACAAAGTGACACGCAGAGATCTTATTCGCGCGGGTACGGGCATGGCCGCCGGCGTGCTCGCCGGTAATGCGGCTGCCAGCGCCATGTCGCCGACACCGGATAATCCGGAGGGTCCTTTTTATCCCATCCACGAGCAGACCTACCGGGATATGGATCTGACACGAGTCGCGGGGCGGGAAGGCCGCGCCCAGGGTCAGGTCATTCGCGTTAGCGGTCGCGTGCTTGACGAGTCCGGCGAGCCAATCGAGGGCGCGGTTGTGGATGTCTGGCAAGCGAATGCCGCCGGCCGTTACGACCATGAGGGTGACACGTCTGACACACCGAGGGATCCGAACTTCCAGGGCTGGGCCGTGCTAAAGACCGATGCTGAGGGCCGCTATGCCTTCACGACGATCAAGCCCGGTCCGTACACCGCGATGGGCGAGTGGGTCCGTCCGCCACACATTCACTACAAGGTTGCACGCCGCGGATACAAGGAACTGATCACACAGATGTACTTCGATGGCGATTCGCTAAATGACAAGGACCAGTTGTTCAAAGCCGTTCCGGAGGGCGAACGTAAACACCTGCTGGTGACTTTCAGCGAACAAGACATTCCCGAAGGTGAATTCAATATTGTGCTGGGAAGCGTCGCCACCGCGTGATCCGAAGCATAGGAAAGTCTTTCGATCTCTCGCGCCTGCCCGAAGATGTTGAGTTGATCTGCTGATTTTAGTTTGGTCGGCGCAGGTAGGGAATCTCAAGGTGCAAGACTGCGCAATGGGCTGATGCACACTTTGCTGTGTGACAAGTTTTCTAGTGGGACTTGCCGTTGATTTGGTCAAGCACGGCGCCTAATACTTCCTTGTCTATCAGGCGGAGGCCGGTCATAAAGTCAGAGACAAACGTTTCACCTTGGGACCTTGCGGCCTCAAACGCCAGTGTGATGTCACCAGGTCGGCTATCAATCAGAACTTTGAATATCTGTGCTGCCTGACTCAGGTCTTTCAATGATTTTGCGGCGAATGCGGCCGGTCTTTTCTGACTAATCGCACATTTGTGTATTGCAAAGCGACCTGGCGCGGGGACATTAATCATGATCCCGTGCTCGTACAGTAGAACAGCGGGCTGGAGATCGTCCAACAAATAGTCAAGATGACGTAGCGGTGACGCATAGGTTCCAAATTCGGTGAGATGAACGGGCCTCAAAGTTTCGCGACCCTTCATAGGCGCAACGACGTCCACAATAAAGTCTCTGCCTCTTATCTTGAAAGAGGTTGACGGTTGTTTGCGATTCAGCGCCGGTACCTCGAGAAAGCCCATACCGCTGTCCAGAATTATCTGGCGCAGGTTTATGGGAGCTCGGGGTCGCGGTAAAGCGAGTTCATAATGGTTGTCAGCGGCAAGATCGACGTCCTGCGTTCCGGCATCGCTGCCCCAGGCGACACTCAGCATGTTCGCGTATGCCCTGAATGCCATGGTTCCCACCAGGGCAGCACCGGCAAGAAATACACCGTTCCGCTCAAGCAGGGAGAGCACTTTCCCTTCATCTCTACCGGGCGCTGACATCCCGCCGCCTAAGAGCATGTTGACGAGTCGCTGTCTCAGCTCTCGATCATCGGTGTCGGATTCCCAGCGCGCTTTTTCGTCCTCGATTTGATCAAGTAGTTCCTGAGATTCCTCACCCAGGTAATGCTCCCTGCGCGTGCTACCGACACTGATATACAAGTACCAATAACGTTTGTTGTTGATCTTCTTTGACTTGAAGGAGAGGTTTGACCCGTCCGAGATTGGTCGGATGCAGTTTTGCATCAGCTCGCTGTACTGCACTGACAGGCTGTTTGGCAGGTATTCGATATCTCTCATAGCAAAATTATACCGCAAGTTTAGTGTGTTGCGGTATAATTTTAAGTTGCTGTTATATATAGTTAAATCTACGCAACATTTCTAACATCAGCTGAGCCAGGGTGCGCTCAGCGCCTGTTTTATACCGCGACTTAGGATTCTTGCGGGCAACGGGGTGTTTGAATGACATGACCGCTACACTCCGAAGGCCCATCCTGTCGGGGCCGCTATCGGCCATCCGCAGAAGCTTGCATAAATTAGTGTAACGCGTTACGGTAAATCGATGAAAACGGCAACAGGAAATCGAGGTCGCCCTCGAAAAGATAATGCTTTGACGGCCGCCGAGCGGATGCGGGCATATCGGAAGCGGAAACGTGACGCTGGTTTGAAAAATGTCCGCCGCTGGGAGCCAGCGGAGAGTGTGCGACAGTATTCGGATCACCGTATTCTGGATGCCCGCAGTCTGGCGATGCACTGCAAAATTACACAGAAGATCTTGCGTGATCCCGATTTGCTCGACAAGGCAAGAGCAAACCTCGAGCGTTGGAGCGCGAAGTCAGCAGACCCTAAACCGCAATATCTCCACGAATGGCAGGAAATACTCAAGCGTCCCTGGCCGGAAATAGCGGAGATAATCACGAGCATGAGCGAAGATGCGACGAGGCTACGTTCGTCATCTCCATTTGCTGGGTTCCTTACTGCTGACGAGCGTGATCAGATTTATGCAGCGTTCAGAGCTTGAGCACATTATTCGCGCTAGCGGAGAAATCGCTGCCGACGATGAAATCATCATCATCGGCAGCCAGGCCATACTGGGCCAGTTTCCGGATGCGCCAGTACGACTTCTGTCATCAATGGAAGCCGATGTCTATCCGAAGAACCATCCGGAAAAAGCAGACATGGTCGATGGCGCGATTGGCGAGGGCTCATCGTTTCACGAATTGCACGGCTACTATGCTCAGGGGGTCGGGAAGAAGACTGCTGTACTGCCGGTAGACTGGGAAAGTCGTTTGGTCGCAGTGAGGAATGAAAATACAAATGGCGTGACGGGGTACTGTCTGGAGGTTCATGATCTTGCGATTTCAAAGATGATCGCGATGCGGCCAAAGGATCTGGATTTTGTGCAGGAACTGGTGCGGCACGACATGATTGACAAGAAGACGATGCTTCGCCGTCTCAAACAAACGGATCTCGAGGATTCAATACGTCGCATTGCCCAAGCGCGAACAAGATCTTTTTTCAAGTCCTGACACCTACACTGCGAAGGCAGAGCGTCGAGCTATTGTTGCGTATTAACGAACAATGATTTCCTGAAACCACTGTTTGTTCCAAATAAATCAATAGGTACGCTTAAAACGTGGAAATTATGGACATAGGAAATCGAGATGGGTCTTTTGATCGACGGCAAGTGGCACACGGACTGGTACGACACCAAGGCGACCAAGGGTAAGTTCGTCCGCAAGGATTCGAGCTTTCGCAACTGGGTGACAGCTGACGGAGAAGCCGGGCCGAGCGGTGCCGGCGGCTTTAAGGCCGAAGCCGGGCGCTACCACCTCTACGTATCGATGGCCTGCCCCTGGGCGCATCGCACCCTGATCTTCCGTCGCCTCAAGGGGCTCGAAGACATGATATCGGTGTCCGTGGTCAATGCCTTCATGGGCGACGAGGGCTGGACCTTCGACGAGGGTGATGACGTCATTGCCGACTCGGTCAATCACAAGGCCCGCCTCCACGAGGTGTATACGCAGGCCGATCCCGAGTACAGCGGCCGCGTCACGGTGCCGGTGCTTTGGGACAAAAAACGCAAAACGATCGTGAGCAACGAGTCGTCCGAAATCATTCGCATGTTCAACAGCGCGTTTGATGACGTTGGCGCGACGCCGGGCGACTTTTACCCCGAGCCGCTGCGTGACGAGATCGATGCGCTGAACGATTTCATCTACCCGAACATCAATAACGGCGTCTATCGCGCCGGGTTTGCGACCACCCAGGACGCCTATGAAGAAGCCGTGCAGGATGTCTTCGCCGCCCTCGACAAGCTGGAGGACAAGCTCGCCGAACGGCGCTACCTGGCCGGCTCGACGATTACCGAGGCAGACTGGCGACTGTTTACCACGCTGGTGCGCTTCGACGCCGTTTACGTCGGACACTTCAAATGCAATGTGCGCCGCATCGTGGACTACCCGAATCTCTGGGGCTACGTACGCGACCTGTATCAACAGCCCGGAGTCGGCGAGACGGTGAAGCTCGACAACATCAAGCGGCATTATTACGCCAGTCATGACACGATCAACCCGACGGGCGTGATTCCGATCGGGCCCGAAATAGATTTCGAGGAACCACACGGCCGTACCTGATGCGTCTGAATGCGAACTTCTCCGAGCGTGTAGTGATCCGCCCCGACGATTATGCATGGGTGCCGTCGCCCATGCCCGGCGTCGAGCGCATGATGCTCGATCGTGTCGGGGACGAGGTCGCGCGGGCCACCTCGCTGGTTCGCTATAAACCGGGCAGCACGTTTTCGCCCCACGTCCATGAAGGTGGCGAAGAGTTCTTCGTGCTGGAAGGCGAGTTCGGTGACGAACACGGGCTCTATCCTACCGGCACCTATGTGCGCAACCCGATCGGTACGCGCCACACTCCGCGCGTCGGTGACGAAGGCTGCACCATCTTTGTCAAGCTCCACCAGTTCGAGACAGCCGACCAGCAGCCCGTCAACCTCGACACCAACGAAGCCGAGTGGTTACCCGGGCTCGTACCGGGGCTCACGGTGATGCCGCTGCATGAATACGGCACCGAGCACGTGGCGCTCGTCAAGTGGGCGCCCAACACCGAGTTCCAGCCGCACACGCACTGGGGAGGTGAGGAGATCCTCGTACTCGAAGGCTGTTTTTACGACGAACACGGCGAGTACCCCGCCGGCAGCTGGATTCGCAACCCCGACCAGAGTCGTCACACGCCGTACACGCGCGACGAGGGCGCACTGATCTACGTAAAGGTCGGCCATCTCGCGCCCAACACAAAGCCAGATCCCGTTTGACTCGACACCTGGCTAGACCTCGACGGATCCTCGAAACCTCGTAGCGGCAAAACTCAAGCGTGCCGCAAGTGTTGTTGTCGCAATATGCCGACAGGTTTGCCGGAACCTTTTCGAGTTCACACTCGTGTAAGTGCTGATAATCATATTTCGCATGGGAGCATTACGAATGACACACACAACGCAGAAGTTGATGAAGACTTTCGCGCCACTGAGCATGGCACTGATGTTGACGGTGACACTAGCAGCCTGCGGAAGTTCTGGAGGATCGGGGGATACCACGCCGGTGCCGCCGTCAGCGACTGCAAAATCCGTGGTTGGCAAGATCTCTGGTTTTGGGAGCGTTTACGTCAACGGCGTAGAATACGACACTAACGGCGCGTCTTACGACGTTGATGACGCGAGCGCGTCAGACGACAGCGCATTGGCTGTCGGCATGGTCGTGAAAGTGCAGGGTTCCGTGAACGCAGATGGTCGGACGGGCAGCGCAAGCAGCGTCTCGTACGACGACGAAGTGGAAGGCCTCGTCGAGGAACTTGCCACTGATGCGGCCGACCCATCGATCAAGACATTTACCGTCATGAATACCATGGTTCGAGTTCATCAGAACAGCACCAACTTCGACGGCGAAGACGATGCTGCTTTCAGCTTCGATACAATAATGAACGACGACAACGTGGAAGTCAGTGGCGAGTATGACGGCGACATCCTGGTTGCATCCTATGTCGAGAAACAGGATTCGGCGGATGATGACTTTGAAGCCAAGGGTACGGTCACCGACTATGACAATGCCGATCATTTCGTGCTCGTACTGAAAAATGGCAGCATATTGGACGTAACGGTGGCGGCCGGTGCCGAGATACCATCAGTCGGTATTGCGAACGATCAGTACGTCGAAGTTGAAGGCACCATTCCTGATCCCGTAGGTTTTCCCGACTCCATTCTGGTCACCAAGGTAGAGCTCGAGGATGACGATCATTTCGGCGATGATGACGACGACGACGTCGAAGTCAAAGGAATGCTGAACTACGATGCGGACACTGAAGCCTGGTCAGTCAGAGACGTGATGATCGCCTTCAGCGGCAACACCGAATACAAACCCGAAAGCCTCATGGACAGCATAGCCGACGGTTCAGCCGCCGGTCTTACCGTCGAAGTTGAAGGTTCTTATCTTAACGAGGTGTTGCAGGTCGAGGAGATCGAGCTCGAAGAAGATGAACTTGAGTTCAAGGGTGATGCTGTAGTTCTCGAATCGACAGGACCGCGGGATGGCACCATCCAGTTGTCATTCGGTATGGCCACGGGAACCGTTGACGTCGTTGTAAACGGCGACACAATGTTCCGGGATGACGAGGCTATGAACCACTTTGATCTCGATAGCATCATGGACAACGACAAAATCGAAGTCGAAGCCCGTTGGGCCGACGATGGCTCAATCATCGCCTCATCCCTGCATCTTGAGGACGATATGGGGTACGAAATAAAGGGCCCGTTTGATGCCATGATCGATGGCGTGTCTCTGACCGTACTCAATGTCATTTTTGGTGTAGATGAGAACACTTTCTTCGAAAATGGGATCCCCGGCGACGGCGATTACGTTGAAGTAGAAGACGAGAATGGGAACGGCTACGCCGATTCCGTAGAGATTGAAGATTAAGAACTAGCAAGGGACGGCGAAGCGGCCGGGGAACACGATCATTCGGTCAGTTCCCCGGCGCTTTTATTGCCATGGAGGGCACAACATCGAGTGATGAGCTATGCCTATCAACACCATGTGGTTCCCAGAGGAGGCATTCGGGAAACAAGCCGAAGCGCAAACTACCGTTCCACTGCAAACACAGCAAAATGCCACAACGTACCTGTGTTCGATACTTAAAGACCCGCTTGGCGCTCGCATCCTGTTAGGGGCTCCAGCGTCAGGAAAATCTACAATCGCACGGCAGTTCCTGTCGGTGCTTAGAAGCGACACGGCGGTTGCACGAGTCGATGGTTCCGGATTGACTGCGGAGAAACTGCTGGAATCTCTTCTCGATCAGTTTGGCTACAACGTTGATCTCAAATCGGCCGACGACTTGCTCCGGATGATCAGCGTGTTCGCTGTCCAGCAGACCCGCTCTTTCCAGCCACCGACGGTGGTCGTCGAAAACATCGAGAATATGCAACCGGCGGCGCTTAGGGCGCTCAGTCTGCTAGCGAACCTGACGTTCCAGGACAAATATGCAGTCCGCA
>Ga0316204_10011808_pt1 | contig 10833 bp, 12 predicted proteins | sample 6monrhotite_MG_2_FD_205661 | JGI IMG/M metagenome (GOLD analysis project Ga0316204, IMG submission 205661) | Microbial mat bacterial communities from mineral coupon in-situ incubated in ocean water Damariscotta River, Maine, United States -... | ecosystem: Environmental > Aquatic > Marine >... | reverse complement strand
ACAGTGGCAACGAAGTTATCGCTGTCGATGCCAGCCAATCGTTTGTCTATGTCGATCGACAACCGTTTTCCACCAACAACGGGCAATACACCAACCTGATTTATCGCGTACATTTCGAGAAAACACCGTTTAGACTTTTCCCCTTTCACATCACCGCTGGCAATAACAACGGTTTGTTGACAGTTGTTACACTAGATGCAAGGAACAGGCCGCTGCTCATCACCACCGTTCACACCTGCGGCTGCTTCTTTGCAGTTGTGCCGACCAGCTACCTGCCTGCCGCGGCCTACCCAGACGGCTGGGATCTCAAATCACAATCAAACTACGGCATGACACTGCCGGGCATCCTGAATTTTCCAGACGAATTCGACGCCCAGCAACGCATCGCTATCTACCTAAAAGAAGAGACCCATCGTGTGATGGACATTCAGATACAGACACAAACGCAGCTCAGCGAACGATATCAAACCAGAATGCTCAACATCGCACCTGTCGCAGATCTGATGAAGCTGCCACTCCCCAACGGCACCACCACACCTTTCTTTGAAACCGAAGGCAAGCGCAAAGGCTACGTGAAGGGATCACACAAACCATTTGAACGACTATTGATTAGCTGGTGGGCTTTCGACTGGTACGTGGGTGAAGATAAAGCGTATGGTGATAAAGATAAAACCGGCGCTGTGTTTTATACCAGCTTGAAACCGTGGAACCGACAGGCTTCAGATATGTGGGAATTTGGAGAATTTTTGGAGTTTTGGGGATGGGGGTTATAAGCACATGCTTTGTGCACCTAACTCTGAAAAACACCCTATCGAACATACCAATAAAATTGGTAGCTAGCCTAGCTATGGCACTATTTTTTGCACAATGAATACTCAACTTGCAACTCACCAGGAAAACCCAGGAGAGCAGTGCATTGTTCCCCGGATTTCACTATAAGCTCATAACCCAGACCACATACAGTATTTATCAAAACAATGAATCAAACTGACAACAGTATAATCAACATCCATATTCCGTCTGAAACAGCAACGCTGAAAACAGTCGTGACCTGCTTTGCCAACCCAATTGTACTGCGTTCAATACTACAGAATGGTGGAATTGATATACCGCTCCTGTATCAACTTTGGTACAACAAGTTTAATTTCTTTTATGATTATAAAAAAGTCATCGCTCAGCAATTAGCCTTTATTGAACTAATGCAATCGAATGGTATTGAGGTGCTGTATGCAGAACCACAACCTGATTGCGCGACACAACATTACACAAGAGACATTGGCTTTGCGATTGATCATATGTTTTTCTGCGCCAATCCTCGACGCCCATACCGGAAACGAGAACTCGCTGGAATAAAAGGCATTCTCTCCCGGGTTTCAAATCTAGCAACATTTGATAGCGGCTCAATTGAAGGTGGCGATGTTATTGTTGACGAAAAAAATATCATCGTCGGTTTAAGTGAAGAAACCAACCTAGCAGGAATTAACTGCTTGCGTGAAAAATTAGCCGAACTAGGCATAGAGCGTGAAGTCATTATCATAGAATTTTCACACCGAGGCATCATTCACTTAGACACCAAATTCAACATTCCCGCGCAAGGCGTTGGTTTTATTCACCCGAAAAGCTTTACACCAACATCACTAAAATGGCTTGAGAATAATTTCGATTTAATCGAGGCAACAGACCAGGAGACGCGTAACATCGAAATCAACACCTTCGCGCTCTCTCCTAAAAAAGTGGTGATGCGCGAAAGCAGCGAACGCCTTGCATCAATCTTAGCTGGAAAAGGAATCGAGCCTGTTTTAATCGATTATTCAGAGGTCACCAAACTACCCGGTTCATTTAGATGCACTACCCTGCCGCTCGTAAGATGTTAAACTCCAGACTGCCGCATACCGCAATTGGTAGGATTCCTACCCAAGCATGTACTGAATGTGGCTTAACCTCTACTCTTAACTTCAGTTGTTTATGGGAGCGAGATTACATGTTAATCAATAAGCTTTCCTTTTTCCTGCCTTAAAATAAATACCAACATAAGGAATGAGTTTTGAACAAAATCACAGGCATATTAATGCTATTTTTTATCTCATCTTGCTCGATAGCAAACGACAATCCAATAGTAATACCTGGCGATAACAATCAAAGATTGATTGGCGATAATCTTGCTCTGACTACAGAATCCTTTTTTAAAGCTTATATGAGCTCAAATATAGAGCAAAGAAGGTTGGCCGAGATGTATTTAGTTGGTGTGATAGATAGCTCTGAAGGCGAGTCGTGGTGCGGATATCGGGTAGCCTCACCAGATGCCATACAGGAACAAGTGTATATTGGTCTGAAAAGAGCGCTAGAAAAGTCTCCAAAAATGCGCGCTTCAGCCGCCATAATATCAAGGCTTCATGATTTATTACCCTGCAAGGCAAAACAATGAAACCCTCATTCTCTAGTTTGAAAAAAAACTACTACTCATCGAACGAGCTTCAGAGCAATTACATTAGTGGTGCTGACCTCTACGCTGAAATGGGCATAGACCATGAAAAGTTGATCAAACAAAACCCTGCTTATATTAATACTTGCGCCGCGCGGGTAAGCTTGGCACTTTTTAAATCAAATGTTTCTTTCGTTGGAAGGCTACCAGTTAAATCAGGAAAATATAAAGGTAAAAAAGTTGAAACAGGCGCGAAATTATTAGCCGACCAACTGATGAAACCAAATGTTTTCGGTATGCCTGAAATATATAAGCCTACTGATTTTTTGCGGAAGATCAGCGGACGAAAAGGTGTCGTTTTGTTTTGGAAAATAACAGGCTATGGTGGTGGCCATATTGACCTAATAGATTCCTCAACGGCCAATGCAGTATGTGGTTCCAATTGTTACTATCAATCCAAGGAAATATGGTTTTGGCCACTTCAATAGCAGACTAATCAGCTAACCTGAAAATGGCACGTAGCCCCTTGCCCTAGATTGATTCCCATATTAATAGCAAGCACCTGGATTGAGATCATGCGAAACCCAGAGAACAAGACACTGCCCTCCCGGGTTTCACTAAAGGCTCAGCCCAGGCTACATTTATTTGTAAGGCACTAATAACCCAACATCACGACGAGACTGACTGCAAAGTGATCAAACCATCAAAGCAATTAACAATCTTATTCTTGCTGGTATTCACGATATCTGGATGCAAACCCATCGTAAATCATTTTGCCTTCTATCCAGATACAACCAACGTAATAGCAACAGAAAAACTACCTGCCAACATACAGGAAATAACAGTAACCACTGAAGACCAGGTTAAGATCACCTCGCTTTACCTTCCCTCTGCTGGCTCAGAAAAACTGCTTATCTACTTTCACGGCAATGCGGGCAACATTTACCATCGCCTGTCGGATTTACAACAACTTCAAAGTTTTGGCGTTAACGTTATCGGCATCAGTTACAGAGGTTATGGAAAAAGTGACGGCAGCCCATCCGAAGCGGGCATCTATCTGGATGGCGACGCGGTTTACCAACACGCAGTTGAACAGCTGGAGTTCACAGCCGAGAACATCATCATTCTTGGGCGCTCAATCGGTTCTACTGTTGCGGTTGATCTCGCTCAAGGTAAAAAATTACACGGCATTATTCTTGTCACACCACTATCTAATGGTAAAGAGCAGGCAACGGCAAGTGGATTAGGTATGATCTCAGCATTCGCAGGAAAGTCTTTTGATAACCTGACAAAGATAGAAAAACTTAAATCACCTCTGCTCGTGATTCATGGCACAGACGATTACGTGGTGCCATTTGCAATGGGCAAGGCAATATACGACCGTGCAAATGTAAAAAAGGAATTCATCAAAATCGATGGTGCCGGCCACAACAATTTACAAGATGCCTACCCTGACGAGTACTGGCAACCGATATATGAATTTATAAAATAAGGAATCGCTAAAGGCCAAGAGGCGATGGAGGAACAAACAAATAACACACACAGGCATCGCCTGGGCGATGCCTGTGTGTCAGAGGGCTAATTAACTATCGCAGTACAAAGTTAAACTGCAGTGAATCAATATTGTCGCGGATCACATATTCACCACGAATTGCAACTCGCTCAGTCACATCAAAACCGAGGCCTGCACCGTACATCAGCCCGTCATCATCACCAACATCCAAGCCAAGACGCCCAATAAAACTGGTTCTATCTGCCACCACCCAACTACCGGCAACAGTTCCCCAGAAGCCGGTTGCAGCCGAGCTCGAGACTACACCAGGAAAAACAGTCCCGCGTTCAAAACTACCACTATTCATGTAGCCGCCCTCTAATGCAAAAGTACCACTGCCAAGCTTTATGGTAAGCGGGTAGCCAACAAAGAACTGAATACCAGTCGCACTAGGACCAATATCATTATCTGACAGACCGCCGCCGAAGTAGAGTTTATCGGCATCAAAGGTTGTCGATTTTTTAGGTTCTTCAGCATGAGCATGCACGCTGAAACCCATCAACAGGAATGCCACTAACAATTTTTTCATAAAGTATTTTCTCTCAACAGAATATGCAGGCGACTAGGCAGTACACAGTTCATCCAATCCCAACACCTGAAAACAAATCGGTTTAAATTAATCTCACTAGCCACTTAAATAAGCTTGCAGCACCTGCGATTAATGAGGCATAAATTATAGTGGTTTAAAACACCCCTTTCATGCGGTACGTCACACTTTAGGCGTTAATAGTGAAATAAAAAGCCTGAAGCAGCTACTCGTCTTCTGACTTTGCCTTTTCCTGCATCTTCTTTTGCCACATGCCATACCCCATCGCACCAAAACAGAGAAACAGAAGTGGAAACATAAAAGCGTTCATTAACGGTGCCATTGAAGCCATGCCAATCGCATTGAGCAACATGGTGAGCAGCGGAGTAAACAGGAAGACGGTCGCGATCAGCGCCCCTTTGAGACCGGTGAAGACAAGGCGGTCTGCCGCTGTTACTGGTTTTTCTTTCTTCTCTTCTTCAGTCATCGCAACACCTCTTATCTTGCTGAACAGGGGGACATGGGATATCCCCATATGAACAGAATACGCAACAATCTCCGGCCAATGGTTTCAACAATACACCACAACCGTTACATGGGTGGTAATATTGGCAGGCATCGGTCGGCATCTCAAGCTGTTCCTGATAACCACATTTGGGACAGACAAGGGTTGAAAAAAGAGTAGGTGTAGATTCCGCCATCAACCAAATCCCTGCATCTCATCCATAAGCTGCGGCAACCATGTTACAACATCGGGAAAGGCAATCAACAAGCCCAGCACCGATAGTTGAATGATGATAAACGGAATCACACCGCGATAGATCTGCGTAATTTTCACCGACGGCGGCGCTACCGCCTTGAGATAAAAGAGCGAGAAGCCAAATGGCGGTGTGAGAAAAGAGGTCTGCAGGTTCATCGCGATCAGGATTGCAAACCACACGGGATCGATATCCATCATGATCGCAATCGGCGCGATAATCGGCACCACCACAAAACAGATCTCGATAAAGTCTAAAAAGAAACCCAGTATAAAGACAATCAACATACTAACCAGCAGGAAGCCCCACACGCCACCGGGCAGCTCCATCATCAGGTCTTCGACCATCATGTCACCACCCATGCCTCGAAACACCAGTCCAAAGGTGGTGGCACCGATCAAAATCAAAAACACCATACTGGTCATACGCGTGGTTTGACGCATGGTGCTTTGCAAATTAGGCATCGTCAGGCGACGACGCAGAATCGCCAATAACATTGCACCCAATGCACCAACCGCTGCCGATTCAGTGGGCGATGCAATCCCAAAAAAAATCGAACCGAGTACCGCCACGACTAATAACAACGGCGGCAATAAACTGGTAATCACTGCGACCCACAGGCTGCTATCACCACGTTCAGCCTGTAGTTTTTTAACATCGATTGCCGGGGCGTGATGTGGCTTGAGCCATGCAATCACCATGATAAAAACGATGAACAGGCTGATCAATAAAAAGCCTGGCACCACCGCGCCGGCAAAGAGCTGACCAACCGGTACACCCACCACATCAGCCAGCAGAATCAGCACAATACTCGGCGGGATGATCTGCCCTAACGTACCGGAAGCGGCAATCGTACCGGTGGCGAGTTCGGTGCGATAGCCATGTTTTAATAATGCGGGCAGTGCAATCACCCCCATCGTCACCACCGTTGCGCCCACCACGCCAGTGGTCGCGGCGAGCAATGCACCCACGATCACAATCGAAACAGCAAGGCCGCCACGCACGCGGCCAAATAACATTCCCATTGTCTCCAGCAACTCTTCGGCAATGCCGGATTTCTCCAGCATAATGCCCATAAAGACAAACAGCGGTACGGCGAGCAATGTGAAATTAGTCATCACCCCCCAGATACGCATCGGTAGCAGCTCAAAAAATTCGAAGCCGAGAAAAATGCCGCCAAACAACATCGATACTGCACCGAGGGTAAAGGCGACAGGAAAACCGATCATCAGCGCAGCAATCACCACGCCGAACATAATCAAGGCCCAGACTTCCATCTCCATCAGGTGTCTTGCTCCTGCGAATCTTTATTAACGGTCGAAGCGACTGCGGCGTTGCCCGCGCTGATTTTCTGTGCGCTGCGAATAATAATCGCCACACCCTGCAGCGCTAGCAACACAAAGCAGAGCGGGATCATCATCTTGATGAGATAGCGGTAAGGCAAGCCACCGGGATCAGGTGAGTGCTCATTCAACTCATATGAGTTTTCCACAAACGGCCACGCGCTATAGATAATCAGGATACAAAATGGCAACAGAAAAAAGAGCGTGCCGAGCAGGTTCACCCAGGCACGTCGACGCTCACTCATCCAGCGCGCGTGGTAGATCAAATCAACCCGCACATGCTCATCATGCTTTAAGGTATAGGCCGCACCCAACAGGAAAATCAGCGCAAAGAGATGCCACTCCAGCTCCTGCAGTGCGACTGAGCCATCCTGAAAAAGGTAGCGCATTGTTACGTCATAGCTCACCAGTAACACCAGTGCCAGTGTTAACCAGGAAACGGTGCGACCACTCCACTCACTAAAACACTCGATGCTGCTGGCCAACCGGGCCAGCCAGGCCAATCGGCCCGGCCAATTTTTATTCGCTATTGTCATGAAACGCTTTAACCTGAAATCGCGGCCAGGCTACCCATCGGTAACTGACCCTGATGCTTAATGGTATAGATCCCTTTTGGATTTGGCGTGCCGATAAATCGCAGCCCTTGCCGCAGGTCGTTGCGCTGCTGGTCTCGTAACTCTATGGTGCCGGCAAAAACATATTCACCTGTTGGTTGTAACACTAACGTGCCGTTAACTTTCATCGGCCCATCGAGGTCTCGCACTACACCGTTGACTACGCCATCAACCGTGGTCAACGCCATTTCAAAATTTCCAAACGAGGTGTTATTCAACTCCATCCCTGCATCGCGCCAGAAAAACTTTCCTTCGACATCATTCAACTGTCCTGCTTGCAACGAAAGGCTCTCTAACTCAATTTCAAAAACACCTTTAAGTCCAAAGGCGAGTTGCTGGGAAAATTTTTCGACAGTCGATGCGCTAAGGCTCGCGTTAACATCATTTAGAAAGTAACCGCTAATACTTCGCCCCAAAGTGGCAACCACATTACGCTCGTCATAATTAAAATTCACCGCAGCCTGTGCACGCCCAAGCAATAACGCGGCGGGCTGCAACTCCCATTTCAATGATTCAAGCCGCTCTGCACGTGGCCCAACAGTGGCCAGTGTCGCACGCCCCTGCCAGATAGAACCGTCGACCTGATAGAGTTTTACAGGCAACTTATCTTTAACCAGGCCATACAGGCGGTCAGCTGGGGTTTGCACCGCCACAAAGAGGACATAACTGACCAGCGCCAGGGCGCTATAAAGCACAACCTTCTTTTTATTCATCCTGCACCTTTTAATGAAAGGCGCACATTGGCCATGCCACTATCCTGATGCTGATCAACGGTGATGCTATCAATCGAGACCCCATGTTTTGTTTGCAGCGATTCCAGCCAGCGCATCATTTTGTCAAAGTTAACCCGTTCAAGACGAATCCGCACCTTATCGCTGCCATCCGGTTCGACCCGTGTCACCGCACCACCGAGCCCACCACGTTTTGCTGTTTGATCAACCAAAGAGAGCAACGAGCCACCGCTACTCGTGGTGCGTTTCTGGCCACCACCTTTGCGCAATACTGCGGCCTCCTGTGCCGCTGTCTCCATCCACTGACTCATCACACGCTGCTCACTGACCACTTCACGCAGACGTTCAACATCGTTCACAAAGGAAAGCCAGCTACCGATCAACAGGGCGACGATTAGTAGCCCACCACCGCCCATCACAATAATACGTTCGCGCGGACTCAGCGCTGCAAACCAGGCCTTCATGCACCTTTACCTTTTAGTTGCAGACGCGCTTCGACGCGGTTGTCTCGCGAAGTCGCAGAAAGGATCTCCACCTGCAAGCCAGCATCTTTAGTGATGCGCTCTTTTAACTTGTCCAAGGCCTGAATATCAGAAATCGCCAACGCCATATCGAGTTGCCCATTACGATAACTCATGCGCTGAAGTTGAAGCCCACCCGCAGCCTTTAGTGCATCACCCATCGATGACAACATCACTAACAGGCCATCATCACTTGTGCCACCGCCACCTCGTAGTTTTTTAAGGCACTGCGTCATTTGCGCCCTGGGATTCACGATGCGCTTCGCGCCGGGACAGGCGGCAAGATAAGTCTCTTCAATGTGTTTTTTCAGCGCTGCCTGTTCACCACTCAATTCAAAATAGTTGGCCACGGTCATGCCACCCGAAAAGAGTAGCAGTGCCGCCAGCATCGCAGCCGCAGCACGCCATGGTCGCAATAGTTTGCCCATCTGGTCGCGGCGGCTATATTGGCCCTGCAATAAATTCATCGCCTGTTTTTCATCTAAGCCCTGAGCAAACAGCGCCAGCGCATCGACCGCCTCATCTTCACGGCTCACCACCAGGTCAAATTCACTTAGCTGTTCAAGCAACGCCAGATCATCGCCCGCACCATTGCTTAATAGCCTTAACTGCTCTGGCGCATCCGCCGACTGTTCACGCGCCTGTAGCGCATTGCGCAGCATCATGACCAGGTTTTCTCTGTCTACCGCAAAGCCCTGGTTGTAACCAGTGCTCAACAACGCGATGTCTCCCTCTAACAACAACGTCCACTGCGGTATCTCCGAAACAGGCAGGCAACAGAGATCAGCGACGATCATATGCGGCTCAACACCATTGCTGCGCAGCAACTCAAGCCACTGCCTCATCTTCTGATGTTCGACCACGGCGGCTGTCACCTCGCCATTTGCATCGGGCGCACCGATCACAAAATGGAGCTGTTCAACATCACTCGCCAGTTGGTCTTCAAGGATGTAAGGCACTGCGCTTAGAATGCGCTGACGGTTACGACTCGGCACAGCGGCCGACATTAACGACACCTCGGTCGCTGGTACAATAATAATAATACGGCAACCACTCGCCAGCGCAGCCAGTTCATTCAGCGCTGTTTGTGATGATGTCTGCGTACCATCTTCCGCGATATGCAGCGTGTGCAGCTCGGTGCCTTTATCAATATGGGTGTCGACACGGGTATCGCTATCGGCACCGCCATCAACACGAGCATCGATACAGCTATCGCTGTTCAGCCGTATATATAATTTTGGCTGCATTAATTAACACCCTGTGCGCGCATTACCACTTCCACGTTTGCTGTACTATCTCTCACGACCAAACTATACAGGCTTGTCCCGCCTCGCCCAAATTCAGACTCAGCGTTAATTATAAAGTAATTTGTCTCAACACTGAGGCCATCAGTACTACTGATTTTACCTGTAACTGCCCCACTAGCCATAAAAGCACCCACAGTCTGAAAACCATCGGGCGTACGCTCATCAATCAATTGATCAATATCTCCTGCCTTCAAGTCATTCGATAGTGCTGCTAATATTTCGCGACTGGCGGTATTCACATTAATATCAGTATATTCCGGCAGCACCGTAACATGCGGTGATAGCGTATCGTAGTCCTCCCGTGTAATGCCGTTAATCAATAATAGTTCACTCACACTTACCATCTTCGCATTGGGGGTACGGTAAGGTAGATCACGCCTTAGGTAGACAAGGTCTTCTGCGCCGCCGGGAATACTGGGGGTGGCGTCATCATCAATCCAGTCCAGAATCGCAAAGCGTAGCTCTTCATCGAGACCAAGCTGTTGCAACAGACGCTGCAGGCGATCCATATCCAGCTGGCTCACCTGCTGAGCTGCCTGCTGGCCTCCCTGTGGATTTGGTGGCGGATCTATCACCAGGTTATTGAGATTAAACCGCCCCTGCTGATCTTCAACCTGCCCGACAACACTGCCACCTGCGACTGGAAATGGCCCCTGCGGCTCCGCCCACCCCTCACCAAGGTGATCGACCTGATTATCCTGACCATCTTCAATCAACGCCTGTTTTCCGAACTCCTCTCCGCCCAATGCAATCAAGTATGCCTGCGATGACTCGATCACATTGGTGGTGCGGCGAATATCAAGGTGTTGACGTGATGCCATCGACACCGCTGCAATGGTGGCAATCGCGGTGATTAAGATCGCGGTAATCAAGGCCGCGCCTGACTGATTTGAGCCTCGCATCATGGCGCCCCCCCGGCCACACGAAAGAGGCGCCGTATCTCACCCCACTGCTCACTCTCGATAATCAGCTCAATCGCCTTTGGTAGCCCCGGCGAAGGGGCATTTTGCTGCGTGAGATTGCGTACTGGCCACTCACTTTGCCATGCACCCTGACGGT
>Ga0316204_10011807_pt1 | contig 10836 bp, 8 predicted proteins | sample 6monrhotite_MG_2_FD_205661 | JGI IMG/M metagenome (GOLD analysis project Ga0316204, IMG submission 205661) | Microbial mat bacterial communities from mineral coupon in-situ incubated in ocean water Damariscotta River, Maine, United States -... | ecosystem: Environmental > Aquatic > Marine >... | reverse complement strand
TTTCAACGGAACAGACTCAGGAAAAAATCACGACTCGGGTTGAAAAAATTCTTAACTCATACGATTTCGATTATGAAATAGACTGGGTCTTGTCGGGTCACCCGTTTCTTACTGCTGAAGGAGAACTGGTGGACGCCGCGACTGCAAGTATTGCGGAAATTACCGGCATAAACACGGAACTTTCCACCGCTGGTGGCACTTCCGATGGCCGTTTTATTGCCCCGACCGGTTCCCAGGTCATTGAGCTGGGCCCGCTCAATGCCACAATACATAAAGTCAACGAGTGTGTTGCTAGCAAGCATCTGAATGATTTATCTTTAATTTATGAAAAAATTATGGAAAAATTGTTAACATAGCTTTTCGCAACTGGTTTGCACAAAAGAATAAAACAGGAAGACAATGAAAATTTTGGTGACCGGCGGAGCCGGATATATTGGCAGTCATACCTGCGTTGAATTATTGAATAATAATTATGACGTCGTCGTCGTTGATAACCTTTGTAATTCCAGCAAAGAATCCCTTAATCGGGTAAAAACCATAACCGGCAAGGAAGTTGCCTTTTATGAACAGGACATACTCGATGAACAAGGTCTCAGCAAAGTTTTCTCAGAACATGCGATTGATGCTGTGATTCATTTCGCCGGTCTGAAGGCTGTGGGTGAATCGGTTGAAAAACCCCTGGAATATTATCAAAACAACCTTACCGGTACTCTGGTTTTGTTTAAAGTGATGCGTGACTTTAATGTCAGGAACTTTGTTTTCAGTTCCTCCGCCACCGTCTATGGCGATCCGCATACGGTCCCCATTAAAGAAGATTTTCCCCTTTCAGCCACCAATCCCTATGGTCGTTCCAAGCTGATCATTGAAGAAATCAGTCGCGATCTATTTCTGGCGGATGCTTCCTGGAATATTGCCCTGTTGAGATATTTTAATCCTGTCGGTGCCCACAAGTCCGGTCTGATAGGCGAGGATCCCAATGGCATCCCAAATAATCTCGTCCCTTACATTGCTCAGGTCGCTATTGGTAAACGTGAAAAACTATCGGTTTTCGGCGGTGACTATGATACCCCCGATGGTACCGGAGTCCGTGATTATATCCACGTCGTCGACCTGGCACGAGGACATATTAAAGCACTGGAAAAACTCACCGAAAAACCCGGCCTGGTGACTTACAATTTGGGGACAGGTCATGGCTATAGTGTGCTAGATATGGTGCGGGCCATTGAAAAAGCAGCAGATTGTAAAATTCCCTACCAGATTGTTGCTCGCCGGGCAGGTGATATTGCCACCTGCTTCGCCGATCCCGCTTTTGCTGAGCAGGAAATTGGCTGGAAAGCGGAACACAGCCTGGAAGAAATGGCAGAAGACACCTGGCGTTGGCAAACCAATAACCCTGATGGCTACCCGGATTAGGTATTAAAATCTTCACAGTCGTCACAGGCTTTTCCATAACCTATGCGTTCATATTCTGCGATCACCTGGGCTCCAAACAATAAAATCATTGCCCCAACTTCAAGGAACAATAGCACGACAATAGCTGACGTCATTGAGCCATAGACAATATTAACCATGGACAGCGTCGAGAAATACCAGACCAGAATATGTCGGGCAAGTTCCCAGAGAATCGTGGCGCTAATACTGCCAATCAAAGCATGTTTGAACTTCAACTTACCCACCGGCATGACCATATAAATGGATGTCAGCATCAGGATTAAACCAATTACACCAAGCACATATAAGAAAGTTTTAGTGACGCCACTAAGTGCCCAGTGCCAGTATAAAAATGAAATACTTTCATCCTCCAACACCTGCAAGGCACCGCTGATTGAAGTAATCATCAACACGCCCAGTCCAAGCACCACAATATAACAATAAGGAATAATTGCGGAAACCAGAAAGTGTCTGCGATGTATCTTGACGCGATGAAAGAAAATAATTGACATGGTATTTTCCAGCATGGTGAAGGTCATGGAACTGAAAAACAACAGGATTATCAACAATAACCAGCCAATATGTCTTTGTGTGGTAAACAGGGTAATCTGTTCGATAAAAACGGAAGCCTGTCCCGGTAAAACCAGATTAATATATTCGCTGGTAATTTTTAATAATTGATCAGGTTCAATAAAGTGAGAAAGCGTAATCAAAATCAGGGAAAACAATGGAATAATTGACAAAAGAGTATAGTAAGCAATAGCACCAGAAAGTAAAAGTCCCTGGTTGGCCTTAAAACTTTTTAAAACCTGTTGTAAAAACTGCAGTGGATGCCGTAAAACTTCTTTGCCTGGACTTTGCCATGTCTTTGTCATTGATAAAAGATCCGCTTAGCTTTGGTTACCGAAAAAGGTTACGATAAAGGTCATGTTTTTAAACCATTATGCAGCTTGTATACAACTAATATTAGTCATTTTCTATCGATTTTCCATTCGATTAAAATCCAATATTCCAGCTTGTATTGGCTGCACCTCTTTATATAATTCGTGCAGTCTATCCGCAATTGACCAGAAGCGTTTATCATTTCGTCGGACAGCAAAGTCATCCAATAATTTTATATAGTCTGCTTCTGTCTGCAACGCTTTAATTGTGGCAACCAGGGAACTCAGCTCATCTTTCTTAACATATAAAAAAACATTAGGATAATTGCCCAAAAAACCATTCACGACGGTCAGTGTATCATCATCAGATATTCTTCTGCTGCCTTCATTAAGAAGATGAGAGATATTCATGTGAGCATTATTATGAATCAAGCTATAGATATAGTCCCGACCATTATCAGCAACCAACAAAAATATAACTTGCGGCAAATGCATAATGCCCTGCCCTTTTAGTGTTTCCAATTCAGCTAATTGTCGCTCAATGTCATTATTATTCTGATCCGATGTTGAAATTTCATGGTGAGTATTTAAGGCGCCTCCTAAATGTCCTTTTATCTGGTCAAATAATTCATTTTTATTATCACTGCTTTGATAAACAATTCTGGAGTCGGTATTTAAGTAGGCATAGCTTCCATAGAGATAATCTTTTATCGTTTCATTGGCATTTTTATACCACTCATCTCTTATAGTGATGCGACTGTGTTCCGGTAAAAAAGCCAGAAAATTAAATTCCCCTTCCATACGTAAAAAATCCATATACAGTCGAGTATTGAGCTGATGGCCATAGTTCCCATAAACATCAAAACCTGCAACCAGTAGATAATGGATTCGTTCCAACAATGAATAACCTATAACCCAGGCCGTTTTAGGTTTTTCACCAACCATGCCTTTTACCACCGAGGCACTGTCATAATGACGAAATACCGTTAATGCTGCATTTTGATTACGGTTATTGCCATTCCATATACTATTTAAATCAAATACTTCAGGAACCTCATGCAATAATTGCGACTTAAGTTTTAAATAGTCTTGCTGTTCCCGCGCGTATTTGAGCCAGTTTAAAGCCAATGCACTGCTACTATCCTGGGCAGGAAGCCTTATATGTTTCAGATTTTGCACCAGAAATCCATCTCGATCGCCTTTCAGTTCTATATCAGGGTTTAAAAAGAACACCCAAAAATGATCCTGAATCACATTCAGGGCAACCTGACCTCGGCATACAGGGCCCTTGATAAATGCCATGATGGTAAATTCCGCTTCATCAAGCATAAATTTATATCGTGAGCGTATGGGTAAATCAACAAAAGTAATAAATGGATTGGAGGAATTTTTTAATTCATAACCGGGTAATTGCTCAACCTGATAATCAGGTGCAATAAAAAGTTCGTGATAGCGTTTTATACGCAGGGAATCAAGACGATAAGGCATGTGAGTCTTTGCCAAAGTTGTCACCGTATCGGGTATTATTCGATAGTAAACCCGGTCAACACCCGGATCATCATAAGGCCTGCGGCGACTGATCCTCTCCACTTTTTCTCCCGGTGGCGTTTTTGAACGCACCATTCGATAGAAATCGGGTTGCTGAGCGAAATTATTCTCTGAACTACTGGCAAAATACAATCTGGCAATAAACAGATGTTCATAAATATAACGACTCATTAACTGATGTTTGAGTGAGTCAGCATTTAAAAATTGTTCCCAGTGTTTAATTTGTTGCTGATTTTCCACGCTAATTGCATGGTCTGTTTGATAGTTTGCGCCCTCAGCAAGCCACTGAATCAAGGTCTGGTATTCTTGTTGAGGCAATTGTGGCAGGCCATAAGGCATTCCCCAGAGTGGGTTTTTCTGAGCAAATCGAGGAAACTCCTCAATGGTTGAGCAATTTTTAGCATTATCAAGAGAAAAGTCAAAGCTCTCAGGTAAAGGCGTTTCATTCGGCAACGGATGCTCCTGTTTTAACATGAGCAATTTTGCCATGACACTGCCATCAAGATTGGCTCCTGGATTTTGCTTACGCTCATTGAGCACGGGAAAAAAATATCTTGTTCGCCACTGTTCAACAGTCTGGTCATCTTCAAACAGGCGGCTGGGCTTTGCGGCCGTTAATCGGGTGGGATCATATACTTTATCTTTACTGGCACCCCGTTCCAGTCCTTCAGTGGAACTGAGCTTTAACTGACACGGCGCATCATAACAGCCATGACAGACCACACAACGTCTATCAAGAATGGGTTTTATATCCTGACTGTAATTTACCGCTGATTTAACTTCAGCAGACGTATCAAAATCGTCAGTGTTATCGACGGCTAAAGTGCCTGGCAAACGATTGCTTACTTCGGGAGTGCCGTATTTAAAATCCAGCCGATGCTTTTCAACCACTGAGCAGCTGAATAAAAAAACAATCATAAAAAAATAGCTTATTAATCGCTTCAATATATTTTTCCGCTCAATTATGATTTTGAATTAACTGTAATATTAAGTAAATATTGTCTGATTTTAATGATCTTGTACACATAATTGATGTAATTTTTTAAAAAAAAAGATTAAACTTTTAACTGTTCGCTGCGGCATAAAAAAGGACAGGCGTGTCAAATACTCATTTTTTAACAATATACCATTCGTTTAGAGACAGTTTTAGCAATTATGGTCTGTCAGGTAATCTGGATATTGCACATAAACAAGTTCAATTAGTCGTTAAAAATGCCTTCTCGGCCCAGCTTGCCAACGCCTTGGGCTGTCTATTCTTTATTTTCTTTTTTTACCAGAAACTCCAGGCTGAACAAATATTACTCTGGGGTGGCATTACTCTAATAGTCATTAGACTACGTTTTAATACGGCTGATAGCATCCGCCTCTCAATCACCAGCTCAACCAGTGAGCAACTTCTTGATTTTGTGCGTCATTATCTCTTTTATACCTTTTGCCTTGGTCTGTTATGGTCAATATTACTCGTTATCGGTTTCCAGGACTCCGAATTCACCCGTTTGAGTCTGGTGGACGGTGTCTTTGTCATAATCTCTGCCGCAATCGGCACTCTGGCCACGATTATACCACTGGCATACGCATTGATAATGCCTTTGGCAATTACTCTAGGTGCAGTCACCGCCTGGGGTGATGGTTTTGCTCAGATGAGCCTGGGATTTGCCATATTACTCATTGTCCCATTACTCTTCTATAAGCTTTCCGGGAATATAAACCGCAGTTTATTAAAATCATTTGAACATGCAAAAATGGCCGAGCAGTTTTCAGAGCAACTGGCACTGCAACTCAAAGACATTCAACAACTGAATACCGAGCTCAATTGTTATAAAGAATCACTGGAGCAATTGGTTGACTCTCGAACCCAATCGTTAAAACAAACCAATATTGCACTTCAGGAACAGATTAGAGAAACAGAAGCGGCAAAAAAACTGGCTGAAACAGCGAATATGGCCAAAAGTGAATTTTTGGCCAATATGTCTCATGAACTGAGAACCCCCATGCATTCAATTCTCAGTTTTTCCAGTTTCGGAGAAACCAGGCTGGACAAAGTAGCTCCAGAAAAAATCAAGCATTACTTTTCCATGATACATAAAAGTGGTCAGCGTTTGCTCCTGCTTCTTAACGACCTGCTGGACCTGGCCAAGCTGGAAAGTCAAAATATGCATTTCGACATGCAACGCCATAATCTCTACAGCATTACCAGACTCTGCGCTGCTGAACAAGGGTCATCTATTGAAGAAAAGGAACTGACTTTAAGCATAAATCAACCACAAATTGATATTCATGCGATATGTGATGAAATTCGCATTGCTCAGGTTATAAGTAACCTGATTTCTAATGCAATTAAATATTCACCTCAGGGCAGCTCAATTACCATTGATTTTTCTCTGGCCTTTAGTAACCCGCAATCCAACCTTGATAGTCGTGACTCCGACACCCCCGACGCCTTACAGTTCAGTATTATGGATAATGGCGTAGGCATACCTGACAGTGAATTATCCTCAGTGTTTGATAAATTTATCCAAAGCAGTAATACCAAAACCAATGCCGGCGGTACCGGCCTTGGTTTAGCAATTTGTCAGGAAATCATATTGGGTCACCATGGGTCCATCTGGGCGGAAAACAATCCCGCAGGTGGCAGCATTTTTTATTTTCAATTGCCCATTGATACACCACCAGCCCAAACAAATTAAACTTCATGTAAGACAATACCTTACCAAGGACACACAACTGTTCTTTGTCGCAACTCTGACAAAATTCTTCTTTTATTTCCCGGTTGACTCATTTATAATTTTTGTTCCATTAACTCTGAGTAATTAAAGTATCTCAGCCCAGCGCTTTCCTGGATTAGCCATTGAGCATCAATAAACTTTTTCAACAAGAATTACGTCAGCATTATTTATTTCGTCGCCTGCCCGATGACGCATTTAACAGCATTCTGGCTCAATCCAATCTGACCTCATTAAAAAGAAATGAGTCACTATTTGAACAGGGCGATAATGCCTCTCGTTTTTTTCTGGTTCGTAACGGACAAATTATGCTGTATCAAATTTCACCTGAGGGCAATGAAAAAGTAATTGATATTATTGGCCCGGGACAGACATTTGCAGAAGCGGTAATGTTTATGGAAGGCAGTCGTTACCCGGTGAATGCCAAAGCAACCACCGACACTGAGCTGTTTTATTTTAATAACGCACTATTTATAGAACAATTACAACAGTCCAATTCATTGTGTTTTGCCATGATGGCTGACATGAGCATCCGTCTGAAAGGACTGCTGAATGAAATCAGTGAGCTAACCATATATAACGCTCAACATCGTTTAATCAGTTACTTGCTGGGACACATTAATGATCTCCATGATCAGCCTACTGTCAAACTCACCGCAACCAAATCCATGATTGCCTCTCGACTGTCCATTACACCCGAAACCTTTTCACGCATTCTATCCAAACTGAAAAAAGAAGGTCTGATAAATATCGAAGATGAGACCATTACTTTGGTACAGCCGGACAAGCTGAAAGAACTAATTGGGGAAACCTATAAAGGAAAAAAACCTAAAGGCTGTATGTAACCATCATTTTTTTGATTGTTTTAATCGATAAACCACTGCACCGCTGATTTTCTCCATTGCAAATTGATCGCTATAATGTGATGGCGATTCTGAACTCCCTAAAATTAGATAACCATCAGGCTTTAACTGTTTAGCCATACGATTAAGAATGTCACTCTTGATTTCCCTGGCAAAGTAAATCAACACATTGCGACAGAAAATCACATCAAACTGTCCTAATCCGGAATAACTGCTCAATAAATTGTGTTGTTTGAATTCGACGCTTTGTTTTATATTCTGATTGATTTGCCAATATTCATCATCTGGCTGGTGATGACTCTGAGTAAAAAAGGCCTGTTTCCTTTGTTCACTTAAGCCCCGTTCTATATCATTTTTATAGTATTTTCCATCACAGGCTTTTTGCAGAATTTGATTGGATAAATCGGTACCGACAATATTTATAGTTGGATTATGCAAATGTAAATGCCGGTACATTTCCCGATGTTCTTCAATGACCATGCTGATAGAATAAGGTTCCTGACCGGAAGAACAGGCGGCTGACCAGATGCGGATGGAATGATGGCCGGTATTAACTAATGCAGGAATAATCTCATCAGCAAAGGCCTGTAGCGGATAATTATCACGAAACCACTGGGTTTCATTGGTGGTCATCGACTCGATAACAAGCTGTTTCAAGTCTTTCATATTTGGCAGTTTTAAAACTTCAAGTAAGTCGTTTAATGTCTCAAGCTGGCGTTCAGCCATTAACCTGTTTAAACGACTGGAAACCAGATAATGCTTACTTGCCTCGAGGGTAATTCCGGTTTCGGCCTTTAGAAATTCGCAGAATTCAGCAAAACCTTTGGCTATCATGACAGGTATTCAGCAGTACATTTAAGCATATGAGTTAATAGCATTACCTTGATGAAAAAAAGTATTTTTCCCTGAAGGATAAGTACCTGGCCCTAAAGGATAAGTATTTTTCCCTAAAGGATAAGTATTTTTACGAAATTAAAAATTTCTAAGGTACTAAACAGAGAACTTCCTGACTAAGTTATCCATTTCCTGAATCAGTTGTTCAACCTCATGGCTGGAATCAGTGACAACACTGGAAGCACTCACGATACCGTGGGCAACGTTATTAATCGCGGCGATATTCTCATTAATTTCTTCCGTTGCATTATTCTGTTCCGATGCCAGAGAGGCAATCTGTGAATTCATTTGTGCAATCATGGCCACTGAAGAGGAAATGGTATCCAGAGATTGACCCGCCAGAGAAGCCTGAGAAACACTTTGCTTGGCCTGCTCCTTACCACGTCCCATCACATCAACCGCCTGACTGGAAGCCGATTGCAAACGTTCTATCATTTGTTCAATTTCTTTGGTTGATTCCTGTGTTCGGCTGGCCAGAGTTCGAACTTCATCCGCCACAACAGCAAATCCCCGCCCCTGTTCACCGGCACGTGCAGCTTCAATGGCCGCATTTAAAGCCAATAGATTGGTTTGTTCTGCAATCCCTTTAATCACATCAATCACAGTACCAATGTTTTCACTGTCTTTGGCCAACTTTTCCAATGCATCAGAGGTATTATCAACATTTGTTGCCAGTTCGCGAATGGAGCTAATGGTTGAATTAACTTCCTGTTGTCCTTTTTGGGTTTCATCGCTGGCATTTTCAACCGCATTCGAAGCTTCAGTGGCATTATTTGCCATCTCCTGTACTTTAGATGACATATTGCCAATAGAATTGGCAACACTCTCAGTTTGTTGTTTTTGTTGATCCACCTTAGTTTGGGTTTCTTCCGAAATTTCATTCATTGCATGGGAAGTGCTTGCTAATCGCTTGCTGACATCCATGATCTGGGTGACCATTTCCCGTAGATTTTCGGTCATCTGATTAAAGCTGTTGGCAATATCACCCACCATATCAAAGCTGGTGACATTTAATGTATGGGTCAGATCATTTTTACTGATGGCAATAGCGGTGGAAGAAATGCACTGAAGGCGTTTGAGCAAAACCAGTTTCATGAGCCAATAATTTAACAAACCGATAGTGATACCTGCCGCAACACAGGAAATAATAAACCAGCCTTGCATCCCTTCTTTCCACTCTACGAATAATCCCGCCCAGAAAGGGAAGATGGAACCAATACACACGCCAAAAATAACAAATGACAGAAACAGGTTTTTTAAAATACTGGGTTTACTGAATGAAAAAGACATCGCCATTATAATGACTCCCAACAAAATTCATAACACGATTAAACTGACACCGACTTAGCCTCATATCCTTACCTATCGGCACCTCTAACAAAAATGTTTAATTTTAATATAGCGGGTATTTTCAATAATGCTTGAATAATTGCATTTATTTGTTGGTTTGATTCTTGCATCATTAAACATAATAGAATTATTTACAGCAAAAACTCGATTAAACTTTCCAAGATGACAAAAAAATGACACTTAATAAAATGTATAGACCCCGGACAAGACATTGTTTCTGGTTGATTTTATTCAACACGACTTTATTTCATCTGTTTTATGCCAATTCTTTGTTTGCCGCCAAAGTTTCACACTCCAATGATCAGATACGGGCTGCTGCGGTTGAATTTGTCCGCTCACAAATACCTGAAGACATTACTATCCGGCAGATAAAAGCCGGAAAAATCGATTCCCGGATTTATTTTAAGCAATGCTCCCAGGCACTTGAAACCAGCTCGACTCTAAATAAATCCATTGCCAAAAGCTGGACCATTGGTGTTCGCTGCAATGATAACCCACCCTGGAGCATATACATTCCGGTTAAGGCCGAGCTCACTCGAAAAATGCTGGTCAGTAAAACCACCATAACCCGGGGTGAAGTCATTACTGCTGACAAGATAAAATTGGAAGAACAGGAAATCTCGCATCAAAATCAGAAGCATTTTTCTGATATCAATAATATCATTGGCCGCGAAGCCCGGCGAACTATTAGTCCAAATCGGGTGATCAAGAGCACCATGCTGCAACAGGCGTTTTTAGTTCGCAAAAAAGAAACGGTTTTAATTTATGCACAGAATCAAAAACTCCGAATCAGTATGCAAGGCACTGCGCTGCAAAATGGCCGCCACAATGAAATGATTCAGATACGCAATAATAGCTCCAAAAAGATTATTGAAGCGCTAGTGGTTGAAAGAGGTATCGTCGCCGTAAACTTCTGAAAAAACAAGGAGCTATGCTTTTATCAATAGCAGAATTGCGAGCTTTATTAAGATAAAAATAATTTGTATTTTAATGTTAGAAAATGCTAAAGTTTCCCTGCTGACAGCCGATAATATAGCTAAACGGGAGAGCATTAAATTATGCCAATAGATATCAACAATATAAACAATAATACCGCCCAGACAAAAAGAACTGCTGAGCACAAACATGTCAAAATCATCCATAGTG
>Ga0316204_10011806_pt1 | contig 10836 bp, 9 predicted proteins | sample 6monrhotite_MG_2_FD_205661 | JGI IMG/M metagenome (GOLD analysis project Ga0316204, IMG submission 205661) | Microbial mat bacterial communities from mineral coupon in-situ incubated in ocean water Damariscotta River, Maine, United States -... | ecosystem: Environmental > Aquatic > Marine >... | reverse complement strand
GACGATCTTGTTGCTGCTATCATCAAGCCAGTTAAGAACTTCTTAGAATTTAAAGACTACACAACTGCTATTGATGTTAACCCCAACTACATTACTCCTAAAATGCTTCAGTTCCGTCTACAGAAGATCATGGACGAGTACGTAGCGGGTGTTGCAACTTACTACAACACTAATGCAGAGATGATGCAGGTTGCTGGTGAAAAGCTTGAGTCATTGAAAGAAGATGCTGAGAAAATGCGTGCTAAAGACCTTCACGAATTACTTCGTGCATGGGAAAACTATCACCGTATTCTTACAGCTGAAGCGCATCTTAAGCACATCGAGTTCCGTCAGGAATCTCGTTACCCAGGTTTCTACTATCGTACGGATAAGAACTTCGTTGATGAAGAAAACTGGCATTGCTTTGTTAACTCTATCTACAACAAGGAAACTAAGCAGTGGACTTGTTTCAAACGTGCACACGTTGACTTGGTAGATAAGTCTAAATTATTCAAATAATCATTATTTGAGTTTTTAGATTAGAGGCCGGGCTTACAGAAATGTAAGCCCGGTTTTTTTATGCCTGAAACTTATCTCTACATTCAATGAACAACTAAAACCTAAAATAAATCACGCGCGTCCATAACTATATTTTATAGATACATAATATTATATTAAAAAATACAATCCCACCTTATTTAGTCTTAAATTTAAGTATAAAATAAGCGATATCAGCAATTACTTATACCGCTTGGCGTAAGCTTTAGTAGTTTTTAAAGAAACTTTTCGGCACCATAAAAAAATAGAATATAATGCGAGCCAGGCTGGGTGAAAAACCCGCCATATTACAACTTTTTTTACTTGAAATTCAGCGATTTAGCCCCATATCTATATCGACATTTAACACATATTTATGAACACACTTAGGTAGCAGCATGAGTAATAATGAATTTGAATTACCACACAATAGCCCAGTTGAACCTACTCGACTGGAACTAGATGACAAGATTAAGTTTCGCTGCCACAAAGATATTTCCTGCTGGAATCAATGTTGCTCGCGTGCAGATGTTTCATTAGCACCATACGACATAATTCGCATGAAGAAGAATTTAAATATCGATTCGTCCGAGTTTTTAAACAAATATACAGTTCCATTTGAAATTGATGCACATGGCATTCCCGGCATAAAACTTCGTACTACCGATGACGGCGCCTGCCTCTTCATGACAGATGAAGGCTGCTCTGTTTATGAAGATCGACCAACTGCCTGTCGTTATTACCCATCAGGCCTGTTATCTATGCGTGCATTAGGTAAAAGTGATGATGAACAACATTTCTTAATGATTAAAGAACCCCATTGCAAAGGTCACGAAGAAGATCGTGAAATCACTATTGCAGATTATCGAAAAGAACAGGTTGTAGAGGAATTTGATGAGTTAAATCGTGACTGGTACCGCATCATTCTAAAGAAAAAATCAACCGGCCCAACAATTGGTGCCCCTTCTGATATGAGCCTGCAATTATTTTTTATGGCCAGCTATGATGTCGATCGTTTCCGTCGCTTTGTAATGAGCGATAGCTTTAAAAACATGTACACAATTACAGATGAGGAATTTGCATCCTTTGAAAAAGACGATGTGGAATTAATGAAATTTGGTTTCACTCTGATGAAACAGGTACTGTTTGGTGAAATGGCGATTAAAGAACGTGAAGGCGCATACGATAAACGCGCAGAGGAACGTAAAGACATTCTGGCTTACCGCAAACAAGCTGAAATTGAAGAACACAATCGTAAGCAAGAAGAGGCACGCGCTGCCTCCATTAATGACGACTAGAGCATAACTCTATATATTTCACATAGACAGTATGCCTTCATAGATTGCATACTGTCTTTGCTGATATTAATATTCACCCCCCGTAGATTAAAGCCAATATTATGACCTCCACTTCTTCAGACGTTGTTCGCGTCGCTATTCTTTCAGATACACACGGCATAGTTGATCCACGTATTTTAGATACGATAAAAGACTGCGATCAGGCCATCCACGCCGGTGATATTTGTACCGCAAGCGTATTACAGAGCATTACCGCTGTGATACCTGAACTAACGTCCGTTACCGGAAACAACGACCTTGCATCATTATGGGCAACAGATGAAGCGGATGTCGTGAACGCCATACCTCGTACCGCTGAAGTAGATTTACCAGGTGGGAAACTGTGTGTTGAGCATGGCCACATACACGGCATGCATCAACCCGATCACGCTTTATTGCGTGAGGCACACCCTGACGCACGCCTTATTGTGTATGGACACACACATGTTATGTTAGTAGACGACAGCACAATGCCCTGGGTATGTAACCCCGGTGCCGCAGGTGCAACACGTACACAGGGCGGGCCATCATGCATGATACTAACAGCCTCCGCAGACGCTGAGTGGGACATAGAAATGATTCGCTTTGCCGACGAATCAGTAGCCTGAAGCTACGAATAATATATTGCGCCAATCTGCAGCACCCCTGGACTGATGCATTAACACCTTCATTTAAGCTAACTCTGACACAAAGACAGCTCCCCCCTTCTTTCGGGGGATTTCTTTTTGAAGCACCTCTATTACAATCTTATACAGGAAACGATTTTTTCTTAAAAATCTAAATCTATAATTGACTAAAATATGCCTTATCACACCCCCTATCATGATACCAGTCAGCGCCGTATCGCGATTATTTCAGACACACATGGCTGTATTAACAAAAACATAATAAAAACTATAAAAGGCTGCGACCGTATTATTCATGCCGGTAATATTTGTGGTGCACAGGTACTTAGCCAACTTGAAGAAGTTTGTTCACAGGTTACCGCTGTAACAGGTAACAATGATTGCGCTAGTTTATGGGATACATCAGAAACTAGTATTGTTAATGCATTGCCCGCCATCGCCGAGATTGAATTACCAGGCGGTACAGTTGCCATAGAACATGGTCATCGCCACGGCGAACACCAACCCAATCACGCATCACTTCGCGCATCACACCATCATGCCCGTGTCATCGTATACGGGCATACTCATACCATGTTAATAGATGACAGCGAAACGCCCTGGGTGATAAATCCGGGTGCCGCAGGTGATACACGAACAGGTGATGGAGCTTCGTGCATGATTTTAACAGCCGTTGCACAGGGTGACTGGAATATTGACATGATTCGATTCAATAATAAAAGCGAAGCTATCGCTTAGGCCTGATTATTCGTTAAAAAGTGTAAAGATAGCTTAACGAAATCTACGGATGTGACTATACCGAGCAATTTTTTATCTTCCACAACGGGTAAACAACTTGTTTTTTTAGACATAAAAAACTCCCCCGCATTAATTAAATCCATATCAGGCGTCGCAGTTTCACAATCTGTCATCATCACCTCACTAACAGGTGTTTGTCGCTCGCGCTTTTCCAAATAGCTCATACCATATTTTTCAACAGTCTTAAACGCATAATTTAATAAGCTACGCTGTAAAAGCATACCAATATAATCACCGCTTTGTGAGTCCACTACAGGCAAATGACGAATCCCTTTATCTTTAAGTATCATTCTTGCGTGATGAATAGAGTCAGTAGTATTAACACTTAATACGTCCCTCACCATAATATCTCTGACTGTTTTCATTTTTATGTTGCCCTCTTTAAATACAAATCAAGTAATCTAATTTAGTATAGTTATAATATACAAAAATCAATACATTCAATATGCTTATCATATTTTTATATAATGAATACATCTCATATAATCAATACAAATCAACAAAAGAATGTTATTAGTTATTGCTTAAATATCAACGATATAATAGTCTTTTAGAGCGTCACGATCACAGATAGAGTCAGGCTAAGACTATCCTGTTTTCTATCAGATATACCATACAATTAAACACAAATATAATAATTAGCTACAAAGTCCATAGAAGCTACAAATGGATAATAGTTAGCAAAAATAAACTAAAACTGCATACGTTTTATGAAGATACAAGTTAGTGAATTAATCACAAAATACCTGGAACGTCTTGGTGTCGAATTTATCTTCGGTATGCCTGGAGCACACATATTACCTGTGTACGACAGCCTGTATGATTCAAATATTCAGAGCGTACTAGCCAAACATGAGCAAGGCGCAGCTTTTATGGCCGGTGGTTGTGCAAGATCCTCCGGGAAAATATCTGCCTGCATTACCACCGCTGGGCCCGGAGCAACAAATTTAGTTACCGGCATTGCCAATGCCTATGCTGACAAACTGCCAGTTATTATTATCACTGGTGAAACCTCAACACACATTTTCGGCAAAGGGGGCTTACAGGAAAGCTCTGGTGAAGGTGGTAGCATTGATCAGGATGCCCTGTTCAAAGGCATCACACGTTATAACAAAGTAGTGGAACGTATAGACTATCTTGAGAATGTATTAAATCAGGCATCTAAAATATTACTCGCAGATAGTTCAGGCCCGGTACTCTTAAGCTTCCCCTATAATGTACAAAAAGAACTGGTCGATGACAGCATATTAGATAATGTCATTACAAAAAAACGTCTTATTTCTATTCGTAATCACTCTTTACCTGTTGAAGAAATATCCCAGCTAATTATTAGCGCTAAGCAACCTGTCATTATTGCAGGTTACGGCTGCATTAAATCCGATGCCCAAGATGAAGTTGAGCAGCTAAGTAAGCAACTAAATATTCCAGTGACAACAAGCCTTAAGGGCAAAGGTGTTATCAGCGAACAATCCGAACGCTCACTAGGCAGCCTTGGTGTAACTTCTTATAGCCACGCCTATAACTACATCATTGATAAATCTGATTTACTCATATTCCTGGGTGCTGGCTTTAATGAACGTACCAGTTACTTATGGGATGAAACCCTGCTAGCTGATAAGAAAATCATTCAAATAGATACCGATGCCGAGCAACTAGAAAAAGTATTTAAGGCGGATTTGGCTATACAGGGTGATATTAAGCAATTACTGGCTGGAACACTCGAGATATTAAATGAATCGGATACAAAGAAAAAAGAATACACTGCCATAGATAAATCGGCCGAGACAAATAGTGATGCAGATATATTTAATGAGCGATTTTCATTAATAAAAACATTCTTTGATGAATTAGAAGAGCACTTCGCAAAAGACGTAATGGTTTTTGATGACAACATTATATTCGCACAAAATTTCTTCAATGTATCCAACGGTAATCGATACTTCTCAAATTCCGGCATATCTTCACTGGGTCATGCCATACCTGCCGCTATAGGTGCACGCTTTGCTATTAAAAAACCCACCCTGGCAATACTCGGTGACGGTGGTTTTCAAATGTGCTGTATGGAACTAATGACCGCTGTAAATTACAACATCCCACTCACAGTAATTATGTTTAACAATTCAACCATGGGATTAATCCGTAAAAACCAGTTTCAGCAATACGATGAACGATATATAGACTGTGATTTTGTAAACCCTGACTACAAATTGTTTGCCCAATCATTTGGTATTGAATACAAAAGAATTGAAACCAAGGACGACATGCAAGGGCTGTTTGATAATATTGAATACAATAATACTATCAACCTAATTGAAGTCATTATCGATAAAGACTTATTCCCTACTTACACCAGTAGACGATAGCCTTACGCTCAATCAATCACTGATGACTCATTCCGACACTATATCTTTAACGCAAAAAAAGTACACCGCATTAACATATTTCTTTCAGCACTATACAAAAATTAGTGACATTCAAAATAACTTAACCGCATTTAACAACAGCACTCCTGAACAACTCATAAAGCTGTATAACACTGCCATCCCACTTGTAGAGAAAACCTTATGGGACAACAACCTTAAAGAGCTGCAGCTCTATCAACAGCTATTTCACGAATTAGAATCGATACACACGGAACTAAATAATGACACGCGGCACCATTTCATCATTACCATACCTGTAGCCGATAGACCGCAACATCTACAGCAGTGCCTGCAAAGCATTCTTAACCTTTGTCATAAATATCAATACGGCGGAATAGAAAATGGTCAATACAAAAAAATAAAAGTACTTGTATCTGATGATAGCAAGCAATTGGAAAATCAGCAGACCAATAAAACTTTAGCTCTGGAATTTACCAACAAGGGCATCAACGTCGAATATTTTGGCCCTGCTGAACAAATTGCAATTATTAACAACGCAAAATCCATAAATAAAACCCTGAATAATATTATTGGAAATACGAGCCCTGACGCCTTTTATCATAAAGGCGCTTCTATTACTCGCAACATAAGCTATCTGAAATTCAATGAACTAAATACCTCTGATAACTCTACGCTATTTTATTTCATAGATAGCGATCAGGAATTTCAGGTAAACATAAACAATCAAACTGATGATGACAACGTTTATGCCGTTAACTACTTTTACTATTTAGATAAGCTATTTTCGACTAACCAAATTGATGTTCTCACTGGTAAAGTTGTAGGTGACCCACCCGTTTCACCATCAGTAATGGCAGGTAATTTTTTGCAAGACTTAATCGCCTTTACTTCTAAAATAGCTAATTACGAACCACACACAAATTGTGAATTTCACCCATCGAACACCTTAAATGTTGATGACGCGGCCTATCATGATATGGCAGACCTTTTCGGCTTTAAGTCGTCTAGTGAGTCATACCAGTACAACTGCATGCTTGAAGGCCAACATGATAACGCACAATGCTTCGCTGCATTGTGTCGTAAATTAAGCCAGTTTTTTGATGGTGAGCACCCCACACGTAAAAGCTACTACGAATATACAAATGTAGAAGAGAGCATAACGCCTGCTAGAACTATCTACACCGGAAATTACATTTTCAACAGCAAGGGACTACAACACTTCATTCCCTTTGCTAATTTAAAATTACGTATGGCTGGCCCTGTTTTAGGGCGCATTATTAAATCCATCATAGGCGAACGTTTTGTATCAGCCAATTTACCTATGCTGCATAAACGAACAGTTCAGGCCATTCAACAATCAGAATTTCGCCCGGGAGTAGAACACCAGGAGAATGTCATCGATCTATCTGGTGAATTTATGCGTCAGTTTTATGGTGATGTAATGCTGTTTAGCATGCAAACGCTTACTGAATTAGGTTACCCAAAAGCTCAAGCGTTAGAGCAAAAAATATCAGCTATCGTTGAAAACACAATAAACTCAATGAAAGAAAAATATACTCTTAAACATATAGAAAACATTAAAAAGCTTGATCAGCTTAAGTCTATCATTAACGATCCACAACACTGGTGGAATCAAAACGCGGAGTTAACAGAGAGCAAATTACACTTTACGACTTTCATACAAAATATAGATTACAATTTTGGCTCTGACGCCAAAGTATACTCCCAGCTATTCTCTGCAAATAATATTGAAAGATACCAGTCAGAAATCACCACTGCCTTACTAAGCTACACCAATGATCAAACAAGCTGGACCGCGCTACTTAAAGAGATGCAAACCTAAGATGAATGTTTTTATACTCAACACCGGACGCTGCGGCTCATCTACTTTTATTAAAGCCTGTGAACATATCAGCAACTACAGTGCAGCACATGAATCACGCGCCACGCTATTAGGCGAGCAACGTCTCGCCTACCCTGCGCAGCATATTGAAGCCGACAATAGGCTATCATGGGTCTTAGGTCGACTTGATCAACAATATGCAGATAAGGCCTTATACGTTCACTTGACGCGTAATAAACAACAGACCATTGAGAGTTTTAGTAAACGTGCTGACTTTGGGATTATGCGGGCTTATAGAGAAGGTATCCTTTTAGGTGGCGAGGAAAATCAAACTAACGAACAAATAGCTGAAGATTATATTGATACGGTTGAGTCTAATATTGAGTGTTTTCTTAAGGGTAAAACTCACAAGATGAATTTCTCGTTGGATAATGCCAGGCAGGATTTTGAATCTTTCTGGCGATTTATTTCTGCTGAGGGTGATTTACAGGCAGCTTTGGCCGAATGGGATGTTGCTTACAATGCTTCGTGATGTTTATATTTTTCGGGCTCAACCACCCTTATGAACAGAACCTAGTGAATACGACATCATGGGACTCCCCCTTGTATTAACCCCTTGTTGAAGCTCTAATAATTTCCGTACTATGGTCGACAGTCATTATGGGCTAGTAGAAAGCTTTTATTAGCGCATTTATAGACAAACAGCTTTATCTCGCGATTGGTGTGGAATATAAAATGGTATTTTGAGTTAAACTTTCTATCAGAATATAACCGATAATTTCACGCACCACGACACACGACGAACAATTATGAATTACATTTTAGACGCAAGCCCAGAAGGTTTTAACGAACTCGTTTTTGGCAACTCTCAACGTGGCCCAGTGATGGTTAACTATTGGAGTGAAAATGCGGGTCCTTGCTTAAAACTGTGGCCGACATTAGAAAAATTAGCGAATGAATATTCAGGTAAGTTTTTATTGGTTAATTTAAATACTGATAAATATAAATCATTTGCACAAAATGAATTAGGCATTGTGAGTGTGCCAACATTACAAATATTTCATTATGGTCAGGTGGTGGATGTGATGCACGGTGCGGAATCTGAAAACAGTATTCGTAATTTATTATCACGTCACTTACCTCGTGCTTCCGATACCCTATTGGTTGAATCAGTGAAGTTATACAACGAAAATAAAGCTGATGAAGCGATAGATGAATTAAATAGATTACAGCAATCAGATCCAGAAAATCCTCGTATTGCCACCTCAATTATTAAATTACTATTCCGTGAATCACGTTTTAGTGAAATGGAACAGTTCATTTCAAGCCAGTCAAAAAACGTAAAAGAAAGTGAAGAGGTAATTAGTTTGCTGACTCATTCAAAATTACATTTAGCTGCATTACAAGTCAGCAATATAGATGAACTAAATAAAGCATTACAGGCAGATTCAGAAAACCTAGAATTAATGTATCAATTAATCGCTATGGATGCGTTAAATGATCATATAACCGATGCCTTAGATCAGTTATTGATTATGCTTAAACTCGATGCAAGCTATCAAAATAACTTGCCAGCCAAAACTATGGTTTTATTATTTAACTCATTAGGCAGCGATTCTGATATCGTCAAACAATATCGATCAAAAATGATGGATGTGCTTGCCGGCGGTTAAGGAATTTAGGATACTGGACAAATGTACTTGTACTCAAAGCTTGACCACTTTGGACAATTTAGAGTCGCATAGCTTACGTAATTTGTCCGCTTCATCAGGTAAGCAGACTATCGAACAGCTGGTTTTATTAATTCCAAAGTAGCTATCTACTACAAACCAACCACTTCTGCTATCGGCCAAAAGCGGACGTTTGTTAATATGTATAATCAGCATTTAATATCAATCAAAAAAGAAATTATCGTGAAAATTGTAATCTCTATTCTCCATGAATTACCACGCGACCTTTACCAGAGTGTTTAGCCTCATATAATGCAGCATCAGCTTTTAAATAGAGTGAGTCCCAATCATCATTTTCATCAACCATTACTCCACCGATACTTAGTCCTATACCATTTTTTATACCTAGTTTATCCATAGTGTATTGTTTGACTCTATGCATGATACGTTCAGAAACTACTATAGATTGTTCAAGATGGCTTTCAGATAGTAACAATAAAAACTCATCACCTCCTATTCGTGCAACGATATCTATAGTCCTAACAGAGCTCTTAGCAGCCTGTATAACAGCAACTAACACTTGATCTCCGACTTTATGGCCAAGGGTATCGTTAATGCCTTTAAAGTTATCTATATCAATAGTAATAAAGCAGAAAAATTGTTTGTAACGGTGCAATCTATCCAGCTCTCTATCAAACTCCTGCTTTGCGCCACGTCGATTCATGGCACCTGTAAGGGGATCAGTAAATGACATGTCTTTTAACTGTTGATGATAACTGCTGGCTTTATTTTTTAATAACCAAATGAGTAAAGTGATTATGAGTATGACGGTAACATTTAAACCCACGACTTTGATAAGCTTTGTTTTATATTCTCGATCTATGTCAGATAATGTCTCTATAGAAATATCAATACCTACAAAGCCAGCATACTGACCATCAGATGTATAAAATGGAGCACTAGCTGATAAAAAAGTACCGTACTCATCTTTGTATGGTTCGTCATCTAAATAAACATTGCCAGAAGCAACCGTATCAAGCCAGTCTTTAAAATCCTCGTCCTCGGCTACATAAGGTTCCATGACATTGGATAACTCTAGATCCCTTTCATTGAGTAATTTGGTATCACTAGCGGTATCAAGTATGTAAAAGGGCTGACCATCTTTATCAATCATCGTATAAAGATATTTTATAAAATCAAATGATTGATGAAAATTTATTAAAGGCTTTACTGCCGACTGATAAATATCTGTATCCATCTGGTCTTGCGACCTAATTTGATTATGCAAATCAGCGTCAACTAAACCAGCCGCTGAACGAGCAAGTCCGCTTAAAAAATGACGCGTTTCTTTATCTCTCTTGTCCGAATAACTTACATGCAGTGAGAAAATTGAAAAAGCACTTATCAAAGTTAAAAGAATAAAAACTATAAGAGGCATCAGCCTAATCCAGTAGCTGCCTTCTTTAATATTGATAGTGTGTTTTTTACTCATGGGGTTAATCATTATACAATTAATACATAAGGTATTATAGACCACAATGTATGTCCGCTTTGGGTTGCGGTTTCAACCGGTCGACGCAACATCTAATCTCTAAGTATAAAGAGGAGGATGTTGAATATGAAACAACGACCAAGAATTTATTACACCGACACACAAAAAGC
>Ga0316204_10011805_pt1 | contig 10836 bp, 6 predicted proteins | sample 6monrhotite_MG_2_FD_205661 | JGI IMG/M metagenome (GOLD analysis project Ga0316204, IMG submission 205661) | Microbial mat bacterial communities from mineral coupon in-situ incubated in ocean water Damariscotta River, Maine, United States -... | ecosystem: Environmental > Aquatic > Marine >... | reverse complement strand
AGAGACTGCCTGTCAGTCATTGACTAGGCCTCTTCTCCTAACTCAAGGGTAAAGTTATGACAATCGAAAACGCGACACCTCAGGACCCAACAGCAAGGCCGATACTGTCTTTTATCAAGGATCTTCCAAACATTTGTTCTCTGGCAGGGCTTGGTTGCTCGTTGCTGGCGATCTACTTTCTGATAATTGGAGTTTTCGAAGCGGCGATGATCGGCATGATTTGGGCAGTCGCTTTTGATTGGGCTGATGGCCTTATTGCACGCAAAATGAAGGGGCGAACTGGAACAGATCGACAATTCGGCGGCCAATTGGACCTGCTCATTGATATCGTAAGCTACGGCGTCACACCGGCAATTCTAATTTTGAGCTATGCAAGTTTCAGCTCAGCTTTTTTGCCAGTCGTATTTATAATGCTTGTGTTCGGTGCCATCCGGCTGAGCTATTTTAGCACGTTTGGATTGTCCGACAACGCGAAGTATACTGGGCTAGCAATCGACAACAATAGCATCATACTTGTGTTCATATTCATGTTCGAAAGCTTCTTTGAACGCCCCTTGTTTGCTATCGTTCTCGCCGTATTCGGCTTGATCCTTGCTGGTCTGAATGTGTCACAAATCAAGACACCGAAGCTTTCGGGCAATCCTGTAAACGTCGCGCTACTTGCGATTTATACGCTGGTTGTCACCGGAATATATGGTTGGTCGTTGCTTTAAGCACACCAAAATTCCGAGGTATTTTCCTGGGCTGCGTTCATATTAACGGCCCGTCGTTAGTCGTGGTCAGATTAAGCGTTTGCCGGTGGCACACTCTCGACTTTGGGGTGGTTTTTGCCACATCGCCTGCAATCGTTTCTTACGTTCTTAGCGATACCAACACAAAGCCATTTTCTTATTCTGCGGACCTGAATTCAAATTCAAACGTTAGTTGTCGGTTGGTCGTAAGATAGGAAAGCTGCGTTCCCAAAATGGGCTCGGCGCTCAATATCACCGACGCCGATGCGCGGGCGTCTTCGCCTGCATCATGGTGATGAAACTGAAGACCGAGGTGTTTTTTGAGGTTCGCAAGCCCATGCCCGCCAGCGCCCTTTAACGACGGCCATGCCTGACGGGCAATCGTGACACTGTTGGTCCAATGCGACGTTAGTTTGGGCAACCCATACCGGGTACAGGCCGCCGCGAATGCTCTCTCATCAAAGCGGCTGTGCTGCACAAGGTGATGCGTATCCAGCAGCCTAAACAATGCCGCGTAGACCTCTGGAAAGGTCTGGGCGCCGATCACGGTCCGTGCAGAAATTCCGTGAAGATCGCTGTTAAAGGGCGCAAACGGTCCCTCAGGATCAATCAGAACTGAATAGGTCTGCATCGTCCGATCGTCGCTGACAAAGCACAGCCCGATTTGGCAAATGCTCTCGATCGCGTTTCCTGCGGTTTCGACATCCACAGCGATAAAGCGAAACGGGCCTGCGGGCGGCGTTTGCAAGTGTCCAAATCTATTCAATACGTCGACCATCTGCGTGTCCTACATCTGAGCGAAGCTTTCACCCCGCCCCTTCATGTCAACAATCTGAACGCTATTTCTACCGCGGTCGCGGTAGTGTTTGCAACGTCGCTCGGGTTTGTAGAACGCGTTTACGTTTGGCTATCAGATCAGGTGCTACTGGTTTACGCGCTCAAGGCAACGGCGATTTAATTTGCTTTTTAATTAATTAGCGCTCATTAATAATTTTGCCCGAAAACGATCCCCCAAAACGAGGCCGCCCCCCGCGCTCCACCCGTGGTGCCACGCGAAATCGTATCCTGGATGCAGCGCTTGAGGTGTTCTCAAAGCACGGATTTGACGACGCAACCGTCCGTCAGATTGCGGCTAAGGTCGGCGTCACCGATCCTGCGCTTTATGCCCACTTTAAAAGTAAGAAAGAGATTTTCGAAGCCCTTATGCGTGAAGCAGGCCCCGACCTTCTTGGAACCGTTTCAGCGGGGATGGAACTGGATCAGGTGCCGGCGCGAACTGCGATCCTCGAAATGTTTGGCGCGATCGTCGACGCTTGGACAGCACCGCGAGCTCGTGCGTTCACATCCCTGATGTTGCGAATGGGACCGGACGGTATCAGCACCGCGCTCAAAGACGTGACGGTGCGGTTGCGACCAGTGTTCAGTGCGTGGAGCGCGCGCGGAGACCTGAGGGCTGACATTTCGATTGATACCGCCATCTGGCAGGTAATCGGCCCGCTATCGTCGATCCGGTTGACGTATCTGAACGGCCACGCAACCGAGGCCGACATTGAATACGCCACGGCCCTTGCGCGAAGCCACCTTGATCTGATGGCCGACATTCTAACGCAACCGAAGGACGACGCAAAATGAGCACACAAGGCACAACGTTAAACATCGTGGGTCCAAAGGACCAGTTCCCCGAAGTCGTCCTAATGGAAACCGTACAGTCCGGTTACTTGCTGCTCGCTCTTGAAGTCGATCGCCGGCCACCCATCGGCTTTTCCTTTCAGAGCAAAGGTAAAACACGGCTGATTGAAGATCTCAAAGCCTTAGCGCAAACGTTGCAAAGCAACGCAGACGTCCTTGATGTGTCGGTCTTCAAAGCGTTGATCGTCCCACCCGGACGTGGCGCGTTCCTAAAGAAGCGTCCCGGTGTTGAGGTTGCGCGATTTGATGTCGTGATGCTGATCGAATTCAAAAATATCGAGGCCGTAGACACCTTTAGAGACACGCAGCAGTGGCAAGACGCCATGGCTTCAGCCAATCTGAAAGCGCAAAAATCTACGTGCATAGCCGCGACCAATACCCGCCGCATTGGGCCGGTCGATCATTCGCGTGACGGTGTCTTTTTGTTTAACTATTTTTACGCGGACAGCTTGGATATCAATCTAAAGGTTTGGAATTACACGGCGGGATGGTTTCAAGATCAAACGGGTCTCGATAACTCAACAGTTCTATTGCCGCTCGATGCGTCCAAACTGCCGTATACCATCATAAATCATTGCCGATGGGATCGTCTGCGCGATATTTTGCCTGCGATTATGTTCAACAAAACGTTCAAGCCATTCGTTCTCGACAACTTCGAACAGAACAATACCGCTGCCATCCCGATCCTGTATCGTCTTGCATAAAAAACGCGCCGTCACACGGTGCTGAAGATAAGATTTAAAGGGGCGGCAATCTTAGAACGACCTCAGCGCCTTGATCCAATAGGCGAAAGTCAACCGTGCCACCGAGAACTTCGGCGCGGTTTTTCATGCTTATAAGACCAATGCCGGAACTATCGTGTGCGGGCCGATCCGATGCGTCTGGTGCCGATTTGTTGGCCACCGTAATCTCAATCCAGCCTTTTGCTATTTCTCGGCCAAAAATGTTTAAATGGGTCAAATGCCCATGCCGTAGCGCGTTGTTTACGGATTCCTGCAATATGCGGATGACGTTAAGCGCGTCTTCGTGGGCAACCGTGCCTCCATCTGGCAGAGCGGCCAAAGACCACTCAACTTCAACCCCGAGGACTTCGAGCGGATCAATGCAACGGTCGCGGAACAGGCCAAGGAAAAATATCAGCGTGCCGTCGGGAACGTTCAACGCATCAATGATCATACGGATATCCAGCAACGCGTTTCGGGCCGAGGTTCGAATGCTATCCGGGTCAAATTCTGAGTGATCCGAAAGCGCGACAATAGTCGCTAAATGCCCCGCCACACCGTCGTGAAGGTCAGCCGTTATCCGAGTGCGTTCATCCTCAATCGCGCGGATTTGATCCAGCTCTCGCTGCGCGAGATAGACCTTTTCCAATTCTTCCTCCCGCTCAATCAGCTTTTGCTTCAACAGGTCTGATGACTTGTCCAAAGCACTGGCAATCTGGGATTGGTGACGCACAATGAAGATCGCAATCGAGGCCAACGGCAGTATCGCGCTAACCTGCGCCATCCAAATGCCATCGCTCAAGTGTCCCTGACGCAACAAAAAATCGTGTATTGAAGCCATCGCAAGGATCACCAAGCCACAGGCAAACAGCAGATATTCCAGGCGCAGACTGTTCCAGATAGCCTTTAGTAAAAAGAACAGGGACGCCAATATACAGGTCGTCATCAGTGGGATGACAACAGAATAAGACAACCAAACCGGCGGAATGCCGTTTTTGATCCCGATGGCCAGAATGGTCGACAATGCGATTGCAGCCGGTAGAAAAAGCACTGACATTTTGCCGCCCGATAACATGCGCGCGAACCCCAATAGACCGATGCCTAGAAACGGAACGCAGGCCGTTGAATAGCGTGATAAGCCCTTTGCCGCGGGAACGAGGTTGATGAAACCAAAAAACGAAATGGCCGTGATCGACAACATCAACATCCCCAACCACCCAAAGATTTTGTCCTGTGGCCTGAGGGCAAATACGATCACACTTGTGAAAGCCAGAAACAGTTCGAGACCGAATATCGACGGCGGAATTGTCTCATTCAAAAAGCGACGCACCAAGTAAATATTGCCGACTTGTTCTTTGGTGCCAATCAGCAACCGAGAAATAACTCCGACAGGTGCAGGTCCGTTTTCAACAAACAACGCAAATGTGTTGGACCCACCCAAAAGGTATTCTCGCGGCAACAACACCATCGAGGTGAGTGAACTTATTGGGCCGATCCAAGGTCGGTTTTGCGCGCTATTAAAGATGTGTGTCCCATTAAGCGTGACCTCAAGGCGCTGCTCGAAATAGGGCACATGCAAGTAGAGATCGCCCTTGGGCAGGGGGTCAAGGTTCACATCAATTGTGAACTCTCGTCTAAAGGCCCGTGGGCCTCCGCGTTCACGCCAATACTGGGGCAGCTCGATCGTGTTTCCCAAATACTCGACCTGAGATACTTCGATCGCGTCATGAGACTTCGCAAAAGCATCGCGTATTAAAACGGCGCTGCCCAAGATGACACACGCAGTCAAAAAGCACCAACTTCCAATGACGATGAAACGAATGTAATTTGGGGCGATCATTTGGGGATAAGCCTATACTTTTTCGCGGTCGCAAGAGCCTGTGTTTTGTTCGATGCTTGAAGCTTTCGATAGATGTTTCGCGTATGAACAGGGACGGTTGTGTGCGAAATCTTCAGAATTTCAGCAACTTCTTTGTGGGAATACCCTTTTGCAATGGCCGTTAAAACGTCAGTCTCTCGTTGCGTTAACTCGGGGACTTCGTCGAAATCATCCCGCTCAACCGCGGGTTCGGGGTCACAATGAAGCGACGTCATAATAAGACGGGCAATGGTCGCCGACATCGGCGATTGCCCCGCAAGCACCATTTCAATGGCAGCTATCAGTCCGAAACTTGTATCATCCTTCAAGACATATCCCGTCGCGCCAGCACGGATTGCATTTAGAACCACGGGGCCATCATTCAAAACGGTCATGACGATGATATGAGCGCTTGGGTTAAGCTCTTTCAGTTCTTGAATGACCGAAATGCCGATACCATCGGGCAGTTTCAGGTCGGCAATCAGGATATCAACGTTCTGATTGCGAACACACGAAAGCCCCTGCGCCACTGTTGCACAAATCGGCAAAACCCTGGCTTTGGGCCAGGCTTCCAGTTTCTGTTTCAGGCGATCTGCGACGGCTCGAATGTCCTCTAAGATCAGAATATTGAAGGGATTTTCATGCTCGGTCATGTGTCAGTTCAGTCGTCCCAAATTACGTAAACGCCCCATTCGGGGCTATGAAACCGCGCTCGGACCTTATGCGCGAATTCATTTGATTGGATGGTTAAGTCTTTGAAATTCAATGCTTTGATCATCTTCCTTTGACTATGGCACAGCGAAAACAGTGAAAATATACTATATCCGTAGTATATATAATTTTTAACGGCTTGTTTACGTTTTTGGTGAGTGACCACCTGTTTCGCGTGCTGTCTGCCAGCGCTCGGACCACCCCACCAGGAGACCTTTAAAATGGCCAAACGATCCTCAGCTAAGTCCAAATCCTCAAAAAAATCAACGGACAAACGGCAATCAAACGCCGCACCTGATCAAGCATCAAGTGGAGATGACGTGATCAACGGTACCTCTGGGAACGACAAGTTGAAGGCTGGGTCTGGAGCTGACTTGGTGAATGGTCTTGGTGGGAACGACAAGCTTTATGGCGGTGCTGGGGACGACACTCTGAATGGTGGCGACGGGAAAGACCGGCTGCGCGGGGATGCTGGGAATGACAGTCTGGATGGCGGTGCGGGTGACGACAAGCTGGATGGTGGCACGGGCGACGACGCGCTGCTTGGCGGCGACGGAAAAGACCAGCTGCGCGGTGGTGACGGCAGTGACAACCTTGATGGCGGGTCTGGCAACGACAAGCTTTGGGGTGGCGCTGGCGCTGATTTTGTGGCTGGCGGTGCTGGCAATGACGACCTTAAGGGCGACGCTGGCAACGACACGCTTGAGGGCGGTGCGGGTAACGACAAGCTAAAGGGTGGCGCTGGCGACGACGTGATGTCTGGCGGCGACGGCGATGACGATCTTAAGGGTGGCGACGGCGCTGATGTGATGTCTGGAGATGCGGGCAACGACGAGATGTCGGGCGGTGCTGGCGATGATGTAATGCTGGGCGGCGACGGCGCTGATGTGATGTCGGGCGATGGCTCTGGTGCTGGGCACGGGTCTGGTTCTGGCTCGGGCGACGCGCCTGAAGTGACGTTTAACGACTACCTCGACGGAGGCGCTGGCAACGATTGGGTTGCGGGCAATCAGGGCGACGATACGGTTCTGGGCGGCGCGGGCGACGACGTTGTGATTGGCGACAGCTTCGGCTCTGGGTCTGACTTTGGCGCGGGGTCTGGTTCGGGGTCTGGCGATCTATGGGCGGAGTCCGTTCAGCCAAGCGCGACGGGCTCTGGTTCTGGCTCTGGCGGCAAGAAAAAAGGCTCGGGTAGCGGCTCAGGTTCTGGCAAAGATTCTGGCTCTGGGTCGGCAGATATCGATACGTCGACGTTTAACGATTATCTTGATGGCGGCTCTGGCAATGACATTGTGCTGGGCATGCAGGGCGACGATGAGGCCCGCTATGTCGTTGGCGAAAACACCGGTGCGACGGATAAATACGCGGGCGGCAGCGGCATTGATACGCTGACGCTTGATATGACGCATGATGAATGGTTCCGCGCCGACATCCAGCAGGATATCGTGGATTATCTGGCGTTTGTGGCCGCCAACACCGATCCGGTGACGGGCGAAGCGAACTCGAACGAATTCCTGTTCCAGAGTTTTGATCTGACAGCGCGCGAGTTTGAAAACCTGCGCGTGTTTGTGGACGGGGTTGAATTTGACCCGACCGATCACACGCCTGTGGCGGTGGATGACAGCGGCGATGTGCTTGAAGACAACGCGGCGATTGCGTTTGGCACAGTGCTTGCCAATGACGACGTGCAGGATCTTGTGCAGTCGATCACGCTTGTGTCCGGCCCCACTGAGGGTGTGCTGGACTTTGTCGAAGGCACCGGCGGCATTCAGGACGGCAACGGCACGCTGGATCAGATCTCTGGCCGTACGGTTGGCAGCTTTACGTTTGATCCCAACGCTGATTTTGAAGACCTCGCCGTGGGCGAGACCCGCGATGTAAGCTTCACCTACGAAGTAACGGACGCAGATGGCGACACGACGCAAGCCACTGTTACTATTACAGTTACGGGCCAGAACGACGCGCCGATCATCTCGGTTGGAGCGTCCGTCTTGTCGGGCGGCGTTACGGAACACGCGGACCTATCAGCGGGCGAAAACGCGACGTCGCATAACGCCTCTGGTCAAGTCTCATTCTCGGACGTTGATGTCAGCGACACGCACACAGCCAGCTTCGCAGCCAACGCCGCGGGCTATCGCGGCAGCTTCTCGATCAACCAACCCACAACCACGAGCGCAACGACAGACGGCCAAATCGCGTGGAGTTTTGACATCGCAGACGCCGATATCGACGATCTCGCAGCCGGTCAGACCCTGACGCAAAGCTACGATATCACAGTTGACGACGGACAAGGCGGCACGGACACCGAGACCGTCTCAGTCACCATCACCGGCACAAATGACGCGCCGATTATCGACAGCGCTGCAGCCAGCGTGGCCTTTACGGAAAGCGTTGCGTCGACCGATTATAATGCCTCAGGCGCGATCACGTTCTCGGATGTGGATACGCTCGACAGCCATGTCGTGACGCGTGGGCCGCTTACAGTCACCGGCACCTATCTTGGAGAATCCGTGCCTCATCACCCCGAGGGCATCCGCCCCGAGGACGTGGCGTTGCTCGAAAGCGCATTGGTCGTGAACGCGGACGGCACGTGGAGTTTTGACATTGCCGCCACCGACCAGATCGAGCGCCTGTCCGAGGGCTTCGCGATTGAGCTGACCTCGCTGATCACGGTCACCGACGACAGCGGAGCGGCGAATGATACCGACACGCAGGTCCTGACGATCTCAATCACCGGCACGAACGACGCGCCTGAGGTTCTGTCTTCGATCACCAGCGGTGCTGTCACGGAAATCGCTGATCTTGCGGCAGGCGAGAACGTGGACACCCTATCCACCGCCGGCACAATCGAGTTCCGCGACATCGACCAAGCCAACGTTCACAGCGTGAGCGTTGCCGAGGACGCCTCGGGCTACCGCGGAGGCATGACGGCCTCGGTCACCACCGATACCGAAGGGTTTGGCAACGCCAACAACGGCGTCGTAGACTGGCAGTTCGACATCGCAGACGCCGACATCGACGACCTCGCCGCAGGGCAAACCCTAACGCAAAGCTACACCCTAACCATCACCGACAACGATGGTGGAACGACGACGGAAACTGTGACGATAACGGTAACCGGCACAAATGACGCGCCGGTTTTGGCGTCAGCCTCAATCAATGCTGTTGAAGACGGGCAGTCCGTAAACGTCGATCTGACCGCCCTCGGATCAGATGTGGATAGCGCAGACAATGGTGCGAGCCTTAGCTACAGCATCTCGGGCAACCCGTTCGAAGGCTCTGCTTTGATCGACGGCACGACGCTGACTTTTAGCCCCGGTTCGGCCTTTCAGGATCTCGCAAATGGCGCGACACGCGATGTCACCATCAATGTTACGGCGACCGATGCCCAAGGCGCGACGGCCACCAACGATGTCACAGTTACGATCACCGGCACGAATGATGCGCCGATTGCAACCGTGGACGACAACTCGACGGATGCGCTTGTCGAAGAAGGAAGCGACGAAACCGGCGACAACTCCGCCAGTGGCAACGTGCTTGGAAACGACACTGATGTTGATGCAGCGGACGTTCTTTCGGTCAACGCTGTAGACGGATCGACCGGAAATGTCGGGCAATCCATTGTTGGAACCTACGGCAGCTTGGTGCTTAGCGCGGATGGGTCGTGGGACTACACGCTAGACAATGCAGCCACTGCGACGGAAGGCTTGGAAAGCGGGCAAACGGGCATTGAAACCTTCACCTACGAGGTCACTGATGGCAACGGTGGGCTTTCGACTGCATCATTGACGCTAAGCATCAGCGGATCAGACGATACGGCACCGATTGAAACGCAAGCTGACGACTTTTACATCGCGCAAAACGGTGCTGCTGTGTTTAACCCGCTTGCGAACGATAGCGCACCTGAAGGGTCGACACTTAGCCTTGCCACCATCAACGGCGATCCCGCGATCGCAGGCACTGAAGTCACGACGACTGCTGGCGGGACGCTTTTGATCAACGAAAACGGGACCGTGATTTACAATGCGCCGTCTGGTTTCATCGGCAATGACGGATTTTCGTACAGCGTTTCCGACGGGGTTAATCAGTCAACCGACCAAGTGGCCACAATCACAGTCACTGAAACAAACGTCGCACCAACTGTGTCTGCGACTGGCAGCACTGAATGGACCGAAGCGGCCGACGCGTCGGCAATGTCGATAGCAGATGCAGGAGCCATTTCCTTTGACGACGCCAATACCGATGAGATCATCGACATCACCTATCGCAGCAACTCTGACATCTCGTGGGACGGATCGCCTGTTCCGACGGATTTGGCGACGACGCTCATTGCAGGGTTTTCAGCTGGCACAGCAGGTGCATCAACCCCCGGATCGACGGGCTGGTCGTATCAGGCTGATAACCTAGACCTCGATTTCCTGTCTGCAGGGGAAACGATCACATGGTCTTACACAATCACCGCCACAGATCGCCTTGGCGCAACAACCGAAACCACTGTCGACTTTGCGATAACGGGCACGGACGACGCCGAAACCGGCTTTGTCATTTCGTCCGTTACGGTCGGCGAAAACCTACCAGGTGTTCCGGTCGGCACCCTTTCGGTTCTGGATGAGGATCAGAATGACGGCTACACGTTCTCAATCGTGGCCGGCGATGACGGGGCGTTGTTTACCATAAGCGGCGACCAACTGCGTGTCGGCACCGAAGGCCTGGATTTCGAAACCGCGCCAACGCGCACGGTCACAGTTCGCGCCACCGGAGAGAACGGTCAAACGCAAGATCGCACGATCAATGTCAGTGTCTTTGATGCCGACGAAATCTCGTTGACCACAAACACCGATGTCATCAACGCATCGGCGTCCAATGTTCAAGTGGCTGGCAATGCGACGACACTAAACACCACCGACCTTCTCAACGGAGGCGAAGGCTTTGACTCGCTCGTTCTCTATGGCGGCGGGACGTATGATCTGAATACTGTCGATGAATATGACGGGTTCGAAAGCCTCGTGACGATCAACCTAACGACCTCAACCACTGATCTGTCGCTGAAGTCCGGGTCTGCGACGGATGTCACGATGGTATCGAATGGTCGGACCCATGTGACGGCGACGGGGGCGACGGACAT
>Ga0316204_10011804_pt1 | contig 10838 bp, 7 predicted proteins | sample 6monrhotite_MG_2_FD_205661 | JGI IMG/M metagenome (GOLD analysis project Ga0316204, IMG submission 205661) | Microbial mat bacterial communities from mineral coupon in-situ incubated in ocean water Damariscotta River, Maine, United States -... | ecosystem: Environmental > Aquatic > Marine >... | reverse complement strand
GGTATAAGAGCGGTATAAGAGCGGTATAAGAGCGGTATAAGAGCCGTATAGGAGTTTCCCATAACGGTACTTACACTTACGGCTGTAGAAACGGTGCATGGGAGTTTTCTTGTTAGGCTCTCATGGATTGGTGATATATCTTATTCTTCGTGTTTGTTGCATTTCCCATTGCAATTGCTTGTGATTATCATTATGAAGGTGACTCAAAGTGATAGTTATTTGCTATTGCCTGAGGGGGTATTTTTATTATTTTTTTGTGGTACTTATATCAATCTCGTTTCTGTCTTATAAGTGTTTCGAGCTTCCAGTACAATCATATATAAGAAAAAGATAGCTTCTTAAGATGGGGCTTAGCCATCGATTTTTTTATAATGAAGGTTCAAGCTGATTTTTTACTTTGTGCGCAAACTCTACTTTTTATCAATTTCCTTATGTTCTAATTATCCTGTGCTGATTTATCGCAGCGAGGGTTTTGGAAAATTCACTATAATAAATGCACTTTAAGCCTACGTTGATGGTTTGATTTGTCGCGCGGTTAATGGACATGTGTTTTGCTGAAGTTAGTTAGATGGTTCTTCAGCTTTGCCACTCATTAGTCGATAAATTGTAGAGACAAAAAGTTTTTAATGAGCAGGGTTAGTCGTATGAAAACAGCATTATCTTTTCTATTAATATTACCAGCGATATTTATCCTTACCGCGTGCGGTGGTGGTAGCAGCGCACTTCCAACATCGGACAGTAACGATGATGGCAGCCCTGCCGTATTACAGTGCGCTGATGGCCTAGATAACGATAACGATGGGTTTACCGACCTGGCTGATTCTGATTGCTCCAGTTCTATGGATGATGATGAAAGTGCTACCGCCGTACCGGTAGCACTCCAGTGTGCGGACGGCCTAGATAATGATAGCGACGGGCTTGTCGATTTGGCTGATCCAGGCTGCGCGGGTTCATCTGACGATGTCGAGCTCGATTTCACCCCGCCTCATAACGCAGCAAGAGCGAACGCTTATGATGACGCATGGGAGTCTGCCTGGGTTACGAGGGCAAAAACGATTATTGCAACGCCTGTAGGGATCGCTAAAACGGCCGGTAAGGTGGTGCATATCGGGGATTCAATGACGTATTCGAATGCCTATGGTGACTGGACGCGCTCTGGAACGGGGGCTACTAGCGCAGATCAGGCAACCATCAATTGGCTGCATGCTGGCATTTCTGGTTATGACAATGGCTGGGAATTTGGTACAAAATCGCTGACATCAATGAATGGTGCAGGTTGGTGGGATGGAATTGTTGGTAATGTTATTGCTAACGCGGATTTAAATGATGCTCAGTTTGCTGTGATTATGTTTAATGTGCCCAATTCATCTGATCCTACTGATTTAACAATTGTCCTACAGCGGGTAAATGAACTTATTGCAGCTGGAATTGTGCCAGTATTGAGTACCATTCCCCCAAGGAAGCCAGACCCCGGTTTTGATTTTAATGAAGTGCTAGCTAAGCCTTATAATGCTGCTCTGCTCGCCTTCGCCCAGGCTAATAGCCTGCCGATAATGGATTTTTATACCGAAGTTGAATTGCGACGCCCTAATAGTAGCTGGATCTTTACGCTGATTGGAGATGCCGGGCCGCCGGAAGATGGGGTGCACCCCTCTGGTGGTGTTAATGGCTTTGCAGCGAATAGTAACCCTTATCTATCTGGAGGCGACTCCGCTACTCATACGACTGGTGATGCCACCTTAAATTCAGGTTATCTACTACGCAGCTGGTTAACACTGCAAAAGATGAAAGAAATAAAGGAAAAGGTAATCGATTCGTAACTGTTATTCGGTATCAACATTACTGATTACTTAGTTTTTATTTCTTTTTACGTTCATTTATTGCGTTAATCAGCTTCTCAACATGTGAATGCCATAGGTAGTGTTGTTCAACCGTTTCTCTGGCTTTGCTGCCCATCTCTTCTCTTAGTGGTTTTGAGCTGAGTAGTTTATTAATGCATGATGCAATCTCAGTTGTAGAGTCTCGAATAAAACAATTTTGATCTGGCAATGTTTTCAATCCCTGAGTGGCGATGGTGGTGGTTACCACCGGTTTAGCCATCGCCCAGGCTTCTAATGTTTTATTTTTAATCCCTGTTCCCACTACCATTGGCGCAACAGATACCCAGGCCTTTGCCAGACTGTCAGCGATGTTTGCTACTTCACCCGTGACGACAATATTATTCTCTTCTGTCGCTAGTGCTAGCACTTCTTGAGTTGGGTCTCTGCCAACGATCCAAAATTGGGCGTTATGATTTGTTTGCTGGATGATCGGCCATACTTCCTGAGTAAAAAATTGTACGGCTTCAATATTGGGTGGGTAGTTCATTGTGCCGGTAAAAATAACAGCAGGAATATCACCTTCAGTGGATGGCTTAAAGGTATCGATATCGACACCGTTTTTGATGGTAACAATATTGGGGTGGCGGGTGTACTTATGCAATGCATTGCTGTTTTCATCTGTGACAGTTAAAAGCATATTGTGTTTGCGACCAAATCGTAGGCACTCACACATAGCAATAAAGGTTATTTTTAGTGTTTTAAGTTTTCTTAGAAGTGAATGTTGTTTGGGCCAGCCATGAGTTAAGGGGTCATCTATGGCATGACAGACTGTGATGGTATTCTTTAGGTTGAAGGTGTAGGCAGTAAGCCAGAGCCCAAACGTTATCACGGTATCAAATGAGTGGGATTGATGATAATAAGCGATTGCAGAATGGAGTTTGTAATTGAATCCATAATAATCAATTATTTTTCTGTCGAATTTATTAAAAACAGGTGATGGTGATGTCTCTGTTTCTTTGTCAGATAGCGCTGCCCAGTCGAGCAGCGTAATCCTTGGAAAGTGCGTTTGAAATAACTCTTGGTCGTTGCCGTGAGGTTGTACGGTGACAACAAAAATTTCATGCTGCTTGGATAGAATTGTTAGCCAGTTAAGGATGATAATGGTTAGGCCATCATTAGCTAGCAGGGGGTTCTTATCGATGCAGAGCAAAATCTTCATAAGTTATTTGTAATTCTAATAGGTGACTTGTCATGTGGGCTCTAAATTCGAGAAGTCTTTGTAATTACCGCTTAGGTGCCTCAAATATAGCAGGGTTTTTGCTGGTGTGTTGACCCGTTTAAAGCAAGGTGCCGGTTCTCTGGGTTTTTAATGAACTACAGCACAACCTGAATTCAGCTTTGAATTGCCATTCAGATTGTGCTGTGCGTATCAGGCCAGCTATTACTGGCCAAGTACTATTCCTAGTTTTCTACTGTACCTGCATGTTTGATACTGGGGACAATAGCGCCTCATTATGAACATATCGTTGGTCAATGCTTATATTACCTGCTAAATCTCTTACGCTAATTTCTAGCAGGTATTTGAGTCTGTTTAATTTAGGTATTGTTATCACGCCAGTTGCACTGAAGTCGTCGGTATCAATGCTAATGTTAACTGGGGTGCCTAATGCCCCTTGTTCGGAAATTGGCGTGTAAGTAGCCCGGAAGGTCGATAAATCGATGCCTGATTTAGCATCTGCGACACCGATTTTCCAGTTTACTGGTGTTGCGTTATAACCTCTCTTTGGCCTAAAGACGTTGATAACAGGCAATTGGTTATCATCGGTGTAGCCAAAGCCATCTGTTGTCGGAAAATTGATAGGGCTGCCCAGGTCTACCCATCTAGCAATAGTTCGTTTTTCGAGGTCTGTTAAGCTCAGTGCTGGATGGCTGGTTGGGTAGTCGACATCATCGGGACGGCTGCTATTCGTGCGTCCATCAAGTCTCTCGCCATACGCTGCCCATACTAGGAGGCTTTCACGAGCTTGTGGGATACGTATGTATTTGCTGCGTTGTGGTAGGGAGTATCCATCCCAAGTTCCATCATCGTTGTTTGTTAGCACTCCCCATGCATCGTTAGGTGCCGCGCCATCTAAGATGAGGCCGCCATTGCTTGCGCTAGCGGTATGGCATGATGTGCATCTATTGTTGATGATGGGCAAGATATCTCTATTAAATTCAACGCTGAGTGAGCGTTGATTGATAAAGCTTACGCCAGTAGAGCTTAGTGTTGGGATGGATCCTGTTGTCAGATTCCACATGCCGCCGCTGATTCTGGCATCGTTGTTAGATACGCCTGCGACACCTATGATTGGCGCAGATTTTCCAGCTTGAGTCGTTGAGAATTCTAGTGCTGGCACTGAGTGTGCGTGACAGCCACCACAGTCAGAGCGGTTTTCTCCTGATTTTAAGGCTCGCCAAGTTAGCTCGCTGACGATAGTCATGCCATTTCTATCAAGCGTTTGTATTAAAAACGGTGTTTCTGCAGGGATTTTAGCCATCCAGGAGCTATCTGGATTGCCCTGGAGGTCATTTGTTGCCTTGTGTGTGAGTGGGAACTCACCAAGGATTTCCCAGCTCTCATTATGCAAAGAGCCGTACCTAGCGACAACATCGTTAAGTCGCGGATCATTTAAATATCTTGATATTTGGTTCCACCGAGGGCCGTCCCCACCCCATCTGCTGATCGGCTTGGTGAATGGTTTTGGTGGCGTTGTTATGATCCTGACGGCGTGGATGTCTTCATTGGTAAAAACGCCAGCTTCAGCGCCCTGGATTGTCCAGTTTCCATCATGAAACTCTCTACCTGAGTTTGTTTGGAAGGTGTCAACACGATTGGATGGGTCCATATTGTACATTGAGGACGTGCCAGTTATGCCAGCTGCTTCACCAGCTTCTAGCCGCGAATCGCTGGTTTGATTAGCTAGGTCGACTATAACATTTGGTTTCGTTTGGCCGTGAATGCTTTGGTATGAGACAACTGCTCGAGGCCAAATTTCGTTGTAATTGGGGTCATTCTTTACTAACGCAAGCTGGTTTGGATCGGTAACGGCCGTGGTTTCGGCTGATCGAATGATATAGATGCCTGACTTAAGCGCTTCACAAGCGTTGCGAGGTGCGCAGGCCGAGTCAAACCAGTTTACCGAGCCTGTTGAGTAGGCGACAAGAAGATCACCATTAATCGTGGCAGAGGGCATGGAGTATTTTCCAGATAAATTCGGGGCAGGAGTATCTGCGGGGCTTGTATGGGGAGTAAGGTTAGTCGTCCCTTTCCTGTCCAGCTCTCTGAAACTAATCAGATATCTATCGCCGAACGGTTGAGTTTCGTCTATTGAGTTCCGCATAAAATCAATGCCGCTAGGATCTGAAATGGGGTAGCGAAGCAATGCTCCAAAGCCATAATCAAATGAAGGGTAGTACCAGCCTGAAACAATCTGCTCATCAGCTAGCTGGGTGGCAAAATGTTCTACATTTTTGTGGTGATCATGAGGCTCGGTAAATTGCTGCATGTTCGAGCCATCGGGGTGAACAGTAAATAAAGGTGTCATGGCGTACATAAACTTATTGCCAACATCCTGCCATGTTGAAAATAGTATGCGACCATCTTTTAGCTGAAAAGGATGCTGTACCATATGGAGTGAGCCAGTTTCTAAGCGATGTAAGTTGGAGGCTGCCGCAGTTGTAGCGCTGCCATCATGATCATCTAGTACATAGAGTTGCTGGATGCTGCCTGTAACTGTGGCATTGGTATCGGGATCAAATGCGGTTAAGCCTGCTCTATTTGAGGTGAAAACAATCCTGCCATCGGCGAGAGGGGCTGGGGCCATGTCTCTAATGCTACGCTGACTTGCCTGGTCATGACTGGCGGTGGAGTTACCCGCGTAGTTAGCACTCTCGAAACCATCATTAAATGTCAATCTGATGGGGGTGTAGGGTGCGCCAGCTGATAAATTAATTTTATATAGCCAGCTTGCTGATTCGGCTGTTGCTTCTTCAATTAGGGAGTAGTAAACATATCGCCCGTCAAATGAGATAAATGGGTCCATGACGCTGCATGTATTGCAGTTGACGAGTGTGATTTCGGAGCCGCTGGGGCGAAGTAGCATTAAATCAGCGCCGGCAGCAATATCGTAAGGGTGTTCTCCCTGGGGTATGGTTACAAAGTCATCGTTGAGATCTTTGGCCGGGTATCTAACATAAACAATATCATAATTAACTCCGACGTCTTCAGGAGCAGCCTGAGCCGTGGACAGTCCAATCAATAGGTTGCTAAATAATAGGCCTATAAGGACTAGATTCTGCAATATTTTTGGCATGCGCTTTGTCGGCAGGTTATGGCCCTGAAAAAACGGTTGAGAGCCATGTTTATTGGAAGTCTGATGTATTGAATTCATTAGTTTGATCCTCTAAAGTTTTTAAGTCAGGTTTTCAACGACCTAATAAAAAACTATCACTTGAATATACCCGTATTTTAGCATGGGAATTCTGTCGGGTATTAGCTAAAAAGCTACTGTGCCTCTACTAAATACTAGCGCTAAGCGTACCACGTTGGTGTTTAAAGTTATGAGTAGGGCATCACATGTTTTTTGTATCTGCAGTTGCTAACATATTCTAAATAAGTATCTTTTTTGTATATTAAAAGGTGGCATTTTGGCTGGGGCATCTTTACGTGCTGGGTTGAGCGCTATTGGATCGTCCGTTAAAGTGTCGCTCTGTAACAAGGACGGTTAAAAAGGAATCTAAGTTTAAGGTTGGTTTGTTGTGTGGGCTTGCGCAGGGAAGCGCGCTGTGCTTGTTTTTTAGCAATGCCAAGGCATAAGCCATTCGGGTTTCTTGTTGTTCTATGTCCCTATATTTACTACCAAAAATATCAGCCATGAATTATAATTAAATAGATATGGGAAGGTACTTAATCTGTGTGGCGTTGCTCTTGTTTCAGGAGCTGTGATCACGATGTGGCCTTGAATGAAATTACGGTGTTTAACTTGTGTGAGAGAATGATATGCAGAGACAAGAGATTCAAAAAATTATTTTTGATGCAATCGAAATGACTAATAATCTTCTCGAGGATGATAAGCAGATACCCGTTAATGAGAGTACGGAGTTGTATGGAGATAACGGTAACCTTGATTCTATGGGGCTGGTCTCATTTCTTACTGATGTCGAAGAGTCGCTACAAGATCACGATGTGATGATTTCGTTGAGTGATGAACGGGCTATGTCTCAAACTCGGAGTCCTTTTCGTAATGTAGAAGCTTTAACGGATTACATTGAACAAGTTATCAGTGAGTTAAAGTGATGGCAGTGAAAAACATCCTGATAACTGGTTCTAGTCGTGGATTAGGAAAAGAAATTGCTGAGCACTTTTTGAATAATGGCTGTAATGTTATCGGTTGTTCTCGTTCGGAAAGTGATATTCAGCATGATAATTATCGTCACTATCAAGTTGACGTTTCTTCAGCTGAGCAAGTTTCCTCACTATTTTTTGAGTTGCGAAAAGAAGTTAAGCATTTAGATGCTGTGATAAATAATGCTGGAATTGCCAGTATGAATGCTTTTGCGCTAACACCCGCTAAAACTTTTGAAAAGATATTTGATGTTAATGTGCAGGGCACCTTTTTATTCTGCCAGAAGTCACTGGCGCTATTGAAAAGATCACCGCACCCTAGAATTATTAACATGAGTACGGTTGCAGTTCCGCTTCAGCTTGAAGGTGAGTCAGTTTATGCAGCGAGTAAAAGTGCGGTTGAGACGTTAACGAAAATTATTGCAAAGGAATATGGATACTTTGGCATTACATGTAATGCAATAGGGCCGTCTCCCATTGACACCAATCTGATCAGGAGTGTTCCAAAAGATAAAATCGATGCGATGGTGAAGCAACAGGCCGTTCGGAAAATGGCGACGCCTGAGGATGTTATAAATTTAGTTGAATTTTATTTGCGTCCAGAGAGTTCGATGATTAGCGGGCAAGTTGTCTATCTTGGAGGAGTGTCCTGATGATTGATTTTTTTTTGGAGAAAATGAAGGCTGCCCCAGCTCATGAAGCGGTGGTCTCTGAAGAGTTTTCTGCAAGTTATGGTCAGTTATTAGTCTTAACGGACGAATTCTCAGGTTGGTTGAATGAAAAGGCTATTCCAGAAGGAGCTGTCGTATCATTTGATGGTGATTATTCCTCTGAATCGATAGCATTATTTTTAGCGTTGGCTAAAAATAAAAATATCGTAGTACCTCTCTCGCAGGATTCTCGTCGTCATTTTGTTGAATTCCGAGAAATTGCCTCTACTGAATACGATATTTCACTGTCTGGAAAGGAAGCTAGCCTGTCTGTTTCTAATAGAAAGGCGGAGAATGACCTATACAAGACGCTTAGAGAAAGCGGGAGTCCGGGGCTAGTGCTTTTCTCTTCTGGCTCAACAGGAAAAAGCAAAGCGATCGTCCAAGATTTAAATAAGCTGATGAGCAAGTTTCAGAAGCCGAGAGCGCCTTTGAGAATGCTGATTTTTTTACAGCTGGATCATATTGGGGGAATAAATTCACTATTATTTTCCTTGGCAAATAGAGGTACGGTCATTGTTTCTGATGGCCGCTCACCAGAGAAAGTTTGTGAAGCCATAGAGTCCTTTAAAGGAGAGGTGTTACCTACTTCCCCAACATTTCTTAATCTGCTTGTTTTGTCTAAAGCTTATGATGCCTATGACCTTTCGTCGTTGAAGCTGATTACCTATGGTACTGAGCCTATGCAAGAAAGTACGCTTGGCAGGCTAAAGGTATTGTTTCCGGATGTGCAGTTTCAGCAAACATATGGTCTAAGTGAAGTCGGCATACTTCGGTCAAAGTCGCGTTCATCAGATTCGTTATGGATGAAGGTTGGCGGCGAAGAGTTTGTCACTAAGATCGTGGGTGGGACCCTTTGGATAAAATCAGACTCTGCAATGCTCGGTTATCTTAATGCGCCATCACCTTTTGATGAAGAAGGTTTTCTAGATACTGGTGATATGGTCGAGCAAGATGGCGAGTGGCTTAGGATTCTTGGTAGAAAGAGTGAAATTATTAACGTTGGTGGCCTGAAAGTTTTTCCAGCTGAAGTTGAGAGTATTTTACTCGAAATGGATAATGTTGAGGACGTGGTCGTTTTTGGTGAAGATAACCCGATTACGGGCAAGCGAGTTGTTGCTAAATTTAAACTCGAAACCCCAGAAAAACCTCGAGCTTTGAAGGCCCGTATGCTTACCTTTTGCAGAGATAAATTACAGGCATATAAAATCCCATCATCTATCACTTTAACTGAGGATGACACCTATAATGAGCGCTTTAAGCGTATGAGGCGGTTGGATAAAGAAAGCCATTGAGTATGCTTTTGTTGAGTTGGGTTAATCTGGGTTGTGTTTGAAGGGAATGTTATGAAGGTTTTTATAAAGTCGCTACTGAATTTTATCTGCAAAGTGCTCATTTTCCCTTTTGCAGTTATTTGTAAGATCGAAGAAAGGTTTATGCCTGGCCAGGCGGAAGTTGCTTTCAATGCGTGCGCTCAATTAATGGCAATTTTTCCTGGATTACCTGGTGCTTTTCTTCGAAGGGCTTTCTACTCATTGACCCTGGAAAGTTGTTCGCCAGATTGTCATATTGGTTTTGGAACAATATTCTCACATCGCTCAGCCAAAATTGATAAGCATGTTTATATTGGTAATTATGTTTTATTAGGTAGTGTCGATATAGGTGAGTATTCTTTAATTGGAAGTCGGGTCAGTATCTTAAATGGTGAAGCATTGCACGAACTAGATGATGACGGAAGATGGACGCCTTTTTTAGCAGATCGTCTATCTAGATTATCGATAGATAAAAACGTCTGGATAGGGGAAGCTGCATTGATTATGGCGGATGTAGGCGAAGGGAGTCTGATTGGTGCGGGTTCGGTTGTAACGGCTCCGATTAAATCACATATTTTGGTCGCAGGTAATCCTGCGCGTTTTGTAAAGAAACTTAATTAGATTCCTCATAGTATTGAATCGTGATTTGAAAGAGGGGATTAGAGTGACACACCAGGGCTTTGTAGAGTGGATGAAAGCATTTGGTATGCTCTTGATCGTTACGGGGCATATTTACGGGGATCCCTTGCATGTTTTTAATTCGATAAGTCAGCCTGTTTACACAAAGCAGTTAGGCGTTGCTTTTTTTGTTTTCATCACTGGCTGGGGGCTTGCAAATGAAACGAGGCCTGGTACTAGAGTGGTATTTAATCGAGTTTTTCCTATCTATTTTTACGGCATTGCATCGGCACTGTTGTTGAGTGTTTTTTTCTTTGCTGTTTCTGGGGATATAAAAGAGAGTAATTACCTGCCATTTATTGGCGGAATAAATGTTTTATTTAATTATTTTCCTGCAAATCCAACAACCTGGTACATAGGCACATATTTACACCTGCTTCTCTTTTGGTTCTTCTTTATTCGGGGTAGAGATATAGGCAAGCGTCATCTAGTTATGGCATTTGCATTTGAGAATGTTGTTCGTTGTTTGATTCTTGCTGCGAACCAGGAAATGGTGGCTTATATGTTATTTCCTAATTGGCTTACTATATTTTTACTCGGTGGATATTTGCATAAGAAAGGCGACCTAGCATGGAATCCAAAGGTATTGCTTTTGTTTGTGGGCTGGGTTCTGATATTGGCAGTATGGTCGAGTGCATTCAACGTTCTTTCTTTTGACCAGGCCTTTCCGTTCCGAGGTTTATTAGTTGATGGTTTCTGGGGGCTTCCATTCCAGTCGCTTCTTATTTCTGTTATATACCTGTTAAGTACGCTAGTAGTATTTGAAATTGTGAGGCATCTTCCCAAGCTTCGTCTGGTCTCCTTTTTCTCTCGTAATACATTAATTATATTCATTGCACATATGCCGATTATTTATGCATTCTCTGATGATGTATATGAGTTCTTTGATGTTCTCTGGTTTAACAAAGTTATTTGGATTCTTATGCTGTAT
>Ga0316204_10011803_pt1 | contig 10840 bp, 5 predicted proteins | sample 6monrhotite_MG_2_FD_205661 | JGI IMG/M metagenome (GOLD analysis project Ga0316204, IMG submission 205661) | Microbial mat bacterial communities from mineral coupon in-situ incubated in ocean water Damariscotta River, Maine, United States -... | ecosystem: Environmental > Aquatic > Marine >... | reverse complement strand
TACCATAATGGAACACTTCAATATAAGGAATTGTACACGGTACGAGGCTTTCAAGCTTCGTCAGAACCCATCATACATTTTGGATATGGGGAACATAAACAAATCGATTCTATTCGCATATTATGGCCCGACAGAACTACTCAGGTGCTAAAAAATATTGCTGTAAATCAAACTTTGGAAATTAAACAGGAAAATGAAGTATCATTTTCCTACCCTTGGTTCAAGAATACTAAAAAAGAATATTTCAAAAAAGTTGATGACAACCTTGGAATTAATTTTACACATAAGGAAGATTCTTATTTCGATTTTAATAGACAGAAACTAATCCCATATGAATTCGCAGATCGTGGCCCTGCTGTGGCTATTGGTGATATGGATGGTGATGGCAGTGAGGATATTTTCTTTGGCGGTTCTAAGTATATTCCTTCTAAATTGTATATGCAAAACGAGGAAGGGTTTAGGGAACAGGTTATTCCTGAAATAACTAAAGATTCCATAAAAGAAGATGTAGTTGCCGTTATTGAAGATTTTAACAACGATGGTAATAATGATCTTTTTATTGGCTCCGGTGGTGCCGACTTCTTCGATCAAATGCTACCGCTTTTAGATAGTTATTATCTTCAAAACGATTCCACATTTATTCTGGAAAAACTACCTGCTACCTTTCAAAATGCTTCGGTACTGGCTCCTGCAGATTATGATTCAGATGGAGATATGGATCTTTTTGTTGGAAATAGAATGATCACCAATGATTTCGGAAAGATCCCTGATTCCTATCTGCTTGAAAACAAGAATGGCCTATTTGAGCTGGTAAAAAATAAAGATCTGCAAAACATTGGAATGGTTACCGATGCCATTTGGGACGATTATAATGGTGACGGAAGCCTGGATCTTATTATCGTAGGAGAATGGATGAGTCCTGTTTTTTTTAAAAACTCGCAAGGTACTTTGCTAAAGGACGATAAAGATCTAGATGCTAACAAAGGATTATGGCAAAACATAATTCCTTTTGATATAGACCAAGATGGAGATAAGGATTATTTGCTGGGTAACTGGGGATTAAACACAAAATTTAAAGCCTCCCGTAAATATCCCATGAAAATGTATTATTCGGATTTTGATGATAATGGAAATACTGAAACGATCGTAACCATCGAAAAGGATGGAAAATACTATCCCATTGAAGGATTAAACGAATTGTCCGGACAATTAATTAGCCTGCGAAAGAAATTTACTACCTATAAAGATTTCGCCGGCAAATCATTAGAAGAAATCCTCACTAAAAATGATTTGAAAAACGCCGATATATTTGAAGTCTCTGAATTACGGTCTGGTTATCTGGAAAATAACGAAGGGAAATTCAGATTTGTACCTTTTTCCAGGGCTCTACAAGTTGCCCCCATTACTTCCTTCCTTCGCTATGATTTTGATAGTGACGGATCCGAAGAAGTTCTGGCCGCTGGAAACTATTTTGGAGTAAAGCCCTTTCATGGTCGGTTAGGGTCGTTCCCGGGAGCTATGATAAAAAATAAAAATGACGTAATTTTGGGCAACCAATTGGGATTAGAATTTGAACAAAAATCCATTCGTCATCTCAATATAATTACCTTTAATAACCAACCTTACTTAATGGCGACTTTTAATAATGAGAAAGTCCAGATATACCAATTGACAAACAAAAGTGACTACTAATGAAGAAATTTACGTTATTATTGGTGATTGCCATATCCGGTAGCTGTCAACTGCAAAAAGATCCTATCCTTATTTCCCCAGACCAATTACACCAATCGGTTGACAAGGTTACAGAAATAATGATACACGACATATTCTCTCCTCCTGTGGCGAGTAGAATTTATGCCTATCCCAATATTGCGGCTTATGAAATTATTGCATTGGAAGACGACCGTTATACATCCCTGGCTGGGCAGGTAAGAGAACTATCTCCTATTCCTACCCCAGATGCCTCCAAAGCAGTGAATTCAAATTTAGCCGCGCTAATTGCACATATAGATGTAAGTCGCAGATTAATCTTCAGCGAAGATAAAATAGAAGTTTTCAGAGACAGTTTGTATGCTATCTGGGAATCGCAAAATGAAAAAGAATTTAGTGCCTCAAGGGACTATGGTTTAGAGGTAGCAGAACATATCAGTGCCTGGATGGACAAGGACAATTACAAGCAAACCCGTACCATGCCAAAGTTTACTGTAAATTCTGACGATCCTGCCCGTTGGCAACCTACACCTCCTTCCTATATGAGTGGTATTGAGCCACACTGGAATAAAATTCGCCCATTCGTTATAGACTCGGCTTCTCAATTTAAACCCACTCCTCCTCCGCCATTTTCTATGGAAAAAGGAACAGCATTTTACAAGGAGGTGAAAGAAGTTTATGACATCAGCCAGCAAATTACCGAAGCAGGAGATACTTCTGAAGAAATTGCAATAGCTCAATTTTGGGATTGCAATCCCTATGTTTCCGTTACCAGAGGTCATCTAATGTTTGCGACTAAAAAAATAACACCAGGCGCCCACTGGATTGGTATTACTAAGATTGCCAGTTTAAAAACTAATAGCGATTTCGAAAAGACGGTTTACGCCTATACAAAAACCTCCATTGCTATAGCAGATGCCTTTATTAGCTGTTGGGACGAAAAGTATCGCAGTAATTTAATACGGCCAGAAACGCTTATTAACGAACATATAGATGATAGCTGGAAACCGGTACTTCAAACACCTCCATTTCCTGAATATACCAGTGGCCATAGTGTAGTTTCAGGTGCTGCCTCTATTGCGCTTACCAATGTTTTTGGTGAAAATTTCGCTTTTGATGATGATACCGAACTAACTTTTGGGTTACCGGTGCGAAAATTTGCTTCATTTGAAGAAGCTGCCGATGAAGCTGCAATAAGCAGAATGTATGGTGGCATACATTACAGAACCGCTGTTGAAATAGGAGTTAAACAGGGACGCGATTTAGGAACATTCGTGATAGAGCATATCCAAATGGAAAAAAATCTTAATTAGCAACTACTAACTAACTACATGAAGAAAGTATATTTTATCCTTGGTGCGCTTCTGATTGGAGGTTTAATCTGGTATCTTTTTATTTATCGTTTCGATTATTTAGTAACCTTCAATGCGAAGGCAAATTCGGGAACTATAAATCAAACTATTAAGCTCTGGAATTCTAAGGTTGAAGGTGGGGAAATAACCTCCTATGAAGATTTACAACATCTTACTCAGACTATTCAATTTAACGATTCTACACATATTTATGATTGGAGAATCACATCCTTAAACGACTCTACTTCTAAAATTAAGGTCTTTGCCAAGGATAGTGCTAATAGTTTGCTCAATAAAATTAAAGTTCCTTTTTCCGATACGGATTTTGAGAAACGTACGAGAAAAATGCTCCTCGATTTTAATGAAAAACTACAGGAACATATAGATAATATTAAGATTGAGGTCATAGGAGTTGAGGAAGTAGATTCGATATTTTGTGCGTATCTAGAAGTAAAAAGCTCCCAATTTGGCAAAGCAGGGGCGATGATGAAAAATTTTCCTTTGTTAGATCCTTTTTTAATTAATAATGGCGCCAAACTAAACGGGCTTCCCATAATAGAAATCACAAAATGGAATACCGTGAAAGATAGCATTGAATTTAATTTTTGCTACCCTGTTATACGCTCAGATTCATTGCCGGTTCATCCAGAATTGAAGTATAAGACGATAAACGTTAAAAAAGCCATTAAAGCTGTTTATAATGGTAATTACATAACTTCTGACAGGGCTTGGTATGCTCTAATGAATTATGCTGAAAAAAACAATTTGGAAGTAACGGGGCACGCTTTGGAATTCTTTTATAATAATCCAAATATGGGAGGTGATGAATTAAAATGGAAGGCAGAAATATTTATGCCCTTAAAGGAATAATATGGTGAGATATGTTGGTTTGTTCTTGGTAGTATTTCTGTTCGGCTGCTCGAACTATGGACAACTAACCTATATCACAAAACTTCCAAAAAAATTAGATGAAAATTCTGGTATTGTGTCATTAGAGCCCGGGAAAATATGGGTTATTGAAGACAACGGAAACGAAGATAAAATTTATGAAGTTAGTTTTGAAGGCAAAACACTTAGATCGCTAAAAGTAAAGAACGCCAAAAATAAAGATTGGGAAGATCTTACTAAAGATGATAAGGGAAATTTATACATAGGAGATTTTGGAAATAACAACAATGACAGGAACGATCTTGTCATTTATAAAATCCCAAATCCCCTATCCATGAGGGGTGACAGCATTGTTGCAGAAAAAATTAAATTCAACTACCCGGAGCAGAAAGCTTTCCCTCCAAAAGCCGCAAAAAGACAATTCGATGCAGAGGCACTATTCTATTATGATAAAGCGCTATATATAATTACAAAAGATAGAAGCGACCCTTTTCTTGGAAAAGCATTAGTGTATAAGGTTCCCGCTATTAAAGGCACCTATGACGCACAACTAATTGGAACCTTCAATACCTGTCAGGAGAACCCTATTACATGTGAGGTGACAGCTGCAGCTATTTCCCCTGATGGAAAAAAAATAGTATTATTGGGCTATGGTGTTCTATGGGTCATCACTGATTTCACCATAGATACATTTGCCAAGGGCACTCAGGAGTTTATAGATTTAGGAGTAAGCACACAATTGGAGTCTGTTTGTTTTATTAACAATAACACAATTCTACTATCTGACGAACAAAGGCATAAAACAGGGCGAAATTTGTACTCCTTATCCCTTTCTAACTAAGCACATATCTTCTATCCTTTCTAGAAGCCAAAACCAAATCCAAACGCAAATCTGGCACCATCATCGCTTTGAAACAAAGATAAAGTAGCAGATATTATATCTGACCCGTTAAAGAAAATACCTCCTCCGTAGGAATGGTGCCAAATATTCGAATCTTCATTAGGCAACCATACTCTTCCGTAATCGAATCCCCCGTAGAGTCCAATACTAGTAGGCAATAAACCTGTTTTTAATCTTTTTACACTAAATCGGATATCTGTATTTTGATAGTAAGAAGTCTTTCCTGTAAATCGTTGGTTCCTAAAACCACGTAAACCATCATTAGCGCCAATACTAGCGGCCTGATAAAATTCGTAGTCGTCTCCTAAATTAAAATGTGCTTTCCATTTGGTAGCTAGTACCAATCTTCCATTAGGTACTAGTTTGTGATTAATAGATAAACTTGGAATAATATACCCATAGCCCTGATCAGAATTTACAGTACTCTTCTTATATCCAAACTGGAGATTAGTGGCCATTCCCAACGTTGGGAAAGCTTCACTATCTCTATTTTCATAGGCATATGTTCCTTTAACCCCTACAAATTTATTCCCGGTATCTTCGCCATTTGCCTGATAAAACGTATTTATGAACCGGTCCTCTGTTTCTTCCACCTCTATGTCTTCATATGAAAGACCCAAAGCAAATTTTGCCCCCAAATTACTGCGCCAAACAATAGAAGGAATTACGTAAATACTTTCAATTTTAACACGGTTGTAATCTAAATCCAGATTATCATCTAAATTGACCGTTTCATTCCCAAATCCAAAAAAGTTGATACTGTAATTAGGGCTGGTAAATTTGGTTTCAATTTCAAAATTTAGATTTTCCGCAATGTTAGCGAATTCTCCCTTATACATAAAATCAAAACCATTAGTAGCGAAATAGAAGGAAGCGTTTATTGTGTGTTGCTGTGTAAACGGATTTTGTCTAAAGCCGTTAAATGTATAAATATTGGATAGGCCAATTTTAAATCCATCATCAGGATTTGCACCAATGGCGGGAACAAATTGATTAGTATTACTTTTTAGCCTGCTAAACAGATAGTTGTTCGTATCATAATCATTCGTTTTATGAAGTCGTGCACCAATAGCCTCAGAATAGGTGTTCTTTTTTGATTTAAAATCATATATATGAACCTTTTTGCCTGAGCTTGATTTGTATGTGTCATTATTCTGACCTCCTACTACCCTCAAAACAATGTCGTTTTCTCCTTGTATATCGAAGATATCATCATCATCCAGACCATAAATCCAGATTTCTTTGGTAGTATTCTTATTAAAGGTCTTTTTAAAGAATGTATCCTCCTTCTTACCCTCTTTTATTCGTTGCCCTACAACCTGTGTCCTATTATTGGATAGCCTGTTCACAGTGAAGTAATCATCCTTATCTGTCCCTACAACAACTCCGAACTTGTTTATAATTGCATAATAGGTGCGTGCGGTATTCAACAAGTGTTCTTTTCTTGCAAGAAGCACCTTTTTTATTCTTCCTGCGGTTTCATCTCTCACCTCTTCTGGAAAGTTTCTAAATGCCAGATCTATAATTTCTGGAGTTATCTTATTCTGTATTAACTGTGCTTGTTCTTCCCATAGTTCTAGAGGAGTTTCTGGCAGCAGTGCCATATCCAGAATGTAAGTCTTAGGAGACGAATTAAATCCTTCAACACTTCGGATTTCCTCTTTAAACCCTTCCATTAATCGCAGGCCAGGAACAATTCTGGTAGCAACACTCATTAAGGCACCATCCCCCATCATAGAAAACGCCTGGTCTCTGTCTCGGGGAATAGGTTTGTAGGTAATAGTCCCTCCTTTTTTGTCTTCAAATGCAGCCCATCGCCATTGGTCAACATGCCGGTCCCAGTCTCCTATCAACATATCAAATAATCTGGCTCTCACATAGGCTTCTTTATCTACCTTATATTTTTCATCTATCCGTAAATTTTTAATGAGATCATCCGTACTGATAATGTTATTGGCATAGCCAAAACTAGCCAGGTTCCCATGGCCATCAGAGACATGCTCTTCTATCATATAAAGTTCATCACCGAAAGTCTCATTAAAGTCCTCCAGAGCCTTTTGTTTTGGCACATAATACAGTTGTGGATTTGTATGATATACATCCACGGCATCGGACAAAACCCCTATGGTAAAAGGAGCATACGGATGAGACCCCGTGTAAAAATCACTTAGTATCTTTTCTGTAAATGTATTTTCAAATTCCCCAACTATATATTGTTCTTTAAAGGCCATAGACTGCAGATAAAGTTCAGCACTTTTTCGCAAAGCACGCATTACATATTGCTTGCCGCTACTATGCTGGAGACGTAACGATTTGGATTGATGTCCCCCGCCCTTTCTAACAGGGGTTAATCCCCCGTATAAAGTGTCTAGTCTGACTGTCGGAACTGCTACTTTTGTGCCGTAATAGTTTCTATAGCGTTCTCCCCAAATTGTTTTAAACAGACCACTTTTAATTACCTCATCTTCATTGTACACCGATGCTTTGACAACAGCTGGAAATGTTTCCTCATATTCCTTAACCACAACATTTCTATTTGGCGATAAAACCTCGGAAGTAAATAAGAATTTCTCTTTTTCATTCTCATCAAGTCCATAGAAACGAATTCGTGAAGAACCATCGGTATATACTTCTAACATAGCATATCCCATCTGACCCGAAGAAAATTTTGAACCATTCATTAAACGGGTTGCCCCTTTCTTAGCTCCAGAACCACTTACAATCTGGGGTGTATTTTCTTCTACAATATATTGAAGTGTATGTTCATGGCCAGACGTAAATATTACCTTGTCTGAATATTGTGCAAGGGTAACCAACCGTTTTCTTAATGCTGTATATTTAGTATTCTGCATATCCTCTATAGAGGCACCACTTGTTCTCCTAAGAACATTAATTAGGGTGCCTAAAATTGGCATTGGAATATTCCCATTATTTGGAAACAGATGCTGCCGTACCGAAAATTGACCTCCATGTGACCCATAACTAAACATAGGGTGATGCATTGCTATAATTGTGGTCTTATTATCATTTTTTTTAATTAAACTTTCCAGCTCTTCAAAAAACTTTTCCCGGTCCTTTATCTCACAATTATCATTCATTGTTGGATGTTTATCCCAGTTCGTGAGATACCATTCTGTATCTATCGCAATGAGTACAATATCGTCAGATATTTTCACCTCTTCAATTGGACATCCGTTCTTTGGCATAAAGGCATTTTTCTTATCCAGTTTTTTCTGAATATATTCTTGCTGCCGTTCCAGTCCCTTTAATCCAAACTTATACCAATCATGATTGCCGGGAATAAAAATTGTTTTTCCTTTAAAATCAACTACCGTTTTTAATTGGGCATCCAAATGATTCTTTGCCTCCATATAGGTAGTTGGAAAATCTTTTTTATCCGGAAATCCTGCCGGATATATATTATCTCCCAAAAAAATGGCCGTGCTATTTTTATCTGCTTTCGCAAGCGCATTTCGAAAGAGCTTTAAAGCAGGATTCATCTCACCCATTGGTGATTTCCCTGCATCCCCAACCAAATAAAATGTATGTGAGACCTCCTTTATGGAGACCACATCTTTTACGTTCTCTAGATTTTCATATTTAGCCTTATACGTGGCACAACCAGAAAATAAAAGAAGTAGTAGAATAAGCGTATATTGTTTTATCATCTTTTAAAGAAAATTATTTGTGTTCCGGTACTCGTTAAATTAATATCTACTAAACGTATTGACAACACAACTTAGTGAATAAAAATACTAAAGAAATATTACAGTTAAATGGAGATCGTTGCATCCCACAAAATAATTGCTCTCTTATGATTTTCTTTTAAATGCATAACACCACATGAAAAGAAAGGATCTTACTGTCTATCTGTAATGTTTTACTGCCTTCAACGTCAAAATTTTGTAATTTGTCATCTTTAATTTAAGTATATGTCGGAATTAATTGTAAAAACTAAACAGTTTGTAGTTGATTTATTATCTAATGAGTTAGATCCCAATTTCCTATATCATAATTTGCGACATACAGAGCGTGTTGTTAAGAGCACAGAAGAATTAATCACCTTCTACAAACTTGATGCGAAAGACAGAGAGGTTCTGATGTTAGCCGCTTGGCTTCATGATACCGGATATACTAAAGGCACTGACAATCATGAAGAAAACAGTTGTGCTATTGCTAAAAAAATTCTTTCCAAACTTGGTAGTGATACCAAACTTATTAAGAATGTCGCAGCGTGTATCATGTCTAGCAAACGCTTTGCCGAACCTACCTCCTTGTTAGAGGAGATTATTAGAGATGCCGATAGTTCCCATTTTGGGCAAAACAGCTATTTAGAAACTGCTGAACTGCTTAGAGAAGAACTTTCATTACTTGGCATAGCTGAATATTCATCCAAAGATTGGCTTGATGAAAATGTAAAGATGTTTCGTGCAGAACATCATTTTTATACCTCCTATGCCCTTGAGAATTGGCAACCAGGCAAAGACAAGAATTTGCGAAAACTCATAAAAGAGAAAAAAGCAGAGAAAGAAATTGCCAAAAAAGAATTGCTGAAAGCGAAATACAAGAATGAAAGCCCGGACCGAGGTATTCAGACCCTGTTCAGAGTCACCTTAAAGAATCATATTACATTAAGTGATATTGCCGACACAAAAGCAAATATATTATTATCTGTAAACGCCATTATCATCTCACTGGCTTTATCTAATCTAATCCCTAAATTGGATAACCCCTCTAATAGTTATCTAATTTATCCCACTGTTATCTTTATTATTTTCGGAGTGGCCTCCATGGTATTGGCAGTATTAGCCACCCGACCCAACGTTACAAGTGGAAAATTTACCCCAGAGGATGTTAAGAACAAAAAAGTTAATTTATTGTTCTTTGGAAATTTTCATAAAATGAAATTAGAGGAATATGAATGGGCCATTAAGGAATTAGTTAAGGACAAAGAATACATTTATTCATCCCTTACTAAAGACCTTTATTTTCTTGGCCTGGTCCTGAATCGAAAATATAATCTGCTTCGGTGGACATATACTATTTTTGTGATTGGCATTATAATCTCCGTCATAGCCTTTGGAGTCGCATTTCGATATTTTGGACCGGAAAGAGTATTAGACCTAACTTAAATCTATGAGTTTAATTCTTCCATAAGATCCTCATACGTGTATGTTTTCTGAGGTTCCTGATCTTTTTTATACAAAATTTCTGCCCTAATTGCCTTTAATCCGGAAACTCCCTGAAGACCCTCTAATTCAACAATTTCGATGTTATTAGTAAAGTAGCCTTTTGATTTTAGGAACGAAACATACCGTAAGTATTCTATTTCATCTTTCTTTTGAGAGTAAACTATGACCATTTTACCCTTTTGTGTAAGTCGTTCTGTTGTTCCTTTAATAAAAGATTTATCGATCCTTTTCTTTATAATCTCATATCTGGCATTATAGGTTCCGTCTACATCGAAATGCTTTTCGTCCATTCTAAATCGAATAGAGAGCGAGGTGTTATACACCAACACCAGTGATGCCACATCCAATTGTATAGGCAAGGTAGGTTTTAGATTATAATAGCTGTTTTCCATTTCAACCATCACCTGTAGTTGCCATAATCGTAAATTATTGAGATATAAAAAATTGAATGGCTTATCTCCTGCAATAGACTCTCCTATATACATATTATGCTCCACACCATCTGTCTTATATCGCTCAAAGTAATGAGGAAACATATCCTGAGCTTCCTTTTGTTTCTCATCGAGAAGGGACGCAAGTTGCCTGTTAATTTCCATGACACTTTGATCATAATTCTTGCGATGATCATAATAGGTTCCCGTAATGGTATCTATACTATTCTCATAGGCAGTAATTGAAGATTCTAAAGGCGCTTGATTCTGTTTTAGATATGTTAATACAGGATCTATTTCTGAGGTAACAAAATTAAAAATGGTCTGTTCACTATTGGTATGCAGCACTTCTTTTACCTCCTCAAT
>Ga0316204_10011802_pt1 | contig 10844 bp, 9 predicted proteins | sample 6monrhotite_MG_2_FD_205661 | JGI IMG/M metagenome (GOLD analysis project Ga0316204, IMG submission 205661) | Microbial mat bacterial communities from mineral coupon in-situ incubated in ocean water Damariscotta River, Maine, United States -... | ecosystem: Environmental > Aquatic > Marine >... | reverse complement strand
TAATAACGTCGTCTGTCCCGCAATTTCGAGTACACATGGATCTTCTAAGAGCGTAATGCCGCACTGTTCAGCAAATTTTTTTCCCACTAAAAAGTCGCGATTACCGTGCATGAAAAACACTTTTACACCCTGAGTGCTTAGCTTATGCAGTGAATCAACAATAGGCTGATAGTGGGGGTGGATGGCATCATCACCTAACCAATACTCAAAGAAGTCCCCGAGTATAAAAAGGCGTTTGGCTTGAAGAGCCTGATTGCTGAGAAAACGTAGGCAGTGCTCAGTAAGATGGGGCCGTTGAGGCCCCAAATGCAGATCAGCGATAAAGTAATCACTCATTGAAGGACTTACTCTTCGATGACTTCAACGCTCTCAATGATGACATCTTCAACCGGTACATCTTGATGACCCGCATTCATACCTGTTTCAACACTTTCGATGGAAGAGATTACATCCATGCCGTCAACAATCTTGCCAAATACGCAATAGCCGAAGCCATCAGGCGTTGCTGAGCTGAAGTTGAGAAAGCTGTTGTTTGCCACGTTGATGAAAAATTGTGAGCTGGCAGAGTGTGGATCAGGGGTACGAGCCATCGCAACGGTTCCGATGTCATTGGTTAAGCCATTGCCCGCTTCATTTTCGATCGGGGCATTACCTGACTTTTGCTTCATACCGGGTTCCATACCGCCACCTTGAACCATGAAACCTTTAATAACACGGTGGAAAATAGTGCCGTCATAGAAGCCACTTTTTGCATAGTCGATAAAGTTGGCAACGGTCTTTGGCGCTTTCTCAGCATCCAGCTCTAGGGTGACCGTGCCTTTGTTTGTATTAATTTTAATCATTTTTTAGATACCTACTTATTCAACAATGGTTACGTTTTCGATGATCACCTTGGTTTGCGGTGCATCTTGGCGGAAGGGACCTCCACGACCAGTGGCGACATCACGAATGTCATCCACGGTGTCCATGCCTTCAATGACTTTACCAAATACGGTATAGCCCCAACCTCGGGGAGTTTTACTTGTGTGGTTTAAAGAACCATTGTCCAGCACATTAATAAAGAATTGTGCAGTGGCTGAATGGGGATCAGAGGTGCGAGCCATGGCGATGGTGCCGCGCTCGTTACGTAGGCCATTATCAGCTTCATTTTGAATAGGGTCAAAGGTCTCTTTTTTGCTGTAGTCAGTAGTGAAACCACCGCCTTGAATCATGAAGTTAGCAATGACTCGATGGAAGATCGTACCTTCATAGTGACCACTTTTTACGTAACGTAAAAAATTCTCAACACTTTTGGGAGCCTTCTTAGCATTCAGCTCTAATACAATATCCCCAAGGTTGGTTTGCATGCGTACTTTAGGGTTATCTGAGGCGATTACCTGAGAGGAAATGAACATACTTGAGATTATAATAAGTGAAATTAACGCTTTCATCTCTACATCCTAATTAATAAGTAGGGCATAATATAAAGCTTTTATCGCCTCTGCAAAAGCCAGAGGCGAGTTAAATTCTCGAATACTTTTAAATTGATTAAAATTCAACCAGCGGAATAGCCTCTCGATGTTGCAGATACATAACAACCTAACTCGCCAGAAACAGCCCTTCGAACCCATTGACCCTAAAAACGTCAGGCTTTATGTCTGCGGTATGACCGTTTATGATTTTTGCCATGTGGGTCATGCGCGAGTAATGGTGGTCTTTGATATTGTTTATCGCTATTTGTGTCATGTTTACGGTAAAGACGCGGTGACCTATGTACGTAATGTGACTGATATCGATGACAAAATCATCAAACGAGCCAATGAAAATCAAGAAGACTTTACTGAATTAACCGAGCGCTTTATCGCAGAAATGAAGGCAGATGAGGCCGCGTTGGGTATACTCGCACCGAATTTAGAGCCCCGAGCGACCCATCATATGGATGATATTCTCAATATGATTCGGATTTTGGTGGATAAGGGCATGGCCTATGCCGCAGATAATGGGGATGTTTATTATGACGTCTCTAAATTTGAGACTTATGGACAACTTTCCGGGAAAAACCTGGAAGATCTGCGGGCGGGTGAGCGTGTGGCAGTGGACACCGCCAAAGACGACCCTATGGACTTTGTTTTGTGGAAGGCAGCTAAGCCAGGCGAGCCTAGTTGGGAGTCCCCATGGGGCAATGGTCGCCCTGGCTGGCATATTGAATGTTCAGCTATGTCGACATGCTGCTTAGGTAACCACTTTGATATTCATGGTGGTGGCTTGGACCTGCAATTCCCCCACCATGAAAATGAAATTGCACAATCTGAAGCAGCCACAGGTGAAAAATTTGCCAACGTATGGATGCATAATGGCTTTGTGCGTATCAACGAAGAGAAGATGTCTAAATCACTCAACAATTTCTTCACGATACGTGAGGTGCTGAAAAGTTATGATGCGGAGGTGGTGCGTTATTTTATTATGAATAGCCAGTACCGTAGCCCTTTGAACTATTCAAATGGTAATCTAGATGAGGCAAAAAACGCCCTGACAACACTCTACACGGCGTTACGTGGTATCGATATCAACCACAAAACCGAGCTGGCAGGCGCACAAGCAGATAAATTTTTTACGGCAATGGATGATGACTTTAACACGCCAGCCGCCATGGCATCGCTGTTTGAACTTGCGGGAGAGGTAAACAAAGCCCGCAACAACGACGCGGCTAAAGCCGCTGTACTTGCATCGCAACTGAAACAGCTTGCGGGGATGCTGGGAATTCTGCAACGTGAGCCAGAAGCATTTCTGCAAGGTGAGTCGACAGATGAGAATGGCTTGAGCAACGAACAGATAGAAGGGTTAATCCAGCAGCGTCTTGATGCGCGAGCGAATAAACAATGGGCTGAGAGCGACCGAATACGTGATGAATTGCATGAGCAAGGTATTATTCTGGAGGATGGTACGCAAGGGACCACATGGCGGCGGGATTAGCGGATATTGTCGATGATATGAATAAGGTCGGTTTTCCGGCCTTTTTTGTTTAAAAGGCTGTTGACTGGCGGCGGTCTGTGGCTTGGACGTTAATAAAATAGGATAAGTTACGCTAACCTTTTGGACGTTGTGGTGTGTTAATTGCTGTGTTTCTGTTCTTAAATACATACTGTCAGAGTTTTGGCATGATTAAGATCTGTGTGGATTAGCTGATGAGAGCCCCTTTAATTGCAAAGCATAAAAGTAAAACGGACCGTATTGATGAATGATATCCGCTGCCTTGTACCTGATTTACCAAAAGCAGATGAGCTGCTGCCCTGGCTAAATAAAATTGATGAAAACCGCTGGTACTCAAATTTTGGCCCGCTTGTGCAGGCATTTGAGAAGGGAATAGAGACGCTGATGACGGGGCTCTCTATAGACAGCCCTATGCACGTATGCACGACCAGCTCGGGCACGACGGCCATTGAGGTGGCTATTCTTGCCCATGAACTGGAGAAAGGGAGCCGCATACTTATTCCAGGCTTAACATTCCCAGGTACCATCAATGCGATTATTCAGGCAGAGTGCAGGCCGATAATATCAGATGTTGACCCAAAAACTTGGTGTTTGACGCCGACTATCGCCAAAGAAGTGTTTAAATATTTTCCCTTTCAGATGGTGATGCCCGTATCAACTTACGGTTACCCATTGGATATCGAGGGGTGGCAAGCCTTCCATGAAGAGACGGGTATCCCCGTATTGATTGATGCGGCAGGTGCATTTGGCTATCAGCAACTCGGGGCCGGGATAACGGTTGTATTTAGCATGCATGCCACCAAAATATTTGGGATTGGTGAAGGTGGCTGTGTAGTCTCTAGTGATGAGGGTTTTATTCAAAATGTCCGACAAATGACCAATTTTGGTTTTGCTGAAGGACAAATTAGAAAGTGGGGCACCAATGCTAAACTGAGTGAATACCATGCCGCAGTCGGCATGGTTCAACTTGAGCGTTGGCCCGCGATGAAGGTGAAGAGAAATGACATTTATCAACGCTACATGTCGCTCATGGAGCCTGCGTTGTTTGAGTGGCAGCATTTCTCAGAGACGATAATTCCCTCGGTATTGATGATTAATTGTAAAACTAATGGTGAGTTGGTAAGTGCTGAAATGTTCGCCCGTGGGATTGAAACCAGGCGCTGGTATTGTCCGCCACTTTACCGCCATGATGCCTACACACAATATAAAACGGCCTCTGCCCAGGGTTATCCAAAGCTTCCTGTGATTGACGAAATATCAAAAGGACTAATTGGTTTGCCATACCATAATTTTTTATCAATTGATGATGTGAATACCGTATATGACACGCTAATGGATGTAATAGAAGAGACTTCATCGCATTGATATGAAGAAATTAAATCAGATTGAAAAATGTATATATTCAAGAAATCTAAGACAAGCCAACCAGTTGCTGGTTCAGGTTATGGATGGCCTTACATCAAACAAATACAGTGATATCTACGATTACATAGAAAATAAATTTTATAGCTCATATGAAGCGAAGGTGTTTTGCACCAAGTTTGCTTCTGCACTGGTTGCCATTGCTAGTGATGAGGCATACGTGCTGGCAGATGAGGATTACAAGACATTTTGTTATCAGCAGGGCTTAATTCAGTCTCTATTTCTCGCTTCTGGTTATAACAATAGTGCCTTTTTATTCCAACTCATAGGCCAGGATGACGGGGCTAATAATACCAATATTAACAGCCTGGAAAGCGTGAAAAAATATTACGCGTTCATACCCATCAATTTTGCTCTCGAACCGCTTGTTGAACTACTGCCAACATTGCCACCACAAGTCTCATTTCCATATATTATTGGTTCCATCATAAATAACCACCCTGCAAGCCAACATGGAAAAGCCATGCGCGAAAAGCTGCTTGGGTATGGGAAATTTATCACCCCCTATCCAGTGACAGATAATGATATTTCGCTTGTATGTAAGGCTTGGCAGAGGTCTTGTCACGAAGAGGCAAGGGAGAAACACCATTTTCGGTTCTTTTTAAACCACCTCATTAGAGTATGGCTAGGCGCGCGAAGGGAATTGGCATGTGACCGCAGTCGCTCACCAAAAGCAAAGATATTGGTGTTATTTGAAGAGGCTGATGACGATGGCTCTATATTTGAACTGCCATTACTCAATGCCACCATTGTAAATGAAAATTACCATGTGATGGGTATGACTGATCAGCGTAATGCTCACCATCCGTTTTCTAATGAATTCGATGAAACAGAGTATGTGGAAATTAATCTTAATAAGATTAATGTTTTCCTTAATAGAATAGAGAATATTTCTCCGGATGTGATTATATTTCCAAGTGTAGGCCAGACGGAATGGGGCATCGCATTGGCAAATATACGCATTGCAGCAACTCAAATCATTGGCACACAATTTCCGTACTCAACCATGTCAGACTGTATCGATTATGTGATTGATGAGAGCGGGGTAGGTATCGATCAAAATGTATTTGTTGAAAAAGAAATCCCCTATACAGGTGATGACATTGATGCGTTTTTTGAAACGCTTAATGAACGGTTAATTGGGGCACTATAGATGGTGAATGCACAATCTGACTCAGCCAAGCTATTAATCTGTCTTGAAAAAGCAGTTTATAACGAAAGGATGCAGGAAGCCTTTGTCACTCTTTGTGACGGTTTATTTCTTAAAATAGATAAAGGTGAACTGTTTACTGGTGCGCTTGATAGCTCTATAGCGATAGAGTCAACCTGTACACGATTAGCCGCAGCCTATCAGCGTTTGATATTGACTGAATCACTTGATGTGAGTGATGCAGCGTTTAATGCTTTAGTTAGATTTGTATTTTTAGGCCCGGTTTACCGATATAAAACCATCTATAAAGATTACGATGTTGACCTATCTAAAGCTAATAGCAGTAATAAAAAAAATAGACAACGTGACGTTAAAACCATCAAGAAAAGCCTTTTGCTCTCCAATCCATCTAAAAAAAATCTGTTAGCGATAAAGAGCCTTAATAAAGAATTACAATTCTCCTACCTTATTAGTGTACTCGCATCAAAATATATGTTAACAGAAGAGGATGAAGCGCTAAGAAATGAGGCGATGCAGATGCTGTGCAGCTGTGGCCCATTTAAACTCGCTCCCTCAATGCTCGATAAATTGTCTTTGGCCTGGATGCACTGTAGTTACGCTTTGTCAGATGATAAACACCAAGTAAAAACAGCCATAAATGAAACATTAAGGTCGTGGATGTATGAAAATGGTATTAAGGATAGAGTGCTAGACAGAGTAAGGCGCACACGCCCCACAATGATGATTTTTTCAGAGCGACTAAATTCACTGCATGCTATGTACCGTTGTTATGCCCCCTCACTTGCGAGCTTACAGGAGTACTTCTCGATCATTTTGGTATCTGATGTGAAAGATATCGATCAAGATCCTGCACCCTATAGCTGGGCGGATGAAGTCCTGACCTTTGATGCGAGCCAGCCAAGGTGTTTTGATGACTTGATGGTTAAAGTACACGAGCGATCACCAGACATCGTACTATATCCCAGTCTTGGAATGCATTATTGGACCATTGCGCTCTCTACCATCCGCTTGGCCCCTATTCAGGTTGTGATGCCGGGTCACCCCGCTACCACCTACTCACCCGTCATCGACTATATGATAACGGAGGAGGGCTATGTATCGGATGAAACGCGATTTTCAGAATGTGTTATCAAGATTAACAATGGCTCGATGCCCTATATTATGCGGCGTGATGCGGATGTGATTAGTGCAGAGATACGCGAACACCCTGATGTGCTCAACATTGCGGTGCCAGCTTCTACCATGAAGCTGAATTATCGATTTTTGACTCTGTGTAAAAAGATTAGTGATGCATCACCCAAAGCGTTGGTGTTTCATTTTTTCCCGGCTAAAAAAGATATTGAACTCGCCTATATCAATGACAAGATTGTCTCAATCATTGGTGAAAATGCCATCACCTATCCAATCGATAGTTACAATACGTATATCTCAAATCTGAATATATGTGACTTTATTCTCTCGCCTTTTCCATTTGGCGGGACCAATAGTAATATTGACGCATTGAGACAGGGACTCCCTGTTGTGTGTATGGATGGTGCTGAACTACACAGCCATATCGACTCTGAGATGATGAGACGCCTGGGCCAGCCCGACTGGCTATCTGCCTCATCGGAAGAGGCGTACATAGCCGCGGCGTTGCGATTAATCTCCAATGATGCTGAGAGGGTAGCGGTGTCACAACATCATATCGCGACAGATGTTTTATCTGTATTGAACCGCTGCGAAAGGGTTGAGACCGGATTGGCGATAAAATTACTCTATGACAACCATGAAGAGATAATGGCAATGAATAAAAAAAGCCTTCATATCAATGAGCTTGAGGCCGCTTTTAATTGATTGTTAGTGATCGCTTCAGAGGTCTATTTAGATAAGCACTGAGGGAGAGAGGCTATGCGTGTTGCAATTATGCAGCCCTATTTTTTTCCATATATCGGCTATTTTCAATTGATCAACTGTGTTGATCAATTCATCCTCTATGACAATATTGAATATACCAAAAAAGGCTGGATTAATAGGAATCGAATACTCGTTGATGGTGCCAGTGCTACGTTTTCGTTACCACTCAAAAAATCCTCTGATTACCTGTCTATTAGTGAAAGGGTATTAGCAAGTGATTTTAAGCGACACAAGCTACTAAATAAATTGTCGGGGGCCTATCGCGGTGCGCCCAATTTTTTGCAGGTGATGCCGCTGCTTGAGAGGGTTTTTCAGTGTCCCACTGATAATCTTTTCCAGTTTCTCCATCACGCAATAACGACTGTTTGTGACTACCTATCCATCACGACTGAGATTAAGGTTTCTTCGCATATTGCCATTGACCATAATTTGACATGCCAAGATAAAGTACTCGCATTATGCGAATCAGTGGGCGCCGATGACTATATTAATAACATCAGTGGTCATCACCTCTATTCGCATAATGATTTTATAGAACGTGGAATAGCATTGAGTTTCATTCAATCTCGACCACTGACATATACGCAATTTGGTAGCTCGTTTGTGCCTTGGCTCTCTATTATCGATGTCATGATGTTTAACTCAGTGGAAAAAATAGAACAAGAATTTTTACCTCATTATACTTTGAGCAAGGAAAAGTAGTGATGAACCAAAAAGAAGTTGAACATTTGGAATCCATTAGCGCCTTTTATGAAAAAGGCGATTATATGGACGATCTTATGATTGATCGCGCGATTGATATTATTAAGCAGTATCGAACTGAAGGAAAAAGTGCATTAGAGATTGGCTGTGGCAGTGGCTACTCTACAGAGAAACTCTGTGACTTATTTGATGATATTGAAGTGATAGAACCCTCTAAAGGTAATATTGAACTATTAAAGGGGCGTCTTCCAACTATCACCTGTCATCAAACACTCCTCGAAGCGTTCAAAGCCAAACGAAAATATGATTTTATCTTTTTCATGAATGTCATCGAGCATGTGGAAGAGCCGGTCGATTCGCTAAAAATTCTTGCTGAATTGGTAAGACACGAAGGCCTGATCTTTATTTCAGCCCCTAACTGCATGTCTTTGAATCGACGTGCGGGTTACAAAATGGGTGTATTAGAACATTATGAAAAAATGGCGCCTAAGGACTATGAAGTAGGGCACCGACGCTTGTATACCGTGGATATGCTAAAAGATCACTGCGAACAAGCCAATTTGAAAGTACTATCAATGAAAGGCATGTATCTTAAACCGCTCTCTGAAAGTCAGATGATCGCATTGGGTGATGAAGCGGTGCGCGCATTTTACCTGCTAGGAGAAGAGATCCCGGAATATTGCGCATCAATTATGGCGATAGCGACTAAAAAATATTATTAATATTAACCATGAATGATGATGAATCAATAATGTTTAAATGGAAAAAATTGGGTTTACTCTTCAAGCCCCAAGAGGTTGTGGGTAGGGAGTGGCTAAAAGAGTTTGCTCAAGCCCCTTCGGTGTTGGTTTTTGATGATTTTGTCAGGGTCTACTTCTCCTGTCGGCCATTACCTGACAAGCAGGGGCAATATGTTAGCTATTCAGCCTATGTTGATTTGAACAGAGAAGACCTATTTGACATTGTGGGGATAGCAGATTCCCCTATTTTAGGGCTAGGTGAATTAGGCACGTTTGACGAGTTTGGTACATACCCTGTTTCGGTGATAAGAGATGGCAAATCAGTGATCGCCTATTATGGTGGCTGGACTCGGTGTGAATCTATCCCCTTTACCGTTTCAATTGGTGCCGCAATCAGCAACAACGAGGGAGTAAGCTTTAGCAAACTAGGCAAGGGGCCGCTGTTAACCTCTAATCTGGATGATCCATTTGTTTTAAGTGGCCCCAAAATTAGACGCTACAATGGCATATGGTACCTATGGTATGTCGCCGGTACAGAGTGGCTCGAAAACAGCGGTAAGCCTGAGGCGGTATATAAAATTCGCATGGCAAGCTCGAGCGATGGCTTGAACTGGCAACGGGATGGCAGGAACATTATTGATAACCGCTTGGAAGAAAATGAGTGTCAGGCAAGCCCTGATGTGTTTTTCCACAACAATAAATACCATATGTTCTTCTGCTATAAATATAGCTTGGATTTCAGAAATAATGATCGAGGCTATCGCATTGGATACGCTTCATCTGATGACTTGATTAATTGGGTGAGGGATGATCAAAAAGCTGGCATAGATATCTCTGATGAGGGGTGGGATGACCAGTCAATCACCTACCCACATCTGTTTGAGCTTGATGGTGACATCTATATGCTCTATCTCGGCAATCAGGTGGGACGATATGGTTTTGGTCTGGCAAAATTAGAGGGTGAATTAGTTTGATTACCGCTGAATGCGCCTTATGAAGTGGATAAAACTAGGGCAGATATTTTCTCCAATAGAGCACGCCTTGCCGAACCACTGTGTGGAATTCGCCCAATCGCCCCAGGTGTTGATATTTGATGACTTCGTCAGAATCTATTTTTCAACCCGAGAGAAAGATGCGACAGGGAAATATTTAAGTCACATCGCTTTTGTAGAAATGGATAAGTCATTTAAAAACATTATCCGACTATCAACCCAGCCGGTTATTGAACTAGGTGGACTGGGGTGCTTTGACCAACATGGCATCTTCCCGATGAATGTTTGTCGGGTGAAAAATAGAATATTGGCCTATACCACAGGCTGGAATAGGCGCGTTTCAGTCTCGACTGATGCGGCAATCGGCTTGGCAGAGAGCCACGACAACGGTCTCACGTTCAGTAAAGTGGGGAAGGGGCCGATTATGGCGCCGTCACTGCATGAGCCGTTTTTAGTGGGAGATGCCTTTGTCGCAGTGTACGGTGATACCTACCATATGTGGTACATCCATGGCACAAAATGGACAAAGCCCGCTGCGGGGGAATTAGCCGAGCGTGTCTATAAAATTGCCCATGCAAGCTCGGAAGATGGGATTTCATGGCAAAGGGATGGACGTCAGCTCATTACTGATAAATTAAACGTTGATGAGTGCCAGGCATTGCCATCTGTGAGCTACTTTGATGGTCGATACCACCTATTTTTTTGCTATCGCCATGCCACTGACTTTAGAACCAACAAGCATCGAGCCTACCGAATAGGCTATGGTTTTTCAGACGACTTGATTAACTGGCAGAGGGATGATGATCAAGTCGGTATTGATGTCACTGATGGTGATTGGGATTCCGATATGCTCTGTTACCCCCATGTTTTTAACATGGATGGTGAAGTGTATATGTTGTACAACGGTAATGAATTCGGGCGTTTGGGTTTTGGGCTGGCAAAATTAGAGCA
>Ga0316204_10011801_pt1 | contig 10844 bp, 3 predicted proteins | sample 6monrhotite_MG_2_FD_205661 | JGI IMG/M metagenome (GOLD analysis project Ga0316204, IMG submission 205661) | Microbial mat bacterial communities from mineral coupon in-situ incubated in ocean water Damariscotta River, Maine, United States -... | ecosystem: Environmental > Aquatic > Marine >... | reverse complement strand
GAAACTATTTGGTATGCACAAACTGGTGTAGGTAACAGAATCTGGAATGGAATGCACTACAACCAAAACTCACCTGACAATGAAGGTGGTGGATGGAATGGGTTTTCTACCCTTGCTGAATTTTACGATAGTTTTGAAGGACCAACTGCTACTAACAATTTAGGAGACGGTCAAGAAGAAAGACGTGGATGGGTTCCAGATGCAACTACTGCTAATGAATCTAACTTAGGTATCGGTTACGGTATGTTAGTTGGACAACAATATGAACAAGACGGAAGCATGTTGAGCGACAGACCAGGAGATCCACTAGTGTTTACTAGAGAGCTTCCAGGCCTTTCAGGAAACGGAGAAAATACAGGTATTCGTGTTATTAAGTATCACCCATCTCCGGATGATGGCGGTTCTTTTAGAAACCACGAAATCGTATTCAGATATGCAGATGCACACCTTATGAAAGCAGAAGCTATGCTGCGTTCTGGTGGAGATGCAACTACAATGGTTAATGAGTTGAGAACATTGCGTTTGGCAACTCCAATAGGAAACGTTACTGAAGCTGATTTGCTTGCTGAACGTGGACGTGAATTATATGTAGAATTCTGGAGAAGAAACGATATGATTCGTTTCGGACAATATACTAGAGACTGGGAGTTTAAAGATCCAGGATCTGTAGGGCAAGATTTCCGTAACCTTTACCCTATTCCTGTAAATGCATTACTTTCTAACCCTAACTTGGTGCAGAACGAAGGATACTAATTTTTAGTCCTTCTTATTATTACACAGGTCGCCTTATGGGCGACCTGTTTTTTTATGCCTAAATAATAGTAAGTTACAGCTACATTTGCAATATTTGTAATACACAAACGAGTCATCTTTTTCTATTCCATTCTGAACATATACAAACCCCATATTATCTCCTTCCCTAAGTACCTTTGGTGTATTCTTTTTCTATTATTAGTCGCTTCTTGCTCCGAAAAAGAACCGAACCCGACACTTTTCCAAAGTAAATCGGCCAAAGAAACAGGCATCAACTTTCAGAATACCATACAATCTACGCCTCAACTAAACATCCTTAATTACATCTACTTCTATAATGGAGCTGGCGTGGCGGCCGCCGACTTTAACAATGATGGCCTTACGGATCTTTATTTTACAGCCAACCAAACGGCAGACAAACTATACCTCAACAAAGGAAATTTAAAATTTGAGGACATCACCGCTCCCTCCGGGATTGACAATGCCAGTAATTGGACAACAGGTGTCACAACGGTCGACATCAATAATGACGGGTTGCTGGATATCTATGTTTGCAAACTAGACGGATATCAAAACATTACTGGACATAATCTGCTATACATCAATAACGGCCCGAACAAAGCTGGGGTTCCAACTTTTACTGAATCAGCCAAAGAATACGGCCTAGATTTTAAAGGTTTGTCCACCCAAGCCTCATTTTTTGACTACGACTTAGACGGTGATCTAGATTTATTTTTACTGAATCATTCTACCAACCCTAACCAAAACTATGGCAAAGGAAGTATTCGGAAGATTCCAAATACCACCTCCGGGGACAAACTATTTGAGAACCAAGAAGGGCAATTCGTGAACGTTTCCGAAGAAGCTGGAATCCTCCAAAGTAAAATTGGATACGGCCTGGGAATTGCCATTAGTGATCTTAACGCAGATGGCTATCCAGACATTTATGTGGGCAACGACTTTTTTGAAAATGACTATCTCTACCTCAATCAAGGTGATAAAACGTTTAAGGAGATCATTACTACAAAAAACAAGGCCATTGGCCACACCACCCACTTTTCCATGGGGAACGATATCGCCGATATAAATAACGACGGCCTCACCGATATCGTTTCGGTGGACATGCTCCCTGAAGACTTAATTACCTATAAAACATCGGGAAGTGAATTCAGTTATCAAATCTATCACAACTACCTGAACAATGGCTATACCCATCAGTTCATGCAGAATACACTTCAGTTAAATAATGGGAATGGTAGTTTTAGTGAAACCGCCTACCAAAGTGGTATCGCCGCCACTGAGTGGTCCTGGAGTCCCCTCATTGCCGATCTTGATAACGATGGACTGCAAGATATTTACATCACTAACGGGATCCTAGGTGCTACTAACGACATGGACTTCATCAGTTTTATTGCCAATGATAATATCCAAAAAAAATTAGGCGAAGGAATGGGCGAAGACGATATGGCCTTTATCGATAAAATACCTCAAAAGAAAACCAAGAACTATTTTTTCAGAAATAACGGAAATGCCCGTTTCAAAAATGTGTCCCAACATTGGGCCAACACGCCTTCTTCTTTTAGCAATGGCGCTGTGTATGCTGATCTAGATAATGACGGCGATTTGGATATCGTGACTAACAATGTAAACCAACCCGCTTTTGTCTTGGAGAACACGAGCATAATCAGTCAATTAAGCAGCTCGACAACTAGACCAGAGAACCCTGCCGCAGCTTCCTCCAACAATTTTGTAAAGCTTCGTTTCAAAGGCGGTGCCAGTAATCGCTTCGGAATTGGCGCCAAAGTATTTGTATATGCGAATGGAAAAACCATACTAAAAGAGAACTACCCCACAAGAGGCTACCTTTCTGCGGTTGCACCCGAAGTTCATTTTGGGCTAGGGGCAGCAAACATCGATTCGATGCATATTGTATGGCCGAACAAAGCCTTCGAAACACGTTCCCAAGTAATCGTAAACAAGAACTATGAAATTTCTCAAACCAATGCCAATGGAAATTTCTATGAAGTATTTCAGAAGAAACCGAAACAATTTTTAACCGAAGTTCCTCCCCTATTCAATTTTAAACACAAAGAAAATACAACTATTGAATTTAACCGAAATCCCCTCATTGCAGCGGCTAAAAGCAATGAAGGACCTGACATTTCTGTGGCCGACATTGATAATGATGGGCTCGAGGATCTTTTTATAGGAGGAGCCAAAGGTCAGGCATCACGACTATTAGTGCAACAAGCCGATGGTAGCTTCTTACAACAACAACCCGACTTGTTTGCGGAAGACGCCTTAAGCGAGGATGTCACTCACAGTTTTTTTGATGCGAACGGTGATGGTTTTCAAGATCTGATGGTAGGAAGTGGTGGCAACGAGTTTAAAAAAGGAAAACCAACGTATGTAAGATTATATCACAATAGAAACGGTGTGTTTTACAAAGACACCACACTTCTAGGCCCACAAATCGCTACCAATGCTTCTCGAATAAAAACATTGGCCGCGAATGCATATAGAACGGATCTTTGCGTTGTCTCAGATAAAAACCCAATAAAATTCATACGCTATGATAGCAACGGGGATTGGAATATCATTCAAACACCTGTCCACGAAGAACCTACAAATCATTGCCTTGCGAACGACTTCCTTTTTGAAGACATCGATGGTGACGGACAAAAAGAACTGATTACCGCCGGCGATTGGACGCCCATTCGCATCTTTTCAGTGGACGACACAGTGTTTGCCCCCAAGATGACCAAAGAACTTGAAAACTCCAATGGATGGTGGAATGTGGTCAAAGCAGCCGACATTGATAATGATGGCGATTTGGACCTTATTGCTGGGAATTGGGGACTCAACAACCGCCTTCAAGCATCAGAAAAAGAACCCCTAACAAGATACATTAAGGATTTTGATGGCAACGGCAGCGAAGAAACGCTCATCACTTATTACTATCAAGGAGTTGAAACACCCTTTGCGTCTAAGGATGAACTTGTAAAGCAACTTCCGGGCCTCAATAAAAAATACCTCAGCTATCACGACTTTGCCAAGGCTTCATTGAAGGAATTGTTCGGTGAGAATAATTTAACATCGGCAGCAACAAGTAAGGCCTACGAATTGGCTTCTTGCTACTTTGAAAACCTTGGGAATGGCAGCTTTAAAAAGCACCGATTGCCCTTTAGTGCCCAAATATCATCCGTAAACGATATATGGATCGAAGACTTCAATAAAGACGGTTACCCAGACCTCCTTTTGGTGGGAAATAATTTTGAAATCAGTCCTCAATTGAGTAGATTAGATGCTTCACACGGAGTGCTTTTATTAAACGATTCTAAGGGTAATTTTACCAAAGCCGAGGGACAAGAATTTGACATTTCAGGTGCAGCACGGAACATTTCAAAACTGCAATACCAAGGTGAAACCTATTTGATCATTACACGAAACAACGACCAACCACTTTTTTTAAAAATAAATACATAAATTCCTTTTATGAATTTTTTGAAACACCTCCTAATTCCCTGCCTCCTGCTTTCCCTTTTAAGTTGTTCTTCGGAAAAAAAAGAGGACCTGGCTAACGCGTCAGAAAAAACACTTTTCACCCAACTTTCAGCCACAGACACGGGCGTGCATTTCCTGAACGAAGTTGAAAACCAAAAAGACTTCAATATTTTTAAATACCGAAACTTTTACAACGGTGGTGGTGTGGCCATAGGTGATGTAAATAATGACGGACTAGCCGATATCTATTTTACCGCTAACATGGGTAAAAACAAGCTTTTTATCAACGAAGGTGATTTTAAATTTAAAGATGTCTCTGAAAGTGCTGGTGTGGAAGGTAATAAACCTTGGTCAACGGGCGTAAATATGGTCGACATCAATCAAGATGGCTGGCTAGACATCTATGTGAGCAATGCCGGAAACATGGAAGGAGACAACCACAACAACGATCTCTATGTCAATAACGGCGATGGGACGTTTACAGAAAAAGCCAAAGAGTATAATCTGGCCGAAACTGGGTTTAGTACACATGCCACCTTTTTTGACTATGATAAGGACGGTGATCTAGATGCCTACATTCTCAACAACAGTAATATTCCCGTGAACTCTCTTGGGTTTGCACATCAAAGAGATGTGAGGGCCCAAAATTGGGATGTTCCTAAAATATTTCGTGGGGTGGGTGATATGCTTCTTCGGAATGACGGCGGCACCTTTGTAGACGTCAGTGAAGATTCAGGAATTTACGGAAGTTTAATTGGTTTTGGATTGGGTGTGATGATCAGTGATGTTAACAATGACCTCTATCCAGACATCTATGTTTCCAACGATTTCTACGAGCGCGATTACCTTTACATCAATAATCAAGACGGCACCTTTTCCGAAGAAATAAAAAACTATACCAGTCACCTATCATTATCTGCAATGGGGATTGATATGGCCGATATTAATAACGATGGGAATGCAGATATTTTTATTACCGATATGCTTCCAGAGGGCGACCAACGCGTGAAATCGGTGATGGAATTTGAGGGTTACAATGTTTTCAAACTGAAACAAAGCAAAGATTTCTACCAACAATATATTCAGAATACCTTACAACTAAACAATGGAAACGGAAGCTATTCTGAAATTGCTTATTTCAGTGGCGTATCGGCTACAGATTGGAGTTGGTCCGGTCTTCTTTTCGACATGGATAATGACGGTTTTCGGGACATCTATGTAACCAACGGAATTAATCACGATCTCACTGACCTTGATTTTGTCGACTTCCTAGCCAATGATATCATCCAGAAAATGGCGATTACCGGTAAAAAAGAAGCCATCGATTCGATCATTCAAAAAATGCCCATAAACCCATTGCCGAATTACGCCTATCGCAATAACGGTGATCTTACCTTTACCGATGAAGCTGCCAATTGGGGCCTTGGAATTCCTAGTCTTTCCAATGGCGCGGCCTACGGCGACTTGGATAATGATGGCGATTTGGATTTGGTGGTTAGCAATGTAAACATGACCTCTTTTCTGTACCGAAACAACACTAGTGAGCTCACGGATAACAACTTCATTAAATTCAAATTTGAAGGTGGTGAAAAAAATAAGTTTGCCGTGGGAACGACGGTACGGTTATATGTTGACGATCAGGTGATATTGCAAGAAATGATTCCCTCACGAGGTTTTCAATCTTCCATGGAATACGGAATGACCATAGGTTTAGGGAATAAGACCAACATTGACTCGGTACGGGTTATTTGGCCGAATGATAAAACCGTCTTACTTCAAAATGTGGCGGCCAATCAAACCTTATCATTAAGGCAAGGAGATGCGACGGTAACCTATGTCCTTCCGAAGCAACTAAAAAAGACTCCCTTGCTGCAAGAACGGCCCAATGACAAGCTGGTAAAACACAATGAAAATAACTACAGCGACTTCGACTATGAAGGGCTAATCTATAAAAAGCTATCCCAAGAAGGTCCTACCATGAGTGTGGGTGATGTTAATGGCGATGGAAATGAGGATGTTTTTATAGGCGGTGCTAAAGGGCAATCCGGATCGCTCAACTTGCATTCAGGGAATGGCGAACTCTCTATAAAAAATAGTGAAGTATTCGAAAAAGACAAAGACTTGGAAGATACTGCTTCGGCATTTTTTGATGCCGATGGTGATGGCGATATGGACCTAATGGTTGGGTCTGGTGGAAATCAAGTAAATGCTTCCATGACTGAGAGCTTGCGTTTGTATATCAATGACGGCCGTGGGAATTTCAGCAAAAGTCCCCTAAACTTTCCTTTAGGTAGCAAAAATACCGCAGTAATTGCTCCCTACGATATGGATCAAGACGGTGATCTAGACGTTTTCGTGGGATCACGCAGCGTCATTGGCATCTATGGAGTGGATCCAGACCATGTTTATCTGGAAAACAATGGCGATGGCACCTTTCAAAACAATTTTAGAGAAAAAGCAATCGCCACTAAGAAGAGTGGCATGATTACAGACGCCAAATGGGTGAATATTGATCAGGATGAAGCTGCTGAATTAGTTACCGTGTCTGATTGGGGCGCACCTGCTATTTACAAAATAGAAAACGGTGTTTTAACCAAAGAAGTAAGTAGCCTAGATTCATTATTCGGATGGTGGAATGTAATTACTCCGGCCGATATTGATAATGACGGCGATGTCGATTTTGTATTGGGTAATCAAGGCAACAACATCCATTATAAGCCAACTAAGGAAGAAGTAATGAAAATGTGGGTCTACGATTTTGACAATAATGGAACCATCGAGCAAATTGTTACGCAAAACTTGGACGGAAAAGACATGCCTATCCACCAAAAACAAGAGATCGTTTCTCAAATGGTGTCCTTGAAAAAACAGAATTTAAAGGCTTCGGAATACGCCAAAAAGTCAATCCAAGAGTTATTTTCAGAAGAAAAATTGAAGAAAATACGGGTGAAGCAGGTTAATACTTCGGAAACAATTTTAGCTATTAATGACGGTGATGGTAATTTTACGATTCAACGTTTACCGCCTCGCACCCAGCTGTCTTGCGTATGCGGCATTACCTGCACCGATGTGAATAACGACGGTCATCTGGATATCATCATGGGAGGAAACAACTTTGAATTTCGACCGCAGTACTCGCGCTTGGATGCTAATTATGGAAATGTGCTCCTTAATGATGGCTCCCTCAATTTTGAATGGCAGGAATACGATGATAGTGGATTTTTTATTCGTGAGGAAATAAAACACATTTCAACATTCAAAGACAAGAATGGAAATTCCTTCGTGATTGTCGCTATTAATGATGAAAAACCAAGAGTCTTTGCAATCAATTAAGCAACTAGCGAGTATTTGTTTACTAGTACTCTTTGCAACGAGTTGTAAGAAAGAAACGCGTCAATTTGAAATGCGATCTGCTTCTCAATCTGGGATCACTTTTCAGAATACCTTAACTGAAAACAATGAGCTAAACATTTTGGACTACCTCTATTTCTACAATGGCGGGGGTCTAGCTATGGGTGATGTCAATAACGACGGACTCCCAGATCTCTATTTTTCAGCAAATCAAAAAACCAACAAACTCTACCTCAACAAAGGTGACCTAGAGTTTGAAGACGTTACCCTAAAAGCTGGTGTGGCTGGGAATAGTTCTTGGAATACAGGTGCGATCATGGGAGATATCAATGGCGATGGTTGGCTCGATATCTATGTAGTGGCCGTAGTTGGAATTAATGAATTTGAAGGACATAACGAGCTTTTTATAAACAATGGGGACGGTACTTTTAGTGAGCAATCGAAAGCCTATGGCCTGGATTTTTCTTCCTTCGGAACCACAGCCGCCCTACTCGATTTTGATCTCGATGGGGATCTGGACATCTACTTGCTCAACCATGCCGTCCACACGGAAGAGTCCTTTGGGAGAGCACAAATTAGACAAGAACGCAACGACAAAACAGGAGATCGCTTGCTTCGAAACGATGGCAATATCTTCAAAGACGTAAGTGAAGCTGCTGGGATTTATGGTGGCGTAAACGGTTATGGCCTGGGGCTATCGGTGGCCGATTTCAATCAGGATGGCTTTCCTGATCTTTACGTGGGTAATGATTTTCACGAGGATGACTACTACTATTTAAATAATGGTGACGGCACCTTCTCAGAACGCCTCAAAGAGTATTTTGGACATACTTCCCGGTTTTCGATGGGTAACGACGCAGGGGACATTAACAACGACGGCATGCCAGATATTATATCACTTGACATGGCGCCAGAAGATGAAACAATTCTTAAATCAAGTGAAGGTGATGATACCTATCAAACCTTAAAAATGAGAACCGAGCAGTTTGGCTACCATTATCAATTTACACGGAATATGCTATTTCTAAATAATGGCGATCATCCGTATACCGAAACTGCTTTGTTAAGTGGTATTTCTGCCACAGATTGGAGTTGGAGCGCCCTTTTTGGGGATTACGATCAAGATGGTGAGCAGGATCTTTTCATCTCCAATGGAATTCCGCGTAGGCCAAACGATTTGGATTTTATTCGTTTTGTGTCGAGTGAGGAGATTCAGAAAAAAATGGTGGACAGCAAGCTCGTAGACCAACAGGCATTAGAAATGATGCCAGACGGTTCCATGCACAACTATATCTTTAAAGGCGATGGCCGTGGAGGTTTTAAGAATAAAACGGGAAATTGGATTTCCATGAAAAAAACCATTTCAGGAGCAACTGCCATTGGCGATTTGGATGGCGATGGCGATTTGGACATGGTGGTGAACAATATCAATGCGCCCGTTGGCTTATACATCAACCAGATAAATTCGAACGCCAATTATCTAAAAATTAGTTTTGACTACTCGGATAAGAATCCCTTCGGAATCGGCACCAAAGTATATGCCTATCACAACGATTCCCTTCAGTTTAGAGAACTATACCCTACGCGCGGCTGGCAAGCTTCCAGTGATCCAAGCATACATTTCGGTTTTGGTAATGCCACTAAAATAGATTCAGTAAAAATAATCTGGCCGAATAAAACAACGCAGACGCTCCAAAATGTTGCGGTAAATCAGTCTTTGAGCATACAACCTGAAAACGTAAACGCCTATTCTTATAATCAAATAGTTCCACCCACACTTTTCAAAAAAACGGAAGATAACTTAGGGATTCATTATGTTCATCGAGAAGATAATCACACCGATTTCAATTACCAAAAACTGATCCCGTATGAGGTTTCCAATAGGGGTCCTGCGGTTGCCATAGGTGATCTCAATGGAGATGGTAAAGAGGATATATTTCTCGGTGGCGCAAAAAATCAAAAGGCAGCAGTGTATCTGCAAACCGAGACAGGTTTCGAGCTAGGCACCTATCCTGGTATCGCTCGAGATTCCATCTTTGAGGACGTTTCCGCCAGCATTATCAAATCGGAAGCGACCAATCGTAGTTTTTTATCGGTGCTTTCAGGAGGCAATACCGTTTCCCCTTCAAAGAAATTCTTGGTCAACCGCTGGTACCAAAATATCAACGGAACTATGGAACGAAGGGAATTTGGCCCAACCTATAACAATTCTTCTGTAATAAAAGTAAACACTGGCAATGCAGAAGGCTATTCCGGGGTAATCGGCAACCACAGTGCACCACTCGACTTTGGAAAACTTCCGCCGCTTTACTTTTTAAAGGACGATGGTAAGCATGAATTACACCCCGACTTTGGATTGGTGACAGATGCGGTTTGGGACGATTTTAATGGGGATGGACGTACCGATGTGATTGTTATTGGTGAATGGATGTCTCCTCGCTTTTTTCAAAACGATGGAGGCACACTTAGGGAAGTAGAACCCCTACAAAATAAGGTTACTGGGCTTTGGCAAAGTATCATTCCATTTGATATTGACAAGGATGGGGACCAGGACTATCTCCTCGGGAATTGGGGCACCAATACAAAATTTAAAGCGTCGAGCGCGGCACCCATGAAAATGTACTACGGCGATTTCGATGATAATGGGAGCACCGAGACCATCCTTGCCATTGAAAAAAATGGCCGCTACTACCCACTTTTAGGGTTGAACGAATTGGCCGAACAACTTGTTTTTCTTCGGAAGAAATTTCCGAATTACAAAGACTTCGCTGGTAAGACCATAGAAGAGGTGTTTGGTGCTGAACTCCTTAAAAAAGCGACTGTTTTTGAAGTGAATACATTAACATCTGGCTTCTTGCGAAATACTGAGAATACCTTTATTTTTGAACCATTCCCCGATGCGTTGCAAGTAGCACCCATGAAAGCGTTTGTGGCTTACGATTTTGACGGGGACGGAGAAGAAAGTGTCTTAGTGGGAGGAAACTATTTTGGTATGATTCCTTTTCATGGACGCTATGACAGTTTTTCGGGGGCTATGATTACTTCAGAAACAGACATCGTCCTTGGAAACCAACTTGGGCTGGCCATGGAGCATAAATCGGTGCGCCACTTGAGAATAATACAATTAAACGACCAACCATATTTACTAATCGTATATAACAATGAAGCAGCCGAGATCTATCAAATTCAGAAATAAAAGCCTCTTTTTGGTGGCCCTTTTTTCGTTGACCTTATTA
>Ga0316204_10011800_pt1 | contig 10844 bp, 10 predicted proteins | sample 6monrhotite_MG_2_FD_205661 | JGI IMG/M metagenome (GOLD analysis project Ga0316204, IMG submission 205661) | Microbial mat bacterial communities from mineral coupon in-situ incubated in ocean water Damariscotta River, Maine, United States -... | ecosystem: Environmental > Aquatic > Marine >... | reverse complement strand
GAGGCTGATTTCTTCACGCTGCCGGAGGGTATTCAGCGCGAAACGGTGGGCTTTGATGAAGGGCGCCGCACCTTTCTCGGCAAGCTCATGATCAATGTCCGGCGCTGCCTGCGGGTGCGCTGGGTCCTGCGCAAACACGGGGCGACTGCGATCCTGGCAATGATGCCCCATGAGTCAGTTGTGGCCGTGGTCTCCGCCCTTGGCTTGCGGACGAGGGTTGTCGTTTCAGAGAGAAACGCCCCCTGGCACCGGACACAGGACCGGATTTGGACCATCATGCGCCGCATCGTCTACCGCTTTTCCGATGTGCAGGTCGCTCAGACCAAACCCATCGGTGATTGGCTGCGCCGGGAAACCGGCAGCCGCCGTGTAGCGATTATTCCCAACGCAGTGCAGGCCAGTCTGCCCTCGGGGCCGCCTTTTGTCCGGCCACAGGAGCTGCTGCGCCCGGGGCGCCGGTTGCTTTTGGCGGTAGGCACCAAACCCTATCAGAAGGGGTTTGATATTCTGGTCAAGGCTGTCGCCCGTGTGGCGGAGGAACACGGGGAGTGGGACCTGGCCATTCCGGGGCTTTTACCCGACCGAACCGAAGGCGGGGTCTCGGGGCAGGATGTCCTTGATGCGGCCGCCCGGGCCGGGCTGAAAGACCGGGTGATCCTGCCGGGCCATCTGGGCAATGTGTCGGACTGGTACGCGGCGGCGGACCTTTTTGTGCTTAGCTCGCGGTTTGAAGGATTTCCGAATGTGCTGGTGGAGGCCATGGGCGCCGGGTTGGCCAGCGTGGCCTTTGCCTGTGACACCGGCCCCGATGAGATCATCCAGGACGAGGTGGACGGCCTGCTGGTCCGGGACCTGTCCGCCGAGGCGCTGAGCGCCGCGCTGGCCCGGACCATGGGCGATGCCGAGCTGCGGGCATCTCTGGCCGCGGCGGCACCGGCAGTGATCAGGCGCTTTGCGCCGGAGACTGTTCTTGACGCCTGGTCCGATGCGCTCGGGGTGCCGAAGGGCAAAGCATGAGCGGCGGCGAATTTATCCTGTCACTGGATTTCGAACTCCTTTGGGGGATGCGCGATCACGCCACACGCCAGAGTTATGGCGCAAATATCCTTGGCGGGCGCGCGGCGGTGCCCGCGATGCTGGAACGGTTCGAGCTGCACGGAGTGCAGGCCACTTGGGCCACCGTGGGTGCGCTGTTTTGTGAAACGCGCGAGGAGCTGCTGGAGGCACTGCCGCCCGAAGAGTTGCGTCCGCGCTACAAACATGCGGTGCTTTCTAACTACCAATATCTCAACGAGATCGGCGCGGATGAGGCCAGTGATCCCCATTACTTCGGGGCCAGCCTGATTGCGCAGATCGCCGATTGCCCAGGGCAGGAGATTGCCACCCATACCATGTCCCATTTCTACTGTCTGGAGGAGGGGGCGAGCATTGAGAGCTTTGCCGCTGATCTGGATGCCGCCTGCCGGGTCGCGGCGGTGCGGGGCATCACGCTGCGCTCCATCGTTTTCCCGCGCAACCAGTACGGGTCGGCGCATCTCGACGTCATCCGCCAGCATGGCATCCGGCGCTACCGGGGCAACCCGGACGGCTGGGCCTATCGGCCGGCGGCGGGGGCAGGGCAGACCCTGCCGCGGCGCATGCTGCGGTTGGCGGATGCCCATACCGGGCTTTTGGGGGCCCATCTCTACCAGCCCGGCAGTGATAACGTGCCGGCCAGCCACTTTCTGCGCCCCCGCGCCGGACGGATGGCGGCGCTGCATGGCCGACATCTGGCAGTATTGGAGTGGGCCATGACCAAAGCCGCCCGCGCGGGGGCGGGGTTTCACCTCTGGTGGCATCCCCATAATTTCGGGGCGGACCCGGAGGCCAACCTTGCCGGTTTGGACCGCATCCTGACGCATTTTACACGGCTGCGCGACAGGTACGGCATGGTTTCACGCACGATGGCGGGGGCGGGGCAAGACATGTTGTCTGCCGCACCCACCGATAACCAGTCAAAGGACGTACCATGAGACGCGTAACCTATGTTGAGGCGCAGGAGCGGCACTCGTTCCGGCATGAGGCCGCCCGCCGCACATTGGGCTATTCTGCCGGGCAGGCGGGCTTGTTCAGGCATGCGCTGAGCAGAGCCTTCAAGGCCGGGATTATGTCTGGTTCGACACATGGGATGACATGATCGACAAGGTCCGGTTTTACGTCGAACATGATGAGGCGCGTGAGGCAATCGCACGCAATGGGCGCACCTTCTACAACAGGCTCTATGATCTGGACGCCCATGCGAAGGAGATTGAAGCGGCCATGTTCGAAATATCCTGATTTGAAAACAGCGCTGCGGTCTTTTTGCCAATGAAACTAGTTGTTCTCGCCTCCCCCGGTCAGAGTACCGATATTCTTGTAAACACCCTCTGGGATGGGGTGTCGCAAGACATTTGGATCCTGCTTGAACCGCCACAATCGAAATGGGCGCTGTTGCGCGGGCGGGCAAAGCGGCTCGGATGGGGCGCGGTGCTGGGGCAGCTGCTGTTCATGGGGTGTGTGCTCCCTGTGCTGCGAAGGCGGGCTGCCGCGCGACTGGCCGGGATACACCAGCAATTGGGCCTGCGGGCGGATCCTCTGCCGGCGGAGCGCGTGACGCAGGTGGTCTCGGTCAACGCCGCCGAGACCCGCGCGCATCTGCAGCGGCTCGCGCCGGATGCGGTAGTGCTGAGCGGCACGCGGATCGTCAAGGCAGACACGCTGCAGGCCGCACAAGCGCCGATGTTGAACATCCACGCCGGGATCACCCCCGCTTTTCGGGGCGTTCACGGTGGGTATTGGGCGCTCTGGACGGGACAGAGCCAGGATTTTGGTGCAACGCTGCACATGGTGGATACCGGGGTGGATACCGGCGCCGTGCTGACCCATGTCCGACCCGAACCCACGCCTCAGGACAGTTTCGTGACTTATCCGCTTTTGCAGCTGGGCGCGGCACTGCCCGCGCTGGTGGATGTGCTCAAGGCGCTGCGTGATGGGGCGCCCCTGCCGGATCCAGTGCCGGTCGAGGGGGCGGGGCAGCAGTGGTATCACCCAACGATCTGGGAGTATCTCTCGGGCCTCTGGCGCGGGGTCCGGTGATGCGGGATGCGCCTGTCATATCCTCAAGGGAAGAGTTTCTGGCCTGGCGCAGGGCCGACCTAGAAGGGGCGGGTTTGATCCGTTGGCGCTTTGGCATGAGCGTCCGCCACCCGACACTGCACTTCCTGCGGGTCCTGCGTCGGGTGGAGTACCTTAAAAACTGTTGCCATGGCCCGGTGGGGCGCGTGGCCTATCTGATTGTTGCCACCTATTTTCGCTTCCTATCGATCTATCTGGGCTTCACGATCCCGCCCAATACCTGCGGCCCCGGGCTGCGGCTGAACCATTGGGGAACCATCGTGATCAGCCCCGAGGCTCGAATCGGCGCGCGCGCGCGGATCAACATCTGCGTCAACATCGGGATCAAGGACGGCAGAGCACCCCAGCTGGGCGATAACGTCTACATCGGACCAGGGGCGAAGCTGTTTGGCAGAATCCGTCTGGGTGATGGGGTCCGTGTCGGGGCGAATGCGGTGGTCACTAAAAGCTTCCCGGAAGGAGTGATCCTGGCGGGGATCCCCGCCAAGGTGATTGGACAAAGACCTTCCGCGAAACGAAAAGAAGAGGATCCGGCGTGACCCAGTGCATTGATCTTTCGGGAAAACGCGTCCTGCTTCTGGGCAGCAATGAGCGCGCGGGCTTGTCGGTGTGCCGCTCGCTCGGGCGGCGCGGCGCGGTGGTGGAGATCGCGGCCCTCGATCCTGTACGCCAACCCGCTGAGCTGTCGCGCTACTGCCACAGGCGCGTCTATCTCGGCGCGCCGGTGACGGATCCGGAGGGGGTGCGGGACCGCCTGACTGCGGAGCTGGACAACACCGCATATGATGCGATCTTCCCGATCACCGACATTGCCTGCGAGCTGATCTATGGGGATTACGCTGCCCTCGCGGCGCGCACCATAATCGTCGGCCCTACGCCCGAAGCCTATGCCCAAGCGGTAGACAAAGCACGGGCGGCGGAGTTGGCGCAAGCGGTAGGCCTCCACGCACCCCAGAGCATCCTCCTGCGGTTCGGAGATGACCTGTCCCCGGCCTACACGCTGCTGCAGGAGGGCCCGATCTATGCTAAGCCAGTGCGCAGCTGCCAGCGGGTGGCGGGGTTTATCCACACTTTCGACGTCAAGAAATGCACCGCGCCAGTACAGCTCGAGCGCAAACTCGCGGAGGACCTGCCGCGCGGGCCGGTGATGGTCCAGCGCCCAGCAGAAGGCCATGGTGTCGGGCTGAATCTTCTGGCCGACCGCGGTAAACTGCTGGCCGTCAGCATGAACCGCCGCCTGCACGAGCCCCCCGACGGCGGGGGCAGCAGTTTCCGTTGCAATGTGCCGGTCCCGGACGCCGCGGTAGAGACTGCGCAAAACATCGCCTCACGGTTGGGTTGGTCGGGTCTGATGATGATCGAACTCAAGGAAAATGCCGGGCAACTGACCATCATGGAGATGAACTGTCGGCCCTGGGGCTCTATCGAGACGGCCATGCGCGCCGGTGTGGATTTTCCGGCCCTCGCGGTGGCCGTGGCGCTGGGGCTGCCTCTTTCCCCCTCCCTCACCCTGTCAGAGCAGGTTATTCGCAGCGACCGGTCCGCGCGCGTGCGCAACCTCAAGAACGATCTGCGTTGGGTGATCGGAAAACGTCGCAATTGGCTGTCGCAACCCTCGCCACTGGTCGATTGGCTGGGTGCACTGCCACGGGCGGCGTTGGGGCGGGAACATCTCGATATCGAACAGGGCGACGACATCATTCCCGCCCTGGGGCAGCTCAACCCGGTGTTTGCCCGGGTATGGCGGCGAGGGCACCTGGCCTGGCGGATAGCTGCAGAGCGGCTCCGCTACCGCCACCGCCACCGGACGCTGGACCGAACGCAGCCGGTTCTGTTTCTGTGCCAGGGTAATATCAACCGCAGCGCGGTAGCCGAGGCGCTGTTTCGCCAGGCAGGCTTTGAACAGGTGAGCTCGGGCGGGATGCTGCCTTTGCAAGGGCGGGCGATCAGCCCTGCCGCGGCGCGGTTCCTGTGTGATCAGGGGCTCGACTCCACCGGCCACCGCTCGCGCAACCTGCAGAGCTTCACGGCGCTGCTCGCGGAGGGCGCGCGGGTTGTGGTTTTCGACTTCCGGACTTTGGCCGATATCATGATCGCCCGTCCGGATCTGCGATCGCAGGTGTTTCTGTTCGACGACCTTGCCCACACCGCTTCGGGTGAGCTACGTGACCCCCATGGTGCACAAGAGGCATTCTATCGGCACTGCTTTGAGCGCATTGCAGCGACGCTTCGGGATCAAACAGGCTAAAGGACTGATCAGATGGCGCGTTTCGTAATCCGGCTCGATGATATCTGCCCAACCATGGATCATGGGAAATTCGCCCGGGCAGGGGCCCATTTCGCCCGGTCCGGGGTGCGGCCTCTGATGGGGGTGGTGCCGGAAAACAGGGATCCGGATTTGGAGATCGATGCACCCGATCCGGCCTTCTGGGAAAATATGCGTGCCCTGAAGGCAGAGGGCTGGGGTATTTCCCAACATGGCTATCAGCACCGGATCCACACAAGCGATCGCGGCCTCTTGGGGATTACTCCACGCAGCGAGTTTGCGGGCCGCAACCTGGCCACGCAACGGGCCGATCTGGCCGCAGGGCAGGAGATCCTGGTGGCGGAAGGTATCGGCACCGATATCTTCATGGCCCCGTTCCACAGCTATGACAGGGTGACCTTGGCAGCATTGAAGGCCCTTAACTTCACCACGCTGACCGACGGTTATGGGATTGTACCATGGCGCCAAGGCGGGCTGACTTTCGTGCCGCAGCTGTTTGAAAAGCCGGCGCATTTCGGGGCAGGGGTCTACACGCTCTGTCTGCACCTCAACAATATGACTGATGAGGCCATCGACGCCCTGGGCGCCTTTATGGCGGCCAATGCTGCGCGCTTCATAGGCTTTGAACAGGCGGCAGCACGTCCCTGGCCCACCGCACTGGTATGGCCGATGGGCCAGGCCCTTAGGCTTGCCTTAACGGCCAAGCGGCGACTTCGGTAACCGGTTTGCAAACGTGAAAGATACTTTGGAAATGGCAGACAAAAACAGGATCAAACGGGTCGTCCATGTGCTGTACTCGGGCCTCGGCGGGCACGGGGCGGTGATGTTCGGGATGCTCGATGCAGGGTTCTTTGCCGGAGCAGATCACATCGCCATCCTGACGGGCGTCGAGCCGCCGCTGGAGGATTACACCGCGCGGCTCGAGCAGCGCAACATAGCCTGGCGCTACGTGCCCAAGATACCGGGGCGGGATTACATCGCCTATTACCGCGCTTTGCGGCGCGAGATCTTTGATGGAGACCCGGATCTGGTATTTGTGCACGGGCTGGCCACGACACCATCGGTGGTCCGGAACCGATCCAAAGCCGTTGTCCTGCTGCGCGAGACAGAGCCGCAATCGACCAAATCCATCAAGGATTGGGTTTCGCTTGCCCTGGCCCACGCCAATGTGGATGCGGTGGTGCACCTGACCCAGGATGCCGCGGATACAGCCGCCGGAAAGCTCCGGTTTCTGCAGCGACCCGGCAAGGTACACATCATCGCAAATGGCCTTGATATAGACGATTTTAGCCCGGCTCCGGGGGCGCCGGAGGAACTTTTGTCCGGTCCCGTGATCCGCCTGGGCATGGTGGCACGCATTCAATCCACCAAGGATCACCTGACCCTTGTGCGAGCCTTTGGCAAGCTTTGCGGCGCACGGCCCGGACTGGATCTGCGCCTGGAGATTGCCGGGGATGGGGCCACTCGGCCCGCGCTGGAAGCGGAAATCTCCAGCCTTGGTCTAGAGGATCGGGTGACACTGCACGGCACCCTGGGCAGCGTCGATGTGCGGGAGCTGTTACGCAGTCTCGATATCTACGTGCACGCCACCTTTGGCGAAACCATGAGCAATTCCATCATGCAGGCCATGGCCATCGGCCTTCCGGTCATTGCCAGTGCCGTATCGGGGGTGACGAACATGGTCGGTGAGGATGTTGGTCTACTTTACCCGTCCCGTGATGTCGAAGCCTTGCAGGCTGCAATTGAGGGCCTGATCGACGATCCCAAGATGGCCCGCCGTCTTGCCAGCGCAGCCCGGGAGCAAGCCTTGCAGCGCTATGATGCGCGGTTGACCGCGCGCAGTTATGAGACGCTAGCTACCACCCTGCATGGGGCTCGGTCTAGACGGTGACACGGAGCGTCCTGCATTTGGTCCCCTATGACACGGTGGGCGGCGTGGAAACCGCGCTGCGCTCAATCCCCTCAGACTGGGATGGGCTCGCTGGGCCGGTGCACCTGCGCCGTGCCTATCTCGTCACGCATTCGGCGGTGGAGATCTTTCCCGATGACTGGCACGGGGCGCGGGTTTCGGTAAATCACCCCCTGGCCCATTGGCGGCTCTTGCGGGCGGCGCTGAAAAGCCGTCCGGATCTGGTGATTGCCTCGCTCTGGCGCAGCTGTCCCAGCTTTATCGCGCTCAAGCTCTTGCGACCGCGGACAAAATCCGTGCTGTTTTTGCATTCAGCCGTGGATGTGCACGTGTTTGACCGGGTGCTGAATCGCTTGGCGATGTGGTTGGCCGATGAAATCTGGGCGGATTCCACTTCCACGCTGGAGGCGCGAGCGCCCAAGGGTGCCCAAGGGCGAAGCCGGGTGCTGTCGTTCCTGACCCAGCGGCCCGCCGCAGCCGCAAAGACGTCCCCGGAAACAGTCGCGATCGGGCCCGCCCCGACATTTGTCTATTGGGGGCGGCTGCAGGGGGAAAAGAACCTGGAACGGGCGCTGGATGTCTTTGCTGCCATTCACCATCGGTTGCCCGAAGCCCGGTTTGATATCTTTGGCCCCGACCGGGGAGCACTGGTCAGTCTGGAACAGCAGGTGGCCACGCTGGGCCTGAAAGAGGCGGTGCGTTTCCTGGGCGCCTGTCCACAGGACGAACTGCTGCAGCGGGCCCGCAGCTACAGTTTCTATCTGCAGACCAGCCGGTTTGAGGGCATGGCAATGTCCGTCATCGAGGCAATGGCGATCGGGGTGGTCCCGGTGGTGACACCGGTCGGTGAAATCCCGCGATATTGCCATGACGGCGAAAGTGGTCTGCATGTCACGACCCCCGAGGAGACCGCAAATCGGGTAGCAGAGCTGATGGCAGACCCGGCCCGTTGGGCTGCGGTTTCGACGGCGGCGGCCAAGACATGGGTCGGGGCCCGGATTTTTTCCGATGATTATCGGGAGGCGTGTAACGCGCTCCTGTCAGGGGAGGCACCGCCATGTGTGGATTAGCCGGGTTTGTGACGTTCCAGCCTTTGGCAGAAACTGGCGCGGCCATCGCCAGACTGCATGCCATGACAGACGCAATCACCCATCGCGGGCCGGATGCGGATGGCCACTGGACCGATGCGAGGCAGGGCGTGGCCCTTGGTCACCGGCGCCTGTCCATCCTTGATCTCAGCCCGGCCGGTGCGCAGCCCATGCACTGCATCTCCGGGCGCTACGTTCTGGCCTTTAACGGCGAGATCTACAACCACCTGGCGCTGCGTCGCAGGCTCGAGAATGCCCAACCGACGCTGACCTGGCGGGGGCATTCCGATACCGAAACGCTGCTGGCGGCCATTGCGGAGTGGGGCCTTGAACAGGCGCTGCAGGCCACCGCCGGGATGTTCGCCATCGCACTCTGGGACCGGCAAGAAGGCGTGCTTTCCCTGGCCCGCGACCGGATGGGGGAAAAGCCGCTCTATGTGGCGCAGCAGCCCGATGGCACCTGGCTCTTTGGCTCGGAGTTGCGAGCTCTGACCGCCGGTGGCCAGAGCAGGCGGATCGACCAAGGTGCCCTGAGCGCCTATCTGCGGCTCGGCTATGTCCCCGATGACCTGTGCATCCTGGAAGGTGTGCAGAAAGTGACACCTGGCGGCATCACGCATCTACGCTCGGGGGCCGTTCCCGAGCATCAGAGATTTGACAGCGTCGAGGCACGGTTTGACGCCACCCACCGGATTCAGAACGCGGAGAAGGCGCTCTCAGAACTTGACCGAGTTCTGACCGAGGTCGTCGGGGACCAAATGGAAAGCGATGTGCCCCTGGGCTGTTTTCTTTCCGGGGGAATCGATTCTTCGCTGGTGGCGAGCCTCATGCAGGCGGGATCTGACCAGCAGATCCGCAGCTTTTCCATCGGCTTTGAAAATCCGAACTTCAACGAAGCCCCCCATGCGGCTGCCGTGGCCCGACATCTTGGTACTGAGCACACCGAGTTCACGCTCAAGGAAGACGAGGCGCTTAGCGTCGTCACCGATCTGCCACAGATCTATGATGAACCTTTCGCCGACAGTTCTCAAATTCCCACCACACTTTTGTGCCGTGCCGCGCGGGCGCATGTGACAGTAGCCTTGACCGGGGATGGCGGCGATGAGGTTTTTGGTGGGTATAATCGCCACATCCGGGGTCCCGAGCTCTGGGACCGGATCTCGGGCTTGCCGTGGGCACTGCGCCAGCTGGGCGCGCGCAGCGCGGATGGCGCGGCCTGGCTGGGGCAGCGCCATCCGGGTATTTCCCAGAAGCTGGTCCGAGCGCTGGGGCTGCCGCTCACAACCCTTCAAAACCTGCCCAAACTGGCCGTCGCCCTGCGCGCGGCCGGGACACCGGAAGACTTCTACCAGACCTTTGTGCGTATCGGCCCGGACCCCGGCGACATACTGATATCGCAGGATTCCTCAAACGGGTTAGATTCACGGGCCATCGAGCCTGCGGGGTTGGACATGGCGGAATGGATCATGGCCCGCGACATCACGGGCTACCTGCCGGGTGATATCCTCGTCAAAGTCGACAGGGCGGCCATGAGCACCAGCCTTGAAACTCGCGCGCCGCTTTTGGACGCCCGGGTAGAGACCCTTGCCCGTCAAATTGCGCCCAGTCTGCATGTGGATGGGCGTGAAGGCAAAAAGCTGCTGCGCGCCCTGCTCTATCGCCATGTCCCAAAGGAGCTGATCGAGCGTCCAAAACAGGGTTTTGCCATCCCGCTCGATGACTGGCTTCGGGGCGCGTTACGGGATTGGGGCGCCGAGATGCTGTCAGATCACGAGCTGATCATGTCTCTGGGCCTGAACGCCAGGAACATCACCGCGCTTTGGGCTGCCCACCAAATGCAGCGCAGCAATGCGGGGCGCGAACTTTGGATCATTTTGGTTCTTTTGCAATGGGCACGCACGTTTGACGTGGCCGCCCGGTCGGGAACATGATCGGGTAGCTCTGACAGTTACCAAGTCGCGACGCAGCCAGGTCAGATTTATCACTGACTTACGTCGGTCCTGTCAACGACAGCGTAAAAGCAAACTAAGGGCACCTCATGTAGCGCTATCATTTTGCGAGGTTGCAATATGCAATGTTCATCTGCTGTCCCCATTACTCCACCCAAAAGTAACCAAAATCCACAGGTCGCCAGTACTTTCTAAATTTGAAATCTCAAAACACTATGGCGTCGAGCGCTTCACATATTCAGAGCACAGAGGGTCGGACCTATCGGCTCTTTTCGCAATGCCTCCCTGGTGACCACAGAACACATATGTGATAGCAGAAAACTCTTCTAGAACGCAGGGTGTGGCTCAACACGGCTTTGTTGCACAAATCGGGTGTAGGACGCTCTCCCCCTAAGCCCAGACGGATTTAGGCTACGGTCTCAGTGACAGGTATGCCAAGCGCGGTATAGCGATTGAGAACTGCGATACGGATTTGGATT
>Ga0316204_10011799_pt1 | contig 10844 bp, 5 predicted proteins | sample 6monrhotite_MG_2_FD_205661 | JGI IMG/M metagenome (GOLD analysis project Ga0316204, IMG submission 205661) | Microbial mat bacterial communities from mineral coupon in-situ incubated in ocean water Damariscotta River, Maine, United States -... | ecosystem: Environmental > Aquatic > Marine >... | reverse complement strand
GGTGCTCAATGTTCATTAGGTTGGTTAGATGAGCAATCTAATCTACGCAAAGAGAAGAACTTCTTTGAAACCAGAGTGACAGAGTACCAAACTGGTGGTGCACTAAGCTGGGATTAGTTTAATTATCAATGGTAAATTATTAATAAAAAGGCTCAAAAGATGAGCCTTTTTTTTCTAAAAATTATTAAACTGTTGAAGGATAATTGCTATGAGGTGTGTGCCCCGTGAAATCATTTCGTGTTTTCATTTTTAAATTTTACGATATATAGTATTTTTCATTGAGTGGAGAATAGGGTTTTTATCTGTGGCAGTTTGTTATTTCAGTAGACTTAAGAATTTAGGGCAGTTACACTTATAAACATCTGATAAGAAGTTAAATCAACTTCATTTGTATGATAAATTTAAAAACAAGATAAGTAAAATAATGATTAAAAATATAGTTATTGTAGGTGGTGGTACTGCTGGTTGGATGACCGCCGCAGCTCTATCAAGACACCTTCCAGAGCAATGTAATGTGCGCTTAATTGAATCCGATCAAATCGCTACGGTTGGCGTTGGTGAAGCAACAATACCAGTTATTCGAACGTTTAATGCAGGACTTGGTATTGATGAACAAGAATTTATGCGTGAAACCAATGCAACTTTCAAGCTAGGTATACGGTTTCAAAACTGGGGAGAAATTGGTGAGGACTATTATCACGCCTTCGGTTATTACGGGTTTCCAATCAACGATGTTTCATTTCATCATTACTGGATGAAAATGCAGAAACATCCAGATACGGCACCAATCCATGAATACAATATGCCGTATATGGCTTCAGTTTATGACAAGTTTGAACACAAACAATTTAACAATGATTCCATTGATTCTCGCTATTTTTATGCCTTTCAATTCGATGCAACTCTTTACGCGCAATATTTGAGAAAATGGTCGGAAGCAAAAGGGGTGACCAGAATAGAAGGTAAAGTAACTCAGGTATCACAGAACAATGATACAGGCTTTATCGAATCAGTAACCCTAGAAAGCGGTGAGTGCATTGAAGGCGAGCTATTTATAGATTGCTCTGGTTTTAGAGCATTGTTAATTGAACAAACTCTTAAGGTTGGCTATAAAGATTGGAGTCATTGGTTACCAGTTAATCGCGCTTGGGCTGTTTCTACTAGCTATGAAAATAATAATACGCCAATACCGCCTTATACGCGCGCAAGAGCATTAACTGCGGGCTGGCAATGGCGGATTCCATTACAAAACCGCACAGGTGATGGAAATGTATTTTGTGAGGAGTTCCTCAGTGAAGACAAAGCCCTAGATCAATTGCTAGAAAATATTGAAGGAAAACCAATTAACGAGCCTCGTTTATTGAAATTTAACACCGGAAAACGAAAAAAACTTTGGGATAAAAACTGTGTTGCCATTGGTTTGTCTGCAGGCTTTTTAGAACCGTTAGAGTCAACCAGTATTGCTCTTATTCAAGGGGCTATATTACTTTTTATCAAGAACTTTCCAAATAAAGATTTTGCACCTGCAACAGAAAATGAATTTAATCGCAGGATGGATATTAAGTATGAAGAGTCGAGAAATTTTCTCATTCTTCATTATCATATGACCAGAAGAAATGATTCCGAATTTTGGGATTATTGTCGAACTATGAAGATTCCTGAAGAGCTGCAACATCGTATCAATATATTCCGTCACAGAGGTCACATTGCACATAAAGACTCAGATTTATTTATCGAGCATAGTTGGTTGGAAGTGCTTTTTGGTCAAGGAGAGAAGCCTGGATCTTACGATCCAAGGGTTGATACTGTTGAACCACAAGAGGTCAGACGACTATTGGCAGAGATGAAAACGGATGTTGCTAGAGCAGCCAAAGCTATGCCCACACATAATGAAACGCTTGCCCGATATTGCGCGGGTGACCTGATTTCAAATCGCATCTCCAAGTAATCAAGAAAATAAGTTTAAGTAGCCCAGCGGTACCAAATATGAATAACAAAGAAATAAATAGCATTATAATTGTTGGAGGAGGAATAACAGGAGTGACTGTGGCCTCTGCAATCGCAAAGTCCTTGCCACAAATAAAAATAACCTTAATTGGAAAGGATAACGATAAATCAGAAGCATTATCAATGTTACCACAAATACATGAATTTCATCGTCAACTTGGCATTGATGAAAAAGCGCTAATGCGAGCAACTCAAGCTACATTTAAGTTAGCTACGATTTATCAGGACTGGAATAATCTCGGACATCGTTATACTCAACCTTTAGGCCCACATGGTGCTGCCACAGAATTTGTAGGGTTTCACCACTTTGCAACTAAGATGCATCAGTTAGGTGATAAAACTGCATATGGTGAATATGCTTTGAGTGCAGTTGCAGCTGAAAATAATAAATTTGCGCATCCTCTAAACGATCCTAGTTCAATTTTCTCAACCATGGCTTATTCGCTACATATTGATGCCACATTGTATAAACAATATTTAGGCAATCACTTGTTACAAGGCAATATTAACTTCTATACTGAAAATGTTATTGATGTTTGTTTGGATGAAAATAACGGTTTTATAAAATCTGTCACCTTGGAAAATGGTAAAAACCTGAAGGCTGACCTTTTTATCGATTGTTCAGGAAAAGATGCTACATTAATCGAAAAAGCACTGGGTTTTAGCCTTGAAGACTGGTCTTGTTGGTTACCTGCAAACCGGGTTTTGTCGGTATCAATTAATTCTAAAGGTGAAGTTATGCCATATACTCAAGTATCTGGCAAGACTAATGGCTGGTTAAGGCAAGTACCTCTTTTAAATACTGTAGAACGAGAATTTGTTTTTAATAATGAAGAAGTCAGTATTCCAGAAGCAACTGAAATAATCACTACAGGACTTTCACAAACTACTTTTAGCGAACCTTCTTTACGTGAAATTTACTCAGGACAGAGAAAGCAGCATTGGCATAAAAATTGTATTGCTTTTGGCTCAGCTGCCGGAGAATTTGAGTCATTAGAAGTATCTAATTTGCAATTAACCCAAAAGGCTGTGCAACGATTTATTAATCTGTTTCCTGACCAAAGTTGTAACCAAACATTGGTTAATGAATATAACCGTTTGACTAAATTGGAGCTTGACAATATTCGGGATAATACCATTTTACACTATTTGTCAGTAACCAAGAAAGATTCGACTATTTGGAACCAATGGCGACAACATCCGTTACCGGAATCGCTTAAACATAAAGTCTCACTGTTTAACATTCATGGTCAAATTGCCTCTTATGAGCACGAAACTTTTTACGATGGATATCAAGCCTCAACTTTTATTGGGCTCAATATGTGGCCCGATAAATATGACCCATTTTTAGATAGTTTTGATATTGAAAATCTCAAGCAACGGTTTAATTATTTGCGTGCAGCAATTAGAGATACAGTTACTAAAATGCCGAGCCATCGTCATTATTTGGAAAATTTTGTCTATTGAACTCATAGCGATATTAGAAAAAAACAATAGTGTTTATGAAAACAGCTGTTAAATTAAAGCGAATAATAAGATTGCGAAAAATCTCTCTTTTTACTTCTCTTTGTGCATAAATTTTAAATGATTAATTATGAGTAAAAAGGCTCAAAAACTGAGCCTTTTTTATTAATTTTTTAGATTTATTACATCTTATTTAATAAGACTTAATTTAAGGAAGTATTTCTTCAAACCCTGATGCAAATATAATGTCGGGTAAATCTTCATTTTCTGACCCAAATGTGACAACAGGTGTTTCAAAAAATGACCCAGTGCCATTGGGTCTTCTCGACATACTGATATTAGCACTCTGTTCACCGTAACCAACAGTGTCAATTACTGTTCCATCCAGATAGGATAAAATAACTTCACCACCATCTTTATCCAAGCTAAATTGTGTGTGTAAACCGGCTTGGTCAATGTCCTTATCTGCCCAAACAATCAAATAACCGTTAGCAGGAATCGTAACATTTGGTAAAGCCCATTTGTGTTCGAAAGTACTGGTATCGCTTAAATAATAATGATCAAGGTTTATGGCCTGATTGGTGTTGTTATACAATTCAATCCAGTCATCAAAATCACCGTCTTGATCACTCCAAGGGCTGTCATCGTCGTTATCTGCCATAAACTCATTAATAACCAAATCTTGAACACCTACTGAGGCTGGTAATGCATTACATGTATGGTTTTGAGATGCTAAATCACTTTGGATAACTGATCTACGATCATCTACAAAATCTTTCAATGATTGAAATGGACCGCCAATTTGGCTGCCGAACCAGATTGTGCCATCAATATAATCGGTAATGGTTTGAAAGCTAAAAAAGTTATTGGTTGAATCCCAATCGTCTTCAATCAAAAGATTTTGTGCGTCCATCAATGGATACAATCTTGGAGCGAAAAAATTATATTCTAAAATTTCGCACATATAATCCAATACACGTGTACGATAAGCAGGCGTGTTGAAAACACGGGTGGTTAACACTTTGCCCAGATTATTTTGAATTAAATCTAGATCGTCACTACCATTGGTTCTCCGATCAAATGCAAAGTTATAGTCCCAAGGAACCCAATGCATTTTATCTGAAACAGGTTCATGGTACATGTACCAATTTCGACCATGTTCGAGATAAGAGTCCCAATTATTGATTAAGATATCGATGGCGACAATTCTCAAATATTCATCTAAGTGAAAAATATCACTAAATTGATTAGCAAATTCATTGTCTGAGGCATTGTTAATGAAATCAACAAAACCATAAAACTTAGTCCAGTCATCATCTTCTTCATTGGTTTGTAACTCAAAAGAATAATTAGTTGAAACCTCACCTTCCCAACTTAAATCTGAATTGCCTTTGTTTTTCCATAGGTTGCCATCGTTATCAGCAAAATTTCGTTTTAAATATCTTTTGTCAATCTGCTCAATCAAGCCATAAACACCCCAGTACACATCATTAATATAAATTTTAGCATGGGCCACTCTTGGACCTGGGATGCCTTGAAACCTGAACATGTCATAAGCCAATTTATCTTTAATGATAGATGGATCACCTACTCCATTCATCAAGTTAACTTTTCGAACTCCATCGTATTCACGGTCTTCAACAAATTTACTGAAATGCAACTTCAATGGTTTTTTAGTGGTATTTACAAAGAAATTTGATGAAAATCCTTTTTGCCTAACACCTACTTCTAACAATTCATTGCCATCAATAGTCACAGTAGTGGTTTGATAAGGAATATCAATTGAGCTGTCATTAAAATTGGCTTGCCAATCATCTCCTAAAGTCTGCCAAAAATTTGGATCGGTTGAAACAATCCTGATTTCATGTAAATAAGAGTCATCAAATAACGAATACTGTGCGTTTGCATTTATAGACAGGCAAAACAATAATGTAATGCATAATAATTTTCTCATTGATAATCCTCTTTATTCATTTTTTATTGTGATACAAACACAGTTTTTTATTTTAACCATTAACTGGATAACTATATAAATATGCATAGTATTCTATAGGATAAAATGCCAAACAACTAAGATCTTTGTCACATTAATAATAATAAAATATCATATATAACAACGTTTATCGAAATGTTAACAAAATTTTAATTAAAACTTTACACCAATATAAAATAGTTTTCAAAATCGTTATTTCGACACCAAAGTGAATGACAAAAAGATTTATAGTACTTCTATAATTAAATGCTGAGCATATTTAAATAAATATGAATATTATTAAAGTTGTAATTATGCCACTAGTAAAAATACTAAACCCACAATTTATATTCCGTTACATTATGACAACTAATGTCATTAATTAGATGTGGTAATAAATCAACTATTCATATCAAAGTATATTTGTCAATTCAATGAAAACATGCAATAGTTTATTTGTGTGTTTGTTAAGAGATAGTTATTATTATATAGACTACTAATAATAAAATTAACGATAAGTTTCAAGAACAATCTCATTGATTCGTATCTCCTGTGGAGGATTCATGAATACAGAAAGTTATAACAACCATACAGAAAAAAATCAAACCAATGAATATTCTGTTAATCCTATCGGACTTGATGATATTTCAAATATTCCTGATAATGAAAATTATTTAGCTGATTTAAAACTGTTTTTGAAAAAACATTGGTCAACCGTTAAAGAAAAACTTAATGAAGATGTTAATTTAAAAGTTGAATATACTGGTATTGGTAGTGAACCGTTTGTTGAATTAGGAAACAAAATTAAAAACAAATTAACACCTGATAATCAAATCATGATTTTAGGACAAGATAAACATGGCTTTCCATTATTGATTGAAAAAAAATCAAAATTAAAATCAATAAAATTAAAAGGCATGACCTATAACAATAAACTTGATAGTTATAATTATAACAAAAACGATACATCAATGAACCTAATAGGATCCATGTCAGGACATTCAATAGATAACATTTCAAAAAAGAATTGCAAAAAAGTTAAAGCCATTATTATTTACATCAGCCTTGCATCTAATGATCCATTGGATGAGTTTAATCAATACATTAAAATGATAGAAAACTACAACCTATTAAATGCCTACATTTTAGTAGCTTTTATTCATGAAAAATTAAATCAACACAATGCTGAAGCCCTAACTGAAGCGATTAATGAAGATTTTGATAATCAACAAGTTAAAGTCATAAATATACATGCTGGAAAAGCAGATATGAATTCGGTATTTAAACTTGTAGGTGAAAAGCTATTAGATAATAATAAAGAAGTAGATGACATAATAGCTATGTGTGATTCAATTACTTCTGATTCTTAAAGAACTTCCGATTTAGAATTAAATCTCTGGCTTAACATTTAGAATGTATCTGCTTCGTAAAAACATAAAAAGATATGAAAACTATCGGTTTAAAATTTTTACAAAACAGCTACATACTTTAATTAAATGTATTGTATTGAGTTATGCTATTTTATCTTTTGTAAATGCTCAATAAAGTCCTCAGGCCCTTTAAAACCAAAGAAACTGTATTGTTTAATGAGTTGATTGTCTTTACCAAAGAACAAAGTCGCTGGTGGGCCGACTATCTTAAATTGTTTCATCAAATCTTTATCAATATCATCCTGAACAGTCACATCGGCCTTAAGCACTAAAAACCGATCCAGTTCTTTTTGCACAGGCAATTTTGAATAAGTGGCCCTTTCCATTCGGACACATTCCACACACCAATCGGCATAAAAATCGAGCAGTACAGGTTTGTCAGTGCCTTTAATGGCCTTATTCAATTCATCATAGGATTTGATTTTGACAAAATGTGTTTCGTACTTGGTTAGTGGATGCATAAAATCTGTATTGCCACGAATAGCCCCAATTATTTGTACTACTCCGATGGCGATTAATAATATTTTAAATACCAAGAACAAGCCCACCATTTTTCCTTTTATGCCATTTTTCATGGCATATCTGAACCAGAATATAGAAGATAATAATGCCAATATACCAAACAATGCCAATGTGATTCGCCCTGGAATAATGCGCGACAAGAACCAAATTGCCATTGCCAATAACGCAATACCAAAGAATGCTTTCACCACATTCATCCAACCACCAGATTGTGGCATCCATTTACCGGCTGAAGCGCCAATGATTAATAAAGGCACACCCATTCCCATGGACATGGCAAATAAAGCAAAACCGCCCACTACAGGGTCACCAGTATTTGAGATGTAAAGCACAGCACCAGCTAATGGTGGCGCCACACAAGGTCCAACAATAATGGCTGATAAAAAGCCCATTATACCAACGCCAATATAGGAACCAGATTTTTGCTTATTACTCAGGTTTGATAATTTATTCTGCCACGATGCTGGTAACTGCAATTCATAATAACCAAACATTGACATGGCTAATGCCACAAACACCATTGAGAAGGTAATTATTATCCATGGCTTTTGTAGAGCTGCTTGTATATTGGCACCAAGCATCCCTGCGATCACACCAGCTGCAGTGTATGCCAAGGCCATAGCCAACACATAGATCAAGGACAACATAAATGCTCTAGATCGGGTGATTTCACCTTGGCCCATTATCAAACCAGATAAAATAGGAATCATTGGAAAAATACAAGGCGTTAGCGCCAACAACAGTCCAAAGCCAAAAAACCTTAATATGGTCATTGCCCACGAACTTTTTTCTATGTCACTTTGAATCTGGTCTTGTTCGGAAAGTTCACTGGTATCTTGTCCACCTTTTACTTGAGTTGAACCAGCTGTCATTTCAGGTAAATCTACTGTGATTAAACGTTGAGATGGTGGATAGCATATGCCCTCATCCACGCAACCCTGAAACATGGCTTCAATTTCTAATTTATTAGATGAGCCCTTTTTTCTTGTTATACCAACATCCACTTCTATTTGATCAAAAAACACTTCAACTTGACCAAAATGTGGGTCATCTTTTGATACTGATTTTGGAAAGGTTAATGAATCAATACTGATGCCATCTGTTAAAGATATTAATTCAACTTTATCTTTGTATAGATAAATATTTTTATCCATAGTAAAACGAGCTGATAAGGTTTCTGCTTCGATAGCAATGGTTTCAAACTTAAAGGCTTGGTCCTCAGGTAATACTGAATCTAATTGTCCTGTCCACGAATCATCTTCGCCCAATAAACTTGAAGATTTATTGAAAAGTCCATCAGATGATCCAAGTGGTTCTTGATTGGCAAGCTGTACTTCAATGGTTTTTGTTTGAGGAGGATAACAAACCCCAGCCTCTGCACAACCTTGGTATTTAAATTTAAAACTTGTTTGTTTTACATTATTTGTATTTTCAAATGGAATAACAATATCAATTTGATGGTGGTAAGTTTCAACTTCGCCAAAAAATTCATCTTCCTTCTTTTTACCTTCTGGTATTATTGCATTACCAAATGTGACCGCCTGATTATCATTGGGAAACTTAAAAGCATGTTTATACAGATAGTATTTATCGGCTATTTCAAACCGTAATGTAAAGTTGTCATTATTGACAGATATTATTTCAGGAGCAAAAGCATCATCCACTGCCAGTAAATCTTTTTGATCTATTGCGAGTAATTGTGTGCTAATCAATAATAATAAGGTTGAGAAATATATAGAAATTTTATTCATGTTAAGTTTTAATTTGAGTTATGTTTAATTAATATCGTCATATTTAGACTTATTGCAAAGTCTTTAATCGGAACAATATATTTTTTAGATATGCATGAGACCCATAACTGCTGAATTTATTCCATTTAATTTGATTATTTTTCATATTGTCATCTATACTATCAATCAGTAAATTAATATTTAGTTGGTTTTGGTAGAATTCATTCATGTCCAAAATATCAGGTATTTTATCAACACCATTCAATATACCATGCAATTGATCATTGGACTTAAGATCATTCGGATAGGCAACGTATAACAATTGAGTAAACAACCTTGTCATTCTATTCATGCTTTTAAAAGATTCAGTCAAAAGCATTTGTTCTTCTGTTGGTTCCGTTAAGTGGTTTAGCATTGTTTTATAGATTAATGTTTGCAATTCATTGGCCTTTTCTTGATAGGCCTTTTGAGTTAAACCTGTTAATTCCATGTGTTTATTCTCTGAAATTATTGTCGTCAGAGGATTAGAAATCTGATCCCGCCACTCCTCTCCCGATAACCAATTATTTGTCAGGATTTTGCTTTCATTGGCTCTTGATGCTGTAAGAAAAGTTAAACGATTTGGAACCAAACCATATGTTCCCCGTTTAAGGTTTGTTGAGATCTTACTGCCAACCATGGACAGGGGACAATATGTTGCTAAAACTTCTTCATTGTTTTCGGCAAATAAATAATTGTGCTCATTTTTAGCTATCAGTTTTCTTTCAAAAATTAATTCGTCATCATATAATCCTTTAATACTAAAGCTAAAATGTCCAAAATAATTGGCCACACTGTCATTGTCCAAATGTGTAGAAGCTGTTCTTCTGTTTTCCCATCCAACATTGTCATAACACAGTTTAAGCTTTCCTAATTTTAATTGGTCAGCCATTAATAAGTGATTTGGATACAACCCAAAAAGTGCGCGAGATGACTCTAAATCCACATGAACACCGCAGGATTTTTGTGCATCACATGCCGTAATAATGGCATCTTCAACTCTGTAGTTACTGGTTTTTTCGGAACTGGTTAATAAATCAATGTCACTTCCTAATGATAAATTTGACTGATTGAATTCATTGGCAACAATTTTAATATGGGTCTTAACTTTTTGCCATGACAAGTCAATTTGACTAAATTGTTTTTTAAGCATTACATCAGGTGTCAACTCTATACAATCGAATCCTTGAATCAACCTTTCACCTTCTAAAATCATTTCATTGACGTTTGATAGGTCTTCTTGGCTTGCCACATATCCTGGCCACCTGTCTTTAAACCACAACAAAGATTCTGCCGCCATGGTCCATTCAAATGGACTAACTAATCGGTTGTTTTTATCCAAGCATTCACCTGTTGCTTCATTGGCATATAATATATTGATGTTTTGCCAAGGGGGTAACTTTAATCTTCTATCGAATGCTTGTGTGGTTTCAATTTTACTCAAAGCACCAGACAACTCACGGGTTTTGGCTTCGATTGTAGATGCCTTATGAAAATCATCCATACACCCTAAAAATTGATTGAGTGTAATCTGTTGTGGCAATGGGATTGTTTCTTCGCTTAGATTTAAACACACTTCAAAGTTTGAATGGATCTCACGTCTAAAAGGAGTGGCCATATAATTGTTAAATCGCGGTTCTACAATTTGATATATGCTGGGTACTTTTTGAATAAAACCCA
>Ga0316204_10011798_pt1 | contig 10845 bp, 11 predicted proteins | sample 6monrhotite_MG_2_FD_205661 | JGI IMG/M metagenome (GOLD analysis project Ga0316204, IMG submission 205661) | Microbial mat bacterial communities from mineral coupon in-situ incubated in ocean water Damariscotta River, Maine, United States -... | ecosystem: Environmental > Aquatic > Marine >... | reverse complement strand
CTTATGCCATGAAAGTGGTAGTTATGTCATTAGATGATTTTTACTTTAGCCGTATAGAACGTCAAATGATTGCAGCCGATGTGCATCCTTTGTTCGCAACCCGAGGTGTACCCGGAACGCACAATATGTGTGTGGCAAAAACGGTATTACACAACCTCAAGCACCATAGACCCGTGACTATTCCAAGATTTAATAAAGCCACAGATGATCCCCACCCTACCAATGCTTGGACTAAGATATCTTCTGCAATGGATGTAGTTATTTTTGAAGGCTGGTGTTGGGGTATTGAGCCACAATCTTCAGAACAGCTAAAAACACCAGCAAATACATTTGAGGAAAATGAGGACAAAAATGCTATCTGGAGAAACCATGCCAATCTGCAACTGTCGCTGCATTATTCTCCCCTTTATAGGCTGATGGACAAATGGATAATGTTAAAGGCCCCGTCCTTTGAGGACGTCTATGCATGGCGTTTAGAGCAAGAACAAAAGCTGAACACTGCTACTGCCAATGATAAAAAGGCGGGGATTATGGATGAACAACAAATTCAACGTTTTATTCAGCACTATCAGAGGCTAACCGAACATGCTCTTAAAACGCTGCCAGAAGCATGTGATCACGTTTTTGAACTAAATTCTGCAAGAGCCATCATCGCCCACAAAACTAAGGTAATTCATGCTTAAAGATGTATTAGTTTTTTCGGATTTAGATGGCACCTTACTTGACCATCACACCTATAGTTTTGCTGCCGCATTAACCATGCTGCAAAAGCTTCACGCTGCAAATATCCCAGTTATCCCCAATACCAGTAAGACATTCGCCGAACTCACTGAGTTAAGGCAACAAATAGGATTAGATGGGCCTTTTATTGTCGAAAATGGCGCAGCGATTTATATTCCAATTGGATATTTTTCGACTCAACCGAAGCATACAAAATCTAAAAACGGTTATTGGGTCAAAGAATTTTCAAAGCCAAGAGAACATTGGTTGTCACTCATCGAAGAGATGAAGGGCAGTTTCACAGGCGAGTTTAGTCATTTTTTTAACATGTCTAACAAAGAAATAATCGCTGCAACTGGGCTCTCAGCAAAAGAGGCAAGACTAGCAAATACACGTGAGTACGGTGAACCCATTTTATGGTTAGGCAGTGACAGTGCTAAAACTGATTTCGTAGAGGCCATTAAAAAACGTGGAGTCACACCTCTACATGGAGGACGTTTTTTACATCTGTCTGGGGAATGTGACAAGGGCAAAGTACTGGTTTGGCTAACCCAGCAATTTCAAGTAGAACGCGCTGCAAAGCAGTGTACCTCGATAGCTTTGGGAGATGGACACAATGACGTGGCTATGCTGGAGGCGGCTGATATTGCGGTACGTATTTTATCCCCAACTCACCCACCACCACCTTTAATTAGACAAACACAAGTCTACACCAGCCAGACTTATGGCCCAAAGGGCTGGACAGAATGCCTCGAACAAATAATTTTTAATCATTCACAATTTAACGATTAGTACGGAGATATCATGGCTGATTTTTATCAAAATGGCATAGTCACAACGTTACACAACTTGTCTGAAAGACCTGTTGAAGATCTAGAAAAAGAACTTGTAACATTTTCAAAAAAGCGACCCATGGCGCTAATACTGCCCTCTTTATTTTCCGAGCTTGAAGGCACGGCCTTACCCAATATTGTCGAGCATATAGCCAAAGTACCCTATCTTTCTCAAATTGTGATTGGCTTGGACAGGGCCAATCTTGAACAGTACCAACATGCCTTAGAATTTTTTGGCACCTTACCGCAAAATCACCGCGTATTGTGGAATGAAGGTCCAAGATTACAAGCCTTAGACGCCAAGTTGGAGGCCTTAGGATTGGCCCCTAAAGAATTGGGTAAAGGTCGTAACGTTTGGTATTGCATGGGATATGTTCTAGCTACTGGAACGGCAGAATCAGTGGCATTACATGATTGCGATATTCTGACCTACGATAGAGGCCTATTAGCGAGATTGATATATCCGGTTGCCAACCCTCAATTTAACTATGAATTTTGCAAAGGTTATTATGCACGAGTGGCGAATGGCAAAATCAATGGTCGGGTTTCCAGATTATTGGTAACACCTTTGATTAGAGCCTTACAAAAAGTCGTGGGCCACAACGAATACCTTGAATATATGGATAGTTTTAGATATCCATTGGCTGGCGAATTTTCTTTCAGGCGTGATGTGTTAAACGATATCCGTATTCCCAGCGATTGGGGCCTAGAGATTGGTGTACTATCTGAGATGCATCGCAACTATTCCCACAATAGACTATGTCAGGCAGATATAGCCAAAACTTATGATCACAAACATCAAGATTTATCGGCCAATAACGACCAAGGTGGCCTGTCTAAAATGTCTATCGATATTACTAAGGCGCTATTCAGAAAACTCGCCACTCAAGGTGAAACCTTCACCACAGAGTCTTTTAGATCATTAAAAGCCACCTATTATCGTATTGCTTTAGATTTCATCGAAACTTATAACAATGACGCCATAATGAATGGTTTAAAATTAGACATTCATAGTGAAGAAAAGGCTGTTGAGCTATTTGCGCGCAATATTATGAAAGCCGGTGAAAGTTTCTTAGATAACCCAATGGAAACCCCTTTTATTCCAAGTTGGAATCGTGTGGTGAGTGCCATGCCTGATGTATTAGACCAATTAAAAGACGCAGTTGAACAAGATTTCTTAGAGTTTAAACAACCTTAAGGGGCAATAAATGTTATCGCTATATGAACAACTAACAGAGCGTGTTGAGCATCACTTAGCTGTTATATATCTGAATGTTGAGCTGAATACTCCGTACCCAGAGTTATGTAAACAATTATTGCGCACAATGCGCATAGATAGCGCTGAATCATTGGTAGAGCCAAAACGTCATCATAATAATTGGGATCAAAAGGATGTTGTGCTGATCACCTATGGCGATAGCATTGAAAAGTCAGGAGAAAAGCCACTTCACTCTTTACATAATTTCTTAACTGAATACTGCGGTGATGCGATCAATAGCGTACATCTTCTGCCATTTTTTCCATACAGTTCTGATGATGGGTTTTCGGTTATTGATTATTCCAGTGTCAACGAAGCGCTAGGAGACTGGGATGACATACAGGCCATTACCCAAGACTATCGCGTGATGTCTGACGTAGTGATCAACCATTGTTCGTCTAGAAGTGCTTGGTTTGAGAACTTCATCAAAGGTGAAGGCCCAGGTAGTGACTTCTTTTTTACTGCCTCACTTGAAGATGATTTATCCGATGTTGTCAGGCCAAGAACGTCGGACTTGCTTAGGTTAACTGAAACGGCACAGGGCGAAAAACAAGTGTGGTGTACCTTTAGTCATGATCAAGTGGATTTTGACTTTAGAAACCCAGCTGTTTTGAATACTTTTGTTTCAATCATGCGACAATATCTGGACATCGGCATTCGGATATTTCGTTTGGATGCTGTCGCTTTTCTTTGGAAGAAAATAGGTACAAGCTGCATTAACCTCGAACAAACTCATGAAGTAATCCGTTTATTGAGAACGTTAATAGAACATGCAGTAAGCGACGCAGTTATCATCACCGAAACTAACATTCCCAATAGACAAAACCTCACATACTTTGGTAACGCCAACGAAGCACACGGTATCTATAACTTTTCGCTACCTCCGTTGTTAGTTAATACTTTGGTGACAGGTTCCTGTAAACACCTTAAGTCGTGGTTAGGCAGCATGCCACCTTCACAAAACGGTACTTTCTTTTTTAACTTTATCGCGTCCCATGATGGCATTGGATTGCGACCAGCAGAAGGATTGCTTGAAGATCAAGAACTCACAGCATTAGTCAATACCATGCAAAACTTTGGTGGCAGAATTTCATGGCGAACCTCTGAAGATGGTAAACAAAAAGCTTATGAAATCAATATAGCCCTTTACGATGCCTTACAAGGCACAGTAAAAGGAACCGACAAATGGGGGCTAGACAGGTTTATTTGTGCCCACAGCATAATGTTTGGCCTAGAAGGTATCCCAGGTATTTATATTCATAGCTTATTAGGCACTGGCAATGACTATGAAAAAGTTAAAAACACTAGCCACAACCGTTCAATCAATCGACATAAATGGGACTATACCGAGTTACAGGAACAGCTAGCATCGCCCTATAGCCAACATAGCAAAGTGCACGATAGGATGATAAAGCTACTCAATATCCGCAAGGAACAACCGGCATTTCACCCTAGTGCCACACAGTTTACGTTGCATTTAGGCGAACAAATATTTGGCTTTTGGCGTCAAAGTATAGATAGAAGGCAAAGTATTTTTTGTGTTTTCAACATCTCTGATGAACCACAAAACATTAGGTTAAGTGACATGAACTTAATAGGTACTGACACTTGGTTTGACCTTATCAGCGACACAACAATGAGTCTCGAAGACCTAGAATACCAACTGAAACCTTACCAATCTATGTGGATATCCAATATTAAAAGTTAACTGCTGCGAATCATATAAAGTAACCCAAGGCTTATGTCGCACATAAGTCTCAGGCTAACTCTTTGATTTAAAATCATATAACCAACTGCAGTTGATAACTGTCTGTATCTAAAGACATTTAACGAAAAAATCACTCCACATTCCCTAACTCTTCCACATAAAACCCCGTAACCAATTGTTTTAAATAGCAATTTAATTATTGGCACGACACTTGTAGTGACAGCGGTAGTATGGTGGCAGAAGTAAAATTTCGCAGCAACTCCCCATACGTTTTGATATTTTTATCTGGTTGTTCCAGTAAAAATTCTGGCAGCAAACAAGACGTCAACAGAGTTTGCTATTTTAATTTGATATTTAAAGGAAGAACATTATGAAAAAATTACTATTAGCATCAATCGTTACGTTTACATCACTTAATGTATTGGCCGAGTCTGAAGAAATGCCAGTACATCCATTGGATGCTGACAAAGATGGTCTAGTCAGCATGGACGAAGCAAAAATAGACAGTACACTAAGTGCCATTTTTGCTGAACTTGACATCAATCAAGATGGCTATTTATCACACTTGGAATTAGAAGTTAAAACTGCAGATGAAACTAATTCTTAAATTTATTTGGGTGAAAAGCCCGCAAAGCTATACCCGTCTCCCTTGAAGTTGCAGCGTTGTTGGCTGCTCTCACTCACCCCAATCACTTAGTACGCCTAAGCTCATGGGGCTGAGTTCCTTTGCCGCCTAGCTGCAACTCCAATGGCTTTGGGTATATATGGTTTTGCGGGCTTTATATTGTTAGTGGCTGGATTTATGGTAAAGGAGCAAGGCAGTCCACTAGATGGACTGATTTCTTGTGGTACATATCAAGTCGATAGATTGATGGTAGGGGCAAATGGCTAATTGAAAACACTCAGCACTGCGCAGTAATGAATAGTCAGCTTATGGAGAAACATCGATTACTTGCCAAAAAGATTCAAAACCAAACCTTTGTTTAATCTCTGAGCACCCTAAGAGTGCAATGCAAACCTATTTGATTTAACGTGGTGCGCTCTCCATTAGAGTGGCTAGAAATACGAGTAATAAATCAACCAAGCGATATTTTCTTATTTCATCAAATAACTAGTATTTTCAACGACTTAATAAATATTCTTACTACTAGACCATTTGGACAAGGTGTTGGCACCCTTCGTGCAAAATCGTTAATGGAACAATAGATCAGAAACTAAAACAGTGCGTTGAGCCTAAAACAACACATAGCAAAGCGACTACCAGGGATCACTACAATGATTAAAAACACCTTTACAACCAGTCCACTTGCCAAAGCCGTGGCTATTGGCCTAGCTACTTTCATACCACTACAAGCGTTGGCACAAGAATCTGAAGAAGAAAGTGTTGAGCGTATAGAGGTAACAGGCTCATTGGGTAGCTTACTCCAAGCAACGGAAATTCAGCTTCAATTGGCGAACTATTAAGTATCTTAAATAGTGAAACTACTTAATCAAACATTAGCATTGAGTGAGCCTAAGCTGATCAAAGCCCAAGCTGAATTGTTACGTCAACATTATGAGGCTTTGGTAGAGGCAGGATTTAGTAAGACGAAGTACTCCCAAGATTATTATTTCCTATGTAATCAGGAAGCCTCACAATAAATACAAAATTAAGGGAGTTTATTTAACCAAGTTTTTTTCTCACGATCGGACATAAAACTCGCATTAAAGCTGTTCTTAATAAGTTGACTAAGTTGCTCTTTGCCTATGGGTAAATGTTCAATTAAAGCATGATAGTTATCGTTGAGGTAACCGCCAAAGTAGCTAGGATCATCTGCATTCACTGTGACCATAAGCCCCAAGTCTAACAATTGCAGAATATTATGATCTTGCATGTGATCAAATACCTTCAATTTTGTATTTGATAATGGACAAACAGTAAGCGGATGTTGATATTCAATCAGATGCTTAATTAAACTAGGGTCTTCAATGCTTCTTACACCATGGTCGATACGCTGAACATCTAATGCTTGTATTGCGCCCCAAATATACTCAGGAGGACCCTCTTCCCCTGCATGAGCCACTCGCTTCAACCCTAATTCATTGGCCATTTTAAAAACCTGAGTAAACTTTTCAGGTGGATTGCCCAATTCACCACTGTCTAGTCCTACGGCAATAATGTCCTCAAGATAAGGTGTAGACGCTTTTAAGGTTTCAATAGCGCTTTGTTCAGTTAAATGCCTCAAGAAAGACATTATCAATAAACAGGATTGCCCCCATCCTTGCTCTGCTTGTTGTATTGCCCGCTTAAAACCTGGCATAAACACATCAAATCCAATCCCGCGCTCTGTATGAGTCTGTGGATCAAACATAATTTCCACATGCACCACATTGTCTTCTTTGCATTTAAGTAGATAATTCCACATCAATTGGTAAAAGTCGTCTTCGTCTTTAAGTACCGACGCGCCAAAGTAATACAAGTCTAAAAAACTTTGCAGATTATCAAAGTTATAAGCAGTTTTTACTTCTTCGATGTTTGCATAGGGTAGTTCCATCTTATGTTTATCTGCTAAGTCCATCATTAACTCAGGCTCTAACGACCCTTCAATATGCAGGTGTAATTCTACTTTTGGCAATGATGCGACCCATTGCTTCAATTCATTTTTAGTCATATTTCCACCTGATCAATCAATCTTTTACTACCTAGGTTATTGTCATTATTTGCACCAAAACAAGTAACTAAGTTAAATATTGGTGCAAATTCAATTATATCAGTTAACTCTAGGCGATTAATTTTTGTTAAATCAAAGGGCTAGAACAAAAATAAAGGATTGTTTCTTCACGTTAGATAACATCTGACGTATGTTAACAGCATAAATCAGACCAATGCCAGACTAGGTGGTCAGCTTTTTGCAGAATACTTCTAAACTCACGATGTCACATCAGAACCAGAGCGCTAAATATGCCCAACTTTCTTGAACACTTTTTTAAACTCAAAGAAAAAGATACCAATCTTAAAACTGAATTTATTGCTGGTTTAACCACCTTTGCTGCTATGTCTTATGTGTTGGTAGTCAACCCAAGCATATTAGGTGCAGGTGGCATGCCAATCGAAGGGCTTATCACAGTCACCGCGATCGCGGCATGTCTAGGTACTTTATTGATGGCCTTTATGACCAACTATCCCATCGCTATGGCGCCGGGTATGGGACTCAATGCCTTCTTCGCCTTTACCATTTGTTTAACCCGAGAAATTCCATGGGACGCAGCCTTAGGCATTGTATTTTGGAATGGTATTTTGTTTTTAATATTGTCGCTCACGGGTGTCAGAACCAAAATAGCCGAAGCTATTCCGGCGGCTCTTAAAATTGGAGTGCAGTGCGGCATCGGATTATTTATTGCGTTTATAGGTTTAAAAAATGCGGGCTTAGTCATTGATAATCCAGCGACTTTTGTTTCTATTGGTGACTTATCTGAGCCAGCCACTTTATTGGCGTTAGCAGGTATTATATTAACCATAGTATTAGTTATCAGAAAAGTGACGGGGGCTATCCTAATTTCCGTCATCGTTTTAAGTATAGTGGGCGCTTTTATCCCAGTTGGCGATGGATATTTAACACAGCATACTAGTCAGTTTGTAGGACTTCCCGATTCTATAAGCACTACATTTTTTGCAATGGACATTATGTATCCTATTGAATACTTCGCTGAAACTTGGGATCTTATTTTTGCCCTACTCTTTGTGAATATGTTCGATACCATAGGTACCTTAATAGGTGTATCTCGCCGCGCTAATCTGCTAGATAAAAACGGGCAATTACCAAAAATGGGTAAAGCGATGACTGCCGATGCTGCAGCCAGTGTAATAGGTGCAGCGATTGGTACCTCACCTGTTACCTCTTATGTTGAATCAGCTGCAGGTGTATCGGCAGGCGGCAGAACGGGACTTACCTCAGTGTTTGTAGCCCTATGCTTTTTGTTAGCCTTGTTCCTAACACCACTTATGAAAGTTATCCCATTAATGGCGACGACTCCGGCATTGATCATGGTGGGCATACTAATGATGGACTCCTTCAGACAACTCGACTTTGACGATTTAACCTCACTAGCCACGGCCACAGTGGCCCTACTCGCCATGCCACTCACCTTCAGTATCAGCGAAGGTATTGCCCTAGGGTTTATTACTTACGTAGGCATTATGTTGGGTACCGGACGATATAAACAAGTGACCTTAATCACCTATATCATGGCAGCAGTGTTTGTATTGAGGTATGTATTAGATTTGAAATAGATCCGAGCTTCACAATATTTTATAGATAACAAGAAACGCCTTAATTGCTAATTAAGGCGTTTTTTCTATACGCTTTTAGCTTGTGGCTAATTTAAAAATGGGTGTCTTATTTAGATCCGCTAAAAACAAAAGCACGCTTCGCGCCATCATCCATGATGGTTTTTGACTTGAATCCCTTCAAGCCAGTGACTCTTTTTCAACAGCAAAAAAGAGTAACCAGAAAATGCCGCTCGCTGCTAAAGTTCTTAACCGCAAATAAGACACCCAATAAAGGTCTTTACCTTGCAAACCATTGCACCTATGGCAGAGCAGGGGCTTGCGTCAGGCTGTGCCGCAAATGTGGCAGGCTTCAGTCTCCATGCAGGTGTCATGAGCAACGCACAGGATAGGGGTAAACTCGAAAGACTGTGCCGTTATATTACCCGCTCTGGGGTATCAGAAAAAAGGTTGGCAATAACGACTTACGGCAAGGTGCGCTACCAACTCAAAACACCCTACCGTGACGGCACCACTCATGTGATATTTGAGCCTCTGGATTTTATTGCCCGTTTAGCGGCACTGGTGCCCAAACCCAGAGTTAATCTGACGCGCTTTCATGGTGTATTTGCACCAAACAGTCGGCACCGCGTGACAATAACACCAGCCTTACGAAATAAGGCTAAACAAGCCTTGCCGACAGGGCAGGAAAAAACACGGGCACAAAAGCTCCAGTCGATGACCTGGGCGCAAAGACTTAAACGGGTTTTTGGGATAGAAATAGAAACTTGTGAGCAATGCGGTGGTGCGGTTAAGGTTATAGCGAGCATCGACAAATCGGCAGGAAAGCCGATTTGCACAGGGATGTGTCTAATGAACATCCATTGGTGATCCAAAAGATACTCAGCCACCTGAATACAAAGAATGACGATGTCGTCGAGCTATTACCCCCACAAAGTCGAGCACCGCCTCAGATAAGTCTGTTTGAATAAAGCCGTTCATCATCATAAGCAAAACTGGTTTGCACAACAGCGGGAGGCGCTTATCTTGAATTCTAAATTAAGTAGAAACAGTTGATTAATAGACGAAAAATAACCGACTTTCACTCCCTTAAGAATATGAAATAGATGTCAATATGGAAAATATAAGGCATCATGTATTTTGATTTTAGGAAAAATGACGTTTTATTTTACCTATACTCTCTGAAGATCGGTTCCCACAACAAAGGATTTATTGAACGGATATTCCCTAGTGACTTCAATGCAACTAGAAAGCGGCAACTCGTTAGTCCATTTAAGTGTATTCCAAATAGACAACACTTTGTCAAAATGACGATTATCATTGCTAAACCGAACAAATTGCATGTCTATGAGTTTATCGTTACGATCAGTAAATATTGAATATACGGACTCAGGCTCTGCACTTTCAAAGTATTTTGTTACTGGTAGCATGGTTTACTAAAGGGAGAGGACAATGGCAAGATTACTATTTGTGAAGTCGGGCAATATTGATAATGCTGTAACAAATATTTTCGACAAAAGTTTGAATGAAGTGAAATGTATTGTCCAAAACAATACAATAAAATATTTGGCTTCAGATTTACCTTCAATTGGAATTTCCAGTCGCCTGACAGATTTCACAGGACCAGAACACGCTGTAATCCAACTATCGAAAGCTGAAGCTCAAACTCTGGATCAAATTGAATCAGGGTTCTATTTAATAGAAGGCATTAATCCTTCAGAAATAAGCAAAAAGGTGGAATAGATATTATGCGAATAAAGTATCTATTTTTACTTTTGTTTTTACATGCTTTTCTGTCGGGATGTGCAGTTCATCAGTAAGCGTCTACTAAAGACCGTCTAGCTTAACATTCCATGGTAGAAGCTGCTCAATAACAGGCGCAGGCTGGCTAAATCGCTCTATCAGATGGGTGATGTAGTTATAGGGTATCAAGCCATTGGCTTTTGCACTTTATACCGAAAGAGAAACTATACCGAATACAGCCTACCTAATAACATAAGAATGGCAGTGTCACTATCATTTGACTGTAGATATCTATTTTTGATTCGGCATAGTTTAC
>Ga0316204_10011797_pt1 | contig 10845 bp, 11 predicted proteins | sample 6monrhotite_MG_2_FD_205661 | JGI IMG/M metagenome (GOLD analysis project Ga0316204, IMG submission 205661) | Microbial mat bacterial communities from mineral coupon in-situ incubated in ocean water Damariscotta River, Maine, United States -... | ecosystem: Environmental > Aquatic > Marine >... | reverse complement strand
TACCAAAAGTATGATTTACCTCGTCAATGTGATTCATTCGATAGTTATCTTTGAGTACATAACCTAAGTGACTGCTACACGAAGAAACTAAACCATCGTTTGATTCGTTAAAGGCGAAACTGGTTGCCAATAGAGGCCCATCAAGTACATCAAAAACGTTGGTAAAAGCGCTGCCGCCACTCCAACTGAAATACTCTACACCGTTAGCTGCAACTAAATCTCCGCTACCACAATAGTTATCGGGCACACCTTCTGGGTAATTGACATTAAACGCTAAACTGCCTTGTGTGGTGAGTACCTCCAAAGCAGCTACTGAGTCTTGGGGTAATCCAGCGTTACCTGAAAACCATTCTAAAATGGATGCCAATCCATTACCTATTGACTCAACAAGTGATTCTGAAACCGACCCTTGTGGCACAACGTTACGCACTATATCGGCCACAGGTGTGCCCCAATTCACCCCTCCAACACTGGTCACTGAAGCAATTAAGTCAGGTCGTACAGACGCTACATAACGGACAGTTTGCGCCCCTTGGCTATGTCCAAGTAAATTGACTTTTTCAGCACCAGTAAGGGCCAGTATTTGTTGCACTTCTAACAATAATTGCTCGCCTCTTATTTCAGAGCTATTCGCTGCAGAAACGGCGGCGACATATACTGTTGCACCACTGCGGCTTAATGAGTAGGGGATGCGATAAAAATAATCAATTCCCAACACGTCATCAAAACCAAAAATGCCATGCACCAAAACAATAGGATATTTTGTTTTGGTATAAGTGCTTGCCTGCGCACTAGCACAAACAATTAAACTAAAAATGATCAGGAAACTCGTTAGGATTTTATTCATACCACCACTCTTTATTACATGAATTTAACAACTGAATAACAACATTAACATTTACTCATCAGAGGTCAATCCAGTGTGAGTAATTTACCTGTATATTCAAAATAGGCGTGTTGAATGTGAGGGGCTGCGGTATGAGGTTTTTAACAATTGCTGCTGGTAAAAATAAAAGGTTAAATTTTAAGTGATGTTAACTTCGATAAAGCGTTTTTATCAAATGAAACCCAAACTGGGTTTTCACTGGCCCGTGTACAGTAAGAATTTCTTTTTTAAAGACCACATTGTCAAATACTTTAACCATAGTGCCGGGGCTAAACTCACCTAAGTCACCGCCTTTTTTACCTGAAGGGCAGGTTGAGTGTTTTTTGGCTAACTGGTGAAAGTTGCCACCTCTGTCGAGTTGGACTTTTAGTTTTTCGGCGAGGGCTTTATCTTTGACTAAAATGTGGCAGGCGCAGGCTTTCATGTAGTATGACCCAATAAACGTTTGTTAATTAATTGATGGCTAAGTTTATCAGTTAGCAGGGCCAAAAAAAGAAAAAGAGCTTAAGCTCTTTTTCTTTTTGGTCTATTTGCAGGTTATGGATTACTTAATAAACAACATTTCTTGATACTTAGGTAGTGGCCATAAGTCATCAGACACCACTAGTTCTAACGCATCTGCGTGAGAACGCACTTCTAACATAAGTGGACATAAAACTTTAGCACATTGGTTCATATGTGCTTCAGTATTGTCAAACTCCTCCACACTTAATGCATATTTGAGTTTGCCAACGGCAGCCATCATAGCGTCAGTTTCATCAATACTATTACGGCTGATGGTAATATTCAGATTGCTTAGGTTAGTCGCTGCGCTGGAGAGGCTGTCTAGATATTCTATGGTGGCTGGATATATTCGAGTATTGGCTAGACCTATCACCAATTTTGCTTCTACCTCAATAGATAAAATGTATTGTTCTGCGTAGACTTCAAAACGATTTCCGGTGAAAGCAAAAGGTGAAGTACGGTTACGGTCGCCAGGATCTCGTTCAAACTTAAGAATCTGCGACAAACCAAGATCCATCAACCCGCCTTAATATCTTTGAATACACTTTCTAATTGATGGCCTAAATAGACGGATAATATAGCTGGTGGCGCCTCATTGGCTCCTAAGCGATGATCATTTGCGGCAGAGGCGATCACAGCCCTTATACCCATACCACCTCAAAATAACGAATTCAGCGGGTGTTTAAAGCAAAACAAGACGGCAGGCATTGTAGGTATTATAATCCTCAAAAATTCTAAACGAACAAAGTGCATGACTGACGACTACCAACTATTACCCGAATGGACTCAACAAGACGCCGTGATGCTGGTATGGCCGGATCAAAATACCGATTGGCAGCCTTGGCTAGACGATGTGCAAAACGTTTATCTAAAGATCATTGAATCACTTAACCAAGCTAGTACTAACGTTGTGTTGTTAGTGCGTAATGGCGAGATTAAAAATTGTTTAGCCAAGTTAAATAAGTCCAGCCAAGTATTAATAGTCAAAGCGGATTTCAATGATACCTGGATAAGAGACTACGGCTTTTTAAGTTGTGCACATGAATCAAGTTTGCAACCTATAGAGTTTAAATTTAATGGTTGGGGACATAAATTTGATGCCGTTAAAGACAATCAAGTAAATCAGGATGTACTGAGCCAACTTTGCCAGCAGCCTATCAAATCATTTGAGCTAGTAGTTGAAGGTGGCGCATTAGAAATTGACCAAGATGGCACGCTGTTATCTACCGAACTTTGCCTGACTAACCCTAAGCGTAATGGACATCAATCCATGGTTGCATACCAGCAAGATTTTCAGAATTTTTTAGGCGCTAAAAAAAGCATTATATTACAAAATGGGCACTTAGACGGTGATGATACAGACGGGCATATTGATACCTTAGTACGTTTTACCCCAGATAAGGGTCTGGTTATTCAGTCGGCTTTTAATCGCACTGACGACAGTCATTTTCAGGGGTTAGCCGCCTTAGTCAAAGAATGTCAGCAGGTTTTACCCACTCACCAAATATTTGAATTACCGCTGCCGCACATTGTGAATTCACGGGGTGACAGACTTCCTGCTTCTTACGCCAATTTTTTAATTTCTAACCAACATATTTTGTGTCCCGTTTATCAACAAACAGAAGATAAATTGGCTATGCAAGTTATGCAAAAAGCCTACCCCGAATTTACTATTGTGCCGATAAACTGCCTGCCCTTAGTGCAACAATTTGGTAGCCTGCATTGTATAAGCATGCACGTACCTTGTGGCATACTTAAACCCGAAATTTTGCAATCCTTCGCCAATGGAGTCAGCGTATATGAATAATTACAGCTTAAAGGTTGGTGTAGTACAACAAGCCGTCGCTAGTAACGATAAAAATATCAACTGGGCGCGCAGTGCCGAACAGGTCAGTGCCTTAGCTGCTCAGGGTTGCGAATTGGTGATGTTGCAAGAATTACACAGTACATTGTATTTTTGCCAGCAAGAAAACACTGCTCATTTCGACTTAGCAGAACCCATACCTGGTGCTGCCAGCGATTATTTTGCAGCTCTTGCAGCTAAATTAGACATAGTCCTTATCACCTCATTATTTGAAAAACGTGGATCGGGCTTGTATCACAATACCGCAGTCGTATTTGATCGCCAGCAAGGTTTGGTTGGCAAATATCGAAAAATGCATATCCCTGATGACCCCGGATTTTACGAAAAATTTTATTTTACTCCAGGTGATCTAGGCTTTGAACCGATTCAAACCAGTGTAGGCAAGCTTGGTGTGTTGGTATGTTGGGATCAATGGTATCCAGAAGCCGCACGATTGATGGCAATGGCCGGGGCCGACATGTTGTTTTACCCCACTGCGATAGGCTGGGATAAAAACGATACCACCGCAGAACAAACTCGCCAGCATGATGCATGGCAGACCATACAACGTTCCCATGCCGTGGCTAATTCATTACCCGTTATAGTGGCAAATCGCACAGGTTTTGAAGCATCGCCAGTAGCTGGTGATCCCGGCATTTATTTTTGGGGACAAAGTTTTATTGCTGGCCCACAAGGCGAAATACTGGCCCAAGCGAGCAGCGATAAAGAAGAAAACTTAATAGTTGAAATAGATCTTAAGCGTACCGAACAAATCAAACGCATCTGGCCGTACTTTAGAGATCGCCGAATAGATGCTTATGATGACCTAACTAAAAGGTGGCGTGATTGATTTAAAATATCCATCCTACGATCCCATAAAGTGTTTAATTATGCCTTTGCACTTGGGCGACTGCTCACTGCGTCATACCATCGTTTTAGGTTAGGTTGCTCATCTGTAATTTTAATATTCACCACTCTGGCAAAATCCACTGCACACATAGCAGTAATGTCGGCTATGGTGAAGCGGTCAGCGGCAATAAATTCAGACTCAGCCAAACGTTTTTCTAACACGTTAAGAAAACTTGCTGCGTTTTTACCCGCTACTTCACCGTATTCTTTAACGGGTGTCATACGATCTTTAAAATAACCGGTGGTATGTTGAAAACACATACCTACCTGACCAAAAAAATATAATTCAACCTGGCGCTGCCACATGTCTATGGTGGCTTTTTCTAGGGGATCTTGCCCCAACAGATTGATTTCTGGATACAACTCTTCAAAATATAAACAAATCGAGGCACCTTCACTAATACAGGTACCATCGTCTAGTTCAAGAACAGGTATTTTACCTATCGGGTTTTTGGCGCGCATCTGGGCAGATATATTTTCACCCTTTTGTAAATCCACTTGCAAATATTCCATTGGGATATTTTTTTCAGCTAAAAAAATGCGTACCCGTCTTGGTGAGGGTGCGGTTTTAGTGTCGTATATTTTCATGATGGTTCTTCTTTTAATATTAAGATCCGCCTAAAGCGAATACTCTGAATAGTCATTTAATTCAACCAATAACGTTCTTGGAAGTCCTCATATGCCTTTGTTTGTTTGAAATCTTTCAGTCCTTGATTTACATTCTCCAGCATACTTTTGTGCTTTTTATGCATGTAATGATAAAACGGAATCGACAAAATAGTCCGATAGCTGCTTGTGCCTAATTGTTCCTTGTAGGCAGATACTTCTATTGCCGGTAAAATAATGAAGTCCAATTGACCAGATGTGTATTCCTGTAACATCGATATTGTACTCGGATATTTCTGCTCGATAGCGTTTGCTTTCCCCCACCAGTCTCTCATGGCCAATATATCAAGGCTGGTTCCAATTCGAACATTAGGCTGTAAACTTCTTGCACAGTCATCAGCATTCCGACACACCAAATAAATCGATGTGTTTACTATTGGCTCTGGTACCTGAAGTAAATCCTCGGACTGGCCATTAAAAGCCTCTGTTCTAACCAGTTCACCATCAGCCCCTCCCCTTAAAGAATCTAAGGTTTCCTCTAAGTTTTGATAACGTGTCACTGAAATGTTATAGCCCAACTTTTTATACACGTCACTCAGTACATTTGACGCAAAGAAAGTACCACGAGAACCAGTGAATGATGAAAAATTGAGTAATTTTTTTGGTAAACCATAATTCACTTTTTGCTTAGTTGATTGCACAAAATCTTCGCCTAACAAAGCCCCTCTGAATACCGATGACTCTCCGTTCAAAATAGACTGCGCGATACTATTGGCAAGATTGGAAGCGTATTGTGCCTCTGCATCTCGATCGAAATATTGCACTAGCTCAGAGCTGTCACGTAAGCTTTGTAACCCTATTGAGGCTCGTTCACTCAAACCTTGACCATCAAACTGAGGATAAACCGGTAAAAAACCTAAACCAGTGGCTAAAATTTTATTGGTTGCCGGTTGTACTAAAAAATCAAGCACTGCTGGCAAAAAAGCATGGTTTTTAGAAGCCAAAGGCACTACAAACAAATCAATGGGTGCCACTGCAGGATATTGCACGTCAGCTTGGGTATGAGGAAATGGGAAGTATCCAATCTGGGAGGAATGTTCAGGTTGTATTTCACTCTCTGCAAATTGACCAATCAAGGTCATCGCTGCTTGTTGTCGCAACAATAATGTAATGGTTTGCTCCCAGCGCCAACTATGATCGGGCGCAAAAAAATAGCCTAAATTTAATAAGATTGAGAACTGTTCGACTACCTTAATAACATTCTCTCTACTCACACTTGCGTATTCAGTCATTTCTTGACGGGTGTTAGTTCCACCATTATCTAAGGCTAAAAAGTCAATCCATGCCAGTAGTGGCCAACCCTCCTGATTGGCTTGAACAAGTGGAGCCACCCCTTGCTTTTTTAGCCTGCTACATATAGCCAAAAATTCGGCCCAAGACTTAGGTGGTAAAATACCATGTTTGGCAAAGACTGCCTTACTATAATAAAAACCCCAAGGATAATAACCAAAAGGCAAAGCTTGATAAGAGCCTTTGATATTCACCACATCGAGCATCTGGGCGTTGACATTTTTTCTCAGTGATTCTTTATCAATCAACGAATCGATAGGTAGCAGCAACTCTTGCGCAACGATGTCTTCCAAGCGTTTACCTGCTTGCCAATGGATTAAGTCGTATTCGCCACTCTCCAACCAACCTAAAAGTTTGCCTTTAAGACCTTGATCACTATAAAAATCTACATTAACCGTTAGCTGTGACTGGGAGTTATTGAAACGGCTAAACTGCTCAGAAAAAAGTGTAATTTGTTGTTTGTTTATCGCTAACACTGCAACGGAAATTTGATTCGGTTTGGCGTAAGCAATTGAATGGCTTAGCATAACGAGCGCAAAACATAAGCGTAATGCTGAGATGAAAAACGATATTATCTTCATACCGATAATATAGCGTAGGTAATGAACAAATTGACATAATTAATTTAACGAAATCAGCTATCTTGAGATACTTTCCAATCATTAAGTGCTTGCTGACTGTTTACTTGGATCGCCTGATGATTCTGGCTAACCCACCACTTTTCCATAATCCGCACATTTTTTTGGTTGGATTTATAAAACAAATCGGCAAGGTCGCCAACAACAGGAATTAAGCCTAGCAGGAAGTCTATCGTAATGTTTTTTAGCATAGCTATACGTAGCGCTGTAGGTACTTGCATACGTTTAGCCATACCAACAATACCCAGCGACACTGCCACCATAATGATGTCACCTACAACAGGAATTAGCCCTACCAAAAAGTCTAACCCAAGACGAATGCCTAAAAATGGAATACGGATCTTAGAATCGGTAAGATTGGCCAATTTCTGAGCCTGTAAAAGAACCTTGGGTGCCTGAACTGTGTCGATCATCTTCCCTCCATAGTCATTGATTTAGTTAATCGCTTGCAAAATTTGCCCACAAAACCACGCCATGTAAGTGCCCACTGTATAGCCCAATACCGCTAACATTACCGCAACAGGCGCCAATGAAGGATGAAACGCAGACGCTACAATAGGAGCTGAAGCTGCACCGCCTACGTTGGCTTGGCTACCTACAGCCATATAAAACAAAGGTGCTTTAATGAGCTTGGCCACGACCAACATAAGCGAAGCATGGATCAACATCCAAATTGCACCAATTACAAAGAACAAAGGCTGGTCTGCAATCATAGTCACGTCCATCTTCATACCAATAGTCGCAATTAATACATACAAAAAAGCTGAACCAATCTTTGAGGCCCCGGCTCCTTCTAACTGACGAACTTTGGTGAAAGACAAAACCACACCAGTAGTACTGGCAAATATAATCATCCAGAAAAACTTACTGTGAAAACTAAATTTGCTTAATCCTGGAAAATTTTCAACAAAATACGGCGTTATAGTGTCAGCAAACATATGGGCAAATCCGGTTACACCTAGTCCTACTGCAACAATTAACATAATGTCAGTTAGGCTTGGAATCCGTGAATGTTTCGCCTCGAAACTTTTAACCTTTGCTTTAAGCTCATCAATGGCTGAAGTATCTGCACCCGTTTTGGCATCAATGGCCTTTGCGTTCGCCGCCATGATTAACAATACAGCCATCCATAGATTTGCCACTATGATATCAACCGTGACCATGGCGGAAAACATCTGGTCACCAGCACCGTAAATTTCTTTCATCGCTGCTTGGTTAGCGCTGCCACCAATCCAACTTCCTGCGACAGTTGTCATGCCTCGCCAAACTGCGTTGGGGCCTTCGACACCTAATAATTCTGGAAAAAAGGTAGCGACCAGCAGCAGCGCAATGGGCCCACCTATCACAATGCCTAACGTACCAGTGAAAAATAAAATAACCGCTTTGCTGCCTAACTTAGCAATCGCTTTTAAATCGACACTAATAGTCAATAAGACTAAACAAGCAGGCAACAGATAACGGGAGGCCACATAATAGAGCTGGGAATTTTCACCATCGATTAAGCCAAAAGTATTCAATAAAGAAGGCAAGAAATAACAAAGTAAAACTGACGGCACAAACATATAAAACTTGCGCCAAAAAGGTGCTTGGCTGTTGGCGGTATAAAATACTAAACCCAGTAAAATTGCCAAAATGCCCATAACGGAAGCATCGTTGGTAAAAAGTGGGGTATGCACCAAAGCTTGGTCAGCGAGATCTTGTGTAGACATGGAAGTTCCTGTTCTGAATCCGACTTATCCACCCATAAACGGGTCTGCGCGGTTTTTCTTATTATTATATCAACGTGAATTTCCGTTGATATACGCGGAAACCACAATGTAAAAATTATGTTAACACACAGCAACGAACCGGTCTTGTTTGGCGTGTATACCCGTCTCCCTTGAAGCTGCAGCGTTGTTGGCTGCTCTCACTCACCCCAATCACTTAGTACGCCTAAGCTCATGGGTCTGAGTTCCTTTGCCGCCTAGCTGCAACTCCAATGGCTTTGGGTATAAATCCAAACTAACCTGAACTCTGAATAAGACATACCGTCCAGCTCAGGGTAACAATCTAAAAAGGCGTATTTTGAGGTAACTAAGATAAGCCAAAGCAAAACAATTTCTTTACTTTTCAGCGCCTATAGCTTTTGCTAGCTCATTTCGCTGCACAGTGCTTTCGGGGGACATATCCCAGCCCTGCAGATTAGACTCCAGCAAGGTCGTCAGAACTTGAATATGGGCATCATCTGCGTTGAGTGCAGCAATATATTCATAACGTTCACCGCCTGCTTCAAGAAAATAATCTCGATTCTCTTCAGCAATTTCTTCAATTGTTTCTAAGCAATCGGCTGCAAACCCCGGGCAAACGATTTGCACAGACTTAACACCTTGCCCTGGAAACGCCTTAAGTGAATGATCGGTATAAGGTTTTAACCATTCTTCTCGACCAAAGCGTGATTGAAAACTGGTAAAGTGTTCATTATCGGTTAACCCTAATTCTGCTGCGATGAGTCGAGACGTTTTATGACATTCGCAATGATAAGGGTCGCCATTTAATAAGTAACGTTTGGGAATACCGTGATAGCTGAAGATTAACTTATCCGCTCGACCATGTTGATCCCAATGGGTTTGAATTTTATCTGCTACAGCTTTTACATAGCCTTTGTGGTCATGATAATGAGTAATAAATCGTAATTCAGGTATCCAGCGTCTTTTACGAAAGCTATTGGCAATCGCATCAAAAGTAGAAGCCGTAGTTGAAGCACAATATTGAGGATACAAAGGCAACACCACGAGTTTTCGTACACCTTGCTGCAACATGTTGTCGATCACAGAATCAACTGAAGGTGAGCCATAACGCATCGCAAAATCTACTACTATATTGTCGCCATATTGTTGCTGTAAATTATCTCGCAAGGCATTGGTTTGGTCTTGAGTATGAAACATCAACGGTGATCCACGTTCAGTCCATACTGTTGCGTAAGCTTTAGCTGAACGCTTAGGGCGAATATTCAAAATGACTAGATTTAAAATCATCCACCACAGCAGTCTTGGTACTTCCACCACCCTAGGATCGGATAAAAATTCTTTTAAGTAACGTTTGAGTTCGGCTTTTTTAGGCGCATCAGGTGTGCCCAAATTGGTGATTAACACGCCCACTTTATCGTCTTGGTTATGGGTAAAAGCAGGACTACTTTGGTATTTCATGAAAAACTCTTGGTGATGTTAATTCGAGATGAATATTGACTAGGTATAAATGGATTACGCCATAACCGCTATTTTGGACTAGTGTTGTTAAAAATCAATCTATTAGTCAGTTGAGTATACAAACCCAACGACGTAATTCATGCTAAACACTTGAAAACAGTTTAATTTTCATGCAAATCTGTGCATGATGCTTAACATTCGAGATTCACACTCATTTCTTGAAAGTATTATTCGAGTAAAGGATTTGCAATATGGCTGATAAAAAAAGTGCCCCGACCACTAAAGATCAAACACTTTCGCCCACAGACTCAGTAGCCTCAACAGAACTGGAAAGCTTAAGGCATCTTGTATTTGGCGAGGCCAAAAGTGATATAGAAAAGCGTATTAGTGCGTTAGAGCAGCATACTGAAGACAATTTCAAAAAAATGCAGCTTGCGATAGAAAAAAATACCCAAAGTTTACAAACCACTATGCGTGATGGCTTCAATCAACTAGAAGATAAACTTGCGAATGCCGATCAAGGCCAAGACGCAAAGGCGGCTGAATTAAATACTTATGCTGACAAAATTTCGTCTGACCTCGAAATGGCCGAAGCAAACAGCAAGCAAGAAAATGACGATTTACACGATCGCTTAGACAAAGAAATTCAAACCTTAACAGTGAAATTTAGCGATCAGCTTAATCAGGCGTTGGAAAAACTCACGCAAGTCTCTAGCGAACTCAATTCATCTAAAACAGATCGCAAAACCTTAGCTAAATTGCTGGCCACAGTGGCAAGCAACCTTGAAACAGACGAAGGTGAGTAGCCTGAAAAATGGCCCACTCAAACGAGCAGCAACCCAGCAACACTGACACCGACGAAATGCGCCAAATCCGCGAGTTGGTATGGGGTAAAGATGGGCAGCATGTTAAACAAATCCTAGA
>Ga0316204_10011796_pt1 | contig 10847 bp, 7 predicted proteins | sample 6monrhotite_MG_2_FD_205661 | JGI IMG/M metagenome (GOLD analysis project Ga0316204, IMG submission 205661) | Microbial mat bacterial communities from mineral coupon in-situ incubated in ocean water Damariscotta River, Maine, United States -... | ecosystem: Environmental > Aquatic > Marine >... | reverse complement strand
GTTCTCGGCGGCGACGGTTTTTGCGGCTGGCCCACTGCCCTCCACCTTTCGAATATTGGCCATGACGTTGTCATCGTCGACAATCTTTCGCGGCGCAAGATCGACATCGAACTCGAAGTCGAAAGCCTGACACCGATCCAGCCGCTGAGCGTCCGTCTTGCCGCGTGGAAGGAAGTCTCCGGCAAGGAGATACGTTTTGTCGATTTGAATGTCGGCAAGGATTATCAGGAATTGCTGGGTCTCATCTTGGCCGAAAAACCGGATTCCATCATTCACTTCGCCGAACAGCGTGCTGCGCCGTATTCGATGAAATCCGCGCGTCACAAACGCTACACGGTCGACAATAATCTGAACGCCACCAATGACGTACTCGCCGCCATCGTGGATTCTGGTCTGGACATCCACCTCGTTCACCTGGGAACGATGGGCGTTTACGGCTATGGCACTGCGGGTATGAAAATTCCCGAAGGCTATCTTTCGGTGAAGGTCGATACGCCGCAGGGCCTGGTCGACACCGAGATTCTCTACCCTGCCAATCCGGGCTCAATATACCATATGACGAAGACGCAGGATGCGCTCTTCTTCCACTTCTATAACAAGAATGACGGCACCAAGATCACCGACCTCCACCAGGGCATTGTCTGGGGCACGCAGACAGATGAAACCCGCAAGGACGAGCGCCTGATCAACCGGTTTGATTATGATGGCGACTACGGAACTGTTCTCAACCGCTTCCTCATGCAGGCCGCCGTCGGTCACCCGCTCACCGTTCATGGCACAGGCGGACAGACGCGTGCTTTCATCCACATCCAGGACACTGTCCATTGTATCGAACTGGCGCTGGAAAACCGCCCGCAGACGGGTGAGCGCGTTCACATCATGAACCAAATGACCGAAACCCACAGGGTGCGCGAACTGGCCAAGATGATCGCTGACATGACATCAGCAGAAATCGCCTATCTGCCAAATCCGCGCAATGAAGCTGACGAGAACGAACTTCACGTCGAGAACGAGACCTTCCTGAAACTCGGCCTCAATCCGATTACGCTCGAAGCCGGCCTGCTGGACGAAGTGACCGAGATCGCGCGTAAATACGCGGACAGGTGTGACCGTTCGAAAGTGCCGTCTGTATCCTACTGGAACAAGGATCGCGCCGAGGCTCAGAAAGCCAGCCCGCTCAAAGCGGTTTCCTAGAGCGCACCCTCCCGCGGCCAGCCCGGGTTATCCGGGCTCGCATGCCCGCGCTCCGGATAACAAAAGCCTATTGTCTCGTCGATCTGACTCTGGCTGGGCGACAGGCCACAGAACGCGATCAATTGTTCGACAAATAATTCCGGTCGGACCAACGCTTTTTCGTAACTGATCAACGCGGCCGGAGCATTCGTTTCGGCAAGATACGCCCGGCAACGCTGGTAAAGCCCCAGCGTTTCATCGAGCGTGACCAATGCCGGCTTGCCGGTCAAAAGGCGAATGCGCTCTGCCGCTGCCTGTGGATCGCGCATCACGCAAAGCAGACGGGGTTCGGGCAGCAAATCCTCAACCGCGGCAGCATAAAGCACGCCGTGCGGGTCTTTCCAGCCCCAGCTTTCGGGCGATTGGGCGCGCGCCTCGATAACGGGACGCATACGCGTAACCGCCGCCTTGAATGCGCTGTGTTCCGGATCGCCCAGCTCACTGACATTGCCGCGTGCTTCCTGGATATCAAGATCTTCATTATTCCCATTGCCCTGCCGCGCACCCATATCCACGCCCAGAATCCGCAAAGCCCCGGCCACCATCGATGTCCCGCCACGCGGTGCGCCAAACACGAATATGCCACGGCCGGGTGTCTCCGAAGCGGGCATCAGTTCATGCAGGGGTTTGGACCGTTCATACATGGCGGGTTTATTCCATCAGATAGGTGGACAGGCGATCAAGAAAAGTAACGCACTGGCGCAATTGCTCTATATCGACGAATTCGTCAGGCTTGTGCGCTTGATCAATAAATCCGGGGCCGCACACCACACACGACAAGCCGGCAGACTGAAATTGCCCGGCTTCGGTTCCGAACGACACATACCGCTTGGCATTGTCGCCCGTGAGACGACGGGCCAGTGTTTCAGCAGCGCCATTCTGTTCGGGGCGCAAGGGCGGCGCATCTGAACGTTGGGTAACCGTGACGCGCGCCTCCGGTGCCGCGATTTGCATCTGGCGTTGGACGGCCTCTGCCCGGACCCGCAATTCCTCACCCACTGCGCGCGCATCATCCCAAGGTGCCGGGCGCATAAGGCTTTCAAACCAGGCGCGCCGGGCCAGGATATTGGTCGCAGTGCCGCCCTGCATCTGGCCGATTGTGATCGTGCCAAAGGGCGGATCAAACGGGCTGTCATCCGGCGCAGCGGCGCGCCAGGCCTGCGCCTGATCGACCAGAAACTGCATCAGGGGTACGGCGTGTGTGACCGAGCAGGCTCCGGCATCAACTTTGGAAGAATGCGCTTCCAGCCCATCGACATCGACGCGCACCGAATAAAGCCCTTTATGACCGGTCACGACCTTCATGCCTGTTGGTTCGCCAATAATGGCAATGGCGGGTTGCGGTCCTGACGCCGTCATTTCACGGATCATCGCTGGCGCACCAAGGCAGCCGACCTCTTCGTCATAGGAAAAGGCGAAATGTACCGGGCGCTTCAAATCCAGTTTTGCGAAATTTTCTGCCAGCACGAGACAACAGGCGATAAAGCCCTTCATGTCACACGTGCCGCGCCCGAATAGCCGATCCTTCACCGGCGTCAGCACAAACGGGTCGCTCGCCCAGTCCTGCCCGTCGACCGGCACGACATCCGTATGGCCGGACAGGACAACGCCGCCATCAATTTGCGGTCCCAGAATTGCGTGGAGATTGGCCTTCTTCCCCGACTCATCAACCGTTCGCTGGCAAACCGCACCCAGCGCGGCCAGACGGGTTTCGGCGTATTTGATCAGCGCGAGATTGCTGTCGCGGGAAACCGTCGGCATGGCAACCAGATCAGCGAGGCAGGATTGTACGGAAGCGAGCGTGTCGAGAGTCACGGGAGCATTATCCTTTAGCCCTTCATCCCTAGCCCGGCCTTAATCTTCGGGAAACCCTGTCTTTGCACGTGATCTTAAGGGGTTTTGGCCATGATCCGCACAGGATTGGTGAATAAAGGCTTGAGCAAATGGCCAGCATTTTGTCGAAATTCAAAGACTTCCTCCGCGCAACCGGGGGCAATGTCGCAACGATTTTTGCAATTTCGCTCGTACCGGTATCGGTCATGGGCGGCGGGGCAGTTGATTTCGCACAAGCCATGAATGCTCGCGGACGTCTGGCCGAGGCGCTTGATGCCGCCGCCCTGGCGGTCGGGTCACAACCCAATCTTCCCATCGCGGACGCTGAACAGATGGCCCTCGACTATATCGAAGCCAATTATCCTTCCCGCGAAGTCGGGCGGGTGCATTCCGTCACGGTCAGCGTCGACAGTGATGAAGGCATCGTCCGGATTTCCGGCCAGTCGCATGTCCCGACAACCCTGCTCGGTATTATGGGTATGGACTACATCAATGTGGACTGGACCAGCGAAGTCCGCCGGGCCCAGCAAAACCTCGAACTCGTCATGGTGCTCGACAATACCGGCTCCATGAGCGGTTCGAAGATCCGTTCCTTGCGGGAATCCGCGGCGCTTCTGACCGACATTCTCTTTTCCGGCGCCCAGGAGCCCGACGATGTCCGCATCGGCCTCGTGCCTTTTGCCGCCACCGTGAATGTCGGCCAGCAATTCGAGCGTAGCTGGTGGCTGGACCCGGATGGCCTCAATCCAATTCATATGGAATGGGCGGAAGATCAGAATAATGGCGGCGGAAACGATGCCGACAATTGCGACAATAATGACAATAGCGGACGTGGGCGAGGCCGCGGCCGCGGCCGCGGGCGCGGGCGCGGGCGAGGCAACAACAATAATAATTGCAATAACAATGCGCCCGACCCCGTCGATTACCAGTCGCATTGGGACTTGTTCGATGCGCTTCGCAATACATCCTGGGGTGGTTGCGTGGAAGCTCGAACCGTGCCGATGGACATTGAGGACGTCGTACCGTCTGCGAGTACGCCTGAGACGCTTTTTGTGCCTTTCTTCGCGCCCGACGAACCCGATAGCGGCAATTTCTATAACAGTTATCTGGATGACGGCGTGAACATCCTGGGCATACCTGTCAGCGGCGTCCTGGAATCGCTCAGCAATCTCTTCAAATATGATGGTGGGCGTCCGTCCGGGGGTGGTCCGAACGACGGATGCACAACGACACCCGTAACGCCGATGACGAATAACCGTCAAACCGTGGAGAACGCCATCTCTGCGATGGGCGCAAGCGGGAACACAAATATCCCCAATGGCATTGGCTGGGGCGTTCGTCTCCTGTCCCCACAAGAACCCTTCACCGAAGGCGTAGCGTACGGTGATCGCCGAACCATCAAGGCGATGGTGATCCTGACCGATGGCAATAATGTTCTCAGCGGCGGAAATTCCACGCTAATGTCACGGTATAATGCGTATGGCTATATCACCTATGGCCGGCTTGGCATTCGCACATCATCCAGCAGCCGGCTGGCAGATGCCCTTGATGATCGCACGACGGCTGCCTGCCAATATGCCCGCGATCAGGGCATCCGTGTCTATACCATCACTTTCCAGGTTAACTCATCATCGACCCGCCAACTGATGGAAGATTGCGCCTCGCACCCGAGCCTCTATTTCGACAGCCCGTCGAATGAAGCATTGGAAAATGCCTTTGAAGTGATTGCCGGCGATCTGAGCAATCTGCGAATCTCGCGCTAATCAACGGCTCTACGTCGACCATTTATTAACCTCGCGAACGGGAATCCCGTGCGCGAGGTTTCATTTTGCGAAACCCTTGTCCTTCACACCCGGAAGGACATTGGCAAATGCGCCGCTCTTGGCTCAACTCATTCCGAAACGACACGCATGGCAATGTCGCCATGATCTTTTCGCTCATGCTCGTTCCGGTGGTGGTCATGGGCGGCGGTGCAGTAGATTTCAATCAGGCCATGAATGCCCGCGCCCGCCTCGCTGAATCGCTGGATGCCGCGGCCCTGGCGGTCGGAGCATCTCCAAACCTGCTGGCCCAGGACGCTATCGACCTCGCCGAATCCATCGTCTTCGCCAACTATCCCGATTACGAATTTGGCGATCTCGGCCCCATCAATGTGCTGGTTGATGACACCAATAATGTCGTGACCGTATCGGGGACATCACGCGTTCAGACCGCCTTCCTGGGCCTGATCGGCATTGAACATCTGACCGTGGATTGGGAAACAGAAGTCCGCCGTGCCCGGACCGCGTTGGAATTGGTCATGGTTCTCGACAATACCGGCTCGATGTCCGGGTCGAAGATCAGCGCCTTGCGCGATGCCGCCCTGTTGCTGACGGAAATCCTGCATGACAATGCCGATGATCCCGACATGCTGGAAATCGCACTCGTACCCTTTTCCTCCACCATCAATGTCGGCACCCAGTATGAGCGTGCCTGGTGGCTCGATCCGGACGGACTGTCGTCGAACCATTCCAACAATTTTGACCCACCCGCCAATCGCTGGGACGTAATTGACTCCATGCAATATGAAAGTTGGGATGGCTGCGTCGAAGCGCGGGATATTCCCTACGACATCGAGGACGTCGAGCCGAACCCGGCCAATCCGGAAACATTGTTCGTGCCGTATTTCGCGCCGGACGAACCCAGCTATTATTCCGGCTTCAGCAATAGCTATATGAGCGACGGAACGGGCTCTTCCAACCTGTTATTCCGACTACGCAATTCGAACAAATATGACGGTGTGAATCCATCCGGGGCCGCGTCCAACTGGGGTTGCACCGCCCGTCCGATCACGCCGCTGACCCAGAGCCGCGCCGTAATTGATGATGCCATTGACGATATGATTGCCAGCGGAACGACCAATATTCCCATTGGTATCAGCTGGGGGGTGCGGGTGTTGTCGCCCCAGGAACCCTTCACGCAGGGAAATGCCTGGGATGATGACGAGACGATCAAGGCCATGGTCATCCTCACGGACGGCCAGAATGTCATCAATGGCCGCAGCAATCTCAATTATTCCGACTATTCCGGATATGGCTATATCCGCGAAGGCAGGCTGGGCATCATCACATCCAGTTCGTGGGCGTTGCGGAATGCGCTTGATGATCGCACCGAAGCGGCCTGCGCCTATGCCCGCGCGCAAGGCATTCGTGTTTACACGATCACTTTTCAGGTCAATTCGAGCTCGACCCAGCAAATGATGCGCGACTGCGCATCACATCCCAGCCTTTATTTCAACAGCCCGTCGAACGACGCCCTGCGCAATGCCTTCGAACTGATCGCCGGAGATCTGACCAATCTGCGGCTGGCACGCTAGTCTTCGCAGCCGCCATCTTCACGGCCCGGCAGGCAAATCAATTCCATCCGGAAATAGAGCGCCTGATTGGGGCCGATCGGGCCGCCCGGCGTGCCGCGAGCGCCATAGGCGAGGTCGGCCGGGATAAACAACTCCCACTCCTCGCCCGTGCGCATGTGACCGAGCGCCTCGACCCAACCACGGATCAGCCGATCGGACGGAAATTCTGCGGGCGCACCGCGATCATAGGAAGAATCGAAAGTATCGCCTTCCAGACTCTGCCCGTCATAATGGACCCGCACATACTCCCCGCCCTCAGGCGTCAAAGCAGCATCGTCGGCGGCGCGGAGAACGCGGAAATGCAGGCCTGACGGCATCACGTAAACGCAAGGCTGGAAGCTCGTCCTTTCCAGATAGATATCGCCTTCGAGTTGGTTGCGGTCCGCTTCGCTCGGATCGCCGGAAAATTCCGGACGGCCGATGTCAGGAATGTCCACATTCTCGAAATCCGCAACATTGCATTGGCGTGCAGCCGCAACAATCGACACCGGATCGGTCGGGTCGCTCGGCACGGGGCGTTCCACCGGCGCGCTGGTGCAGGCTGTAAGCAAGGCAATACTCGTCAGGGCAATAAAGCGCATGGAAATCTCCGCAATTCGTTACAGTCGGCCTGCCGACAATGCCAGCTTATTCCGGCGCCTCGGTCAATGCCTCTGACATCAGCGTCAACACGGCGGGCCAGTTCTGTTGGAAATAGGCATAGGCCTCGTCCCATTCTCCACCCTCGCCCCAGCCGGAATGCGTCAGCGTGACGCGCGACGAGGTTTCCGAAATCGGCATGATTTCGATCGTCAAAGGTGTCAGATGGGGGCGAACATCCGGCATATAAGGCGGCAGCGCCCAGGTGACCGTCAGCATTCGGTTGGTCTGAAAACCCAATACCGTTGTGCCTTCAGAGCCGCGCTGGCCGACTGGTGCATCCAACGCAAAATAGACTTCGTAAATTCCGCCGGGCCGCAAATCGATTTGGGAGGCTGGCGCAAAAAAGGACAGCCCCGCCTCGGTGGTCCACAACTCCCAGATATCAGCCGGCGAGGCTTCGACCTCGATCGACGTTACAATAATCCGGTCCGTCGCATTCGCGGACGTCGTCAGACAGGCAAATCCCACAACCAGGGCAAACAGAGTACGCATGGAGACACCATTCTAGCGAGGGCAGTTATCCGCTGATCCTAACCGAACCCGGTCATTCCGGCGACTAAAAAGCTATGTGCGGCCAAAACGTGATCAATCGGCCTGAGTGGGGCGGGCAGCGCACTGGAATGCCGCCGCCATCCCGCATCACTCCGCGTTGGCGGATACAATTGAAACACGATAGGCGGTGTCCGCTGACAAATACTCCCTGGCCACATCCACAATTTCATCCAGCGTAATGTCGGAATAATCATCCGTTATCGTCCGGATCCGGTCCAGTCGTTCTGGATATTCGAAAGACTGGGTGAGCCAGCCAAGCCAGGCCGGGTTGCTTTCAAACGCATTCTGGATCTGTTCAATGAGCGGGCGCCGTGCGCGCAATAATTCGTCATCCTCGATTTCGCCATTGGCCATATCCGCAGCGATCAGTCCAATCGACTCATAGACGGCGTCAATATTCTCGGCCCGGATATCCGCACCAACATAAAGATAGCCAAAATCGGGATGGTAAAAGCTTTCTACATTCGACGAGGACGCTGAATAGGTAAAAGCCTCACCCTCGCGCAGCCTTTCGGTCAGTTTCAAAGCCATCACAGCGCGCATTAAACGTATGACCCGAGACCGGCGAATATCGCTGTCATCCGTGGTGGGCCAGTAGACGTTCACCAGCGCCTGATCAGCACCTCCATTATGCGTCAGCACGATGGGCTCATCGGTGGTGTCTGGAAATTGGAGGGTGCGGTTTTCCGGATAATCCGGCCAGTCTGCGGCACGGTCTGGCAAGGCGCCAAGCGTGGCCGCAATGGCGTCAATAATCGCCGTTTCATCGAAATCGCCAACAATCGTGACCTCGATCGGCGCTTGTTCGAGCGCAGGCGTCAGGAAGTTGCGGACATCGTCCAGATCGACCTGTTCAACCTCGCCCGGTGTTGGAAAACCATAACGCGCATCGCCGGATCGCAACATCCGCGACACATCGCGATTGCGCACACCAGCAGGTGTTGACCCCATGCTGCGACGAAGCTCGGGCCGGGACGCACGATATTGCGCAAGGCTTTCAGCCCGATAACCGGGTGCGGTCAAATAGGCCGCAAAGAGCTGGAATTGCAGCGCCACATCATCAGGTGTCGTCACGCCAGACATGCCGAACGAACCGGAATTCACGCTGAAGCTGGTCCCGACATTTCGACCGGCCAGAATGCGCGAAAGATCGTCCACGGAATGTGCTTCCAGGCCACCCGACGTGAAGACACTACTGGCCACATTATCAACGACAGCTTCATTCAACGGCTCGATATCGCCGCGCCCGAACGTCAGATTGATACGGATGATTTCATTCTCGAAATCGGTCTGCTTCAGCGATACGCGCACGCCATTGTCAAAGACCAGACGGGTGACGTCCAGATCTTCGATCTCCGTCCGCTCCACAATCTCGCCCGAAACACCAAAGTCCTCATAGGCCCAGGCGGCGAGTTCTGTTTCTTCCATCGCCTCGACGTCAGTCTGCTGACTTTGCATCCAGACCTCTGCGACCCGGTCTTGCGCATTCTCGATGTCCAGAGACGTCGCCAGGAAGACAAGCGGGCCATTGCCGGACCATTGCTCCCGGAACGCCGCGAGCACGGCTTCAACGGTGATGTCAGCTTCCATGCTGTTATACCGCGCCAGCGCATCGGAAGGATGGCTGAAGACCTGATTATAACGCCAACTGCTCCACAGCGCATTCGACAAGCCCGCAGAACTGCGGGTGTCTGCACCTTCCACGGCCGTCTCAAGGCCAGTGCGAAGATTGGTCAACTGTTCGTCAAGTTCCGATTGGGTGAAGCCGAATTCCAGGGCGCGGCGTAATTCCTGCTCGACAATGCCAAGGGCTTCTTCCCAACGCTCCGGCTGTGACACGGCGAGGAAATTCGCGCGCGATGCAAATCCGTATTCCTCGGTCGTATATCCCGCGCCAGCTTGCAATAGCGGTGATGTCCCCGAATTGATGATGGTCGTCATCCGGCGCGAAACGATGGAGGTGGCCAATGAATCCAGCAATCCCTCGAACCGGCTCTCGACCGTATCGGCTTCGATCTGGTCGGGCTGCACCGATTCAACGGTCAGGACGGTAAAGAATTCCGGGTCATGAAAATAGCCCGTTTCGAAACCGCGCTCGACATCGACTTCGCCGGCAATCGGTGCATCCATTGCGCCATCGCCCGGTTCCCAATCACCAAATGTTGCGGCAATGCGCGCCTCGATGGAGGCCGCATCGATATCGCCGACAATGACCAGCATTGCCCGGTCAGCGGTATAATAAGTTTCATAATAGCGGGCGAAGGCTTCGCGCGGGGCCGTCGAAATAACCTCCGGCGTGCCGATCGCATCTCTCTGTGCAACCAGCGAACCGGGATAGCGGAACTCCATCATCGCATTACTCCAACGCCGGATCGGCGTATTGCGGACTCGCTCCTCGGACAGGATGATGTCGCGTTCCCGGTCAATCGCACCGATATCCAGCGTCAGATTTGACGCAGTTTCGCGCATGAGGAACAGGCCCGTATCGATGGTTTCATCGTCGGTTTCCGGCATGTCGAGCTGATAGACGACATATTCGCGATTGGTGCCGGCATTTGTATCCGGTCCAAACTGCAGGCCGTAACGCTCCAAAAGCGCCACCATGTCACCCTCGGCGACATTCTCGGACCCGTTGAAGGCCATGTGCTCGATAAAGTGAGCCAAACCCAATTGATCGTCAGCCTCAACCATTGAGCCGACATTGAACGCCATGCGTATTGAGGCGGTATTCGGCGGCGTCTGGTTTTCCAGAATGGCATAACGAAGCCCGTTATCGAGCTGCCCGTAAACAATAGCGGGATCGGCTTCAATATCGCTGCGATCCTGCGCGAACCCGTCGCCCTGCCGGGCGTGCGCACCCGCAAATGGCAGGATCGCAACCATCAGTCCGGCGAAAGCCGTGATGGTCGAGCGACGAAGACGGCGAGACATATATGCAAACATATCGGATCCTTCCGGAACGGGCTGAATTTGGCCTTACCCTACCGGTTCCGGCATAAATCAATAAGTGAATAAAGGGTCAGGTTGGCGCGAGGCCTATTCGAACGCCAGAACCGTTTCGATTGGATCGTGTTCGGCCACAAAATGACCGGGCGTCACTTCTTCCAATTGAGGTCGGTATTGCTCTGCATCCGGATCATCCACCAGCTTCGACTTGAGGAATCGCAATTGCGCGCGCGGGTCCATAGGAGAC
>Ga0316204_10011795_pt1 | contig 10847 bp, 7 predicted proteins | sample 6monrhotite_MG_2_FD_205661 | JGI IMG/M metagenome (GOLD analysis project Ga0316204, IMG submission 205661) | Microbial mat bacterial communities from mineral coupon in-situ incubated in ocean water Damariscotta River, Maine, United States -... | ecosystem: Environmental > Aquatic > Marine >... | reverse complement strand
CAAAATTATTATGTTGTATTTTCTCTTTTTTAACCACTATCGCTTTTTGTTTCTCTTTTTTATGGGTATCTTTTTCAACAAAGATCTTTTTTCGTGTTACTGGATCCATCTCTGTATAATACATCACCGCGGAATAGGTACTAGGCGTAGGTGTAAAAACCTGAGCTTGTTCAGGATTCATCTGCAACTCTTCAGAGGTAAAACGCTTAAGTTCATGCATATCTCTCTCTTCACATCCCGGATGTGCTGCGATTAAATAGTAAGTCAAGAACTGCTTCTTCCCCTCTTCCCTATTTAACTTGTCATACATATGTTTAAAGTCCACAAGCGTCTGCTTACCGGGTTTACCCATCAGATCTAAAACATGCTGTTGAGTATGTTCAGGAGCTACCTTCATCTGTCCAGAGATATGGTGCTTAACCAGCTCTTTAAGATACTCATAGCCATACTCTTTATCTTCAGTGATAAAGTCATACCTTATACCTGAAGCAACAAAGGCTTTTTTTACACCCTCAGTCGCTCTAACCTTACGTAAAAGGTCAATGTTTCGTTTATGGTTAATCTTCATAGATGAACAGAGGTGATTGGCATCCACACAACGTTGGTGTGCACAGGTACCGTGTTTGAGTTTCTTTTTACACTCATAACCATACATATTTGCCGTTGGACCACCTACGTCTGAGATAATTCCCTTAAAGTCTTTATACTCAGTAAACTTCTTAACCTCTTTTAAAATAGACTCTTCAGAACGTGTACGAATAGTACGACCCTGGTGAACCCCAATAGCACAGAAATTACACTCACCCCAACAGCCTTGATGCGTGTTAATAGAGAACTTAATCGTCTCTAAACATTTCACTTTCCCCTCTGGTCTATGATAAGGATGAAGTTCACGTGTAAATGGAAGATCAGAAAGTGCATCCATCTCTTGCTCATTGAGATAATCACAAGGAGCATTTTGAATCAAATAACGTGTATCAACCTGCTCACAAAGGCCCTTAGCGGAGATAGGGTCATTGTTATCATAAAAGGCATCAAACATATCGATATATTTTTCTTTATCTTCTAAACACTCTGCGTGAGATGGAAGCTGAATATGCTCGAGTACTGGCTCTTTAGAGATGTAACAGACCCCACGGATATCTTTAAAATCTTTTTTATCTCTAAGTGCGATACTGAGTTCTTCAATAGCAACCTCACCCATCCCATAAATAAGCAAATCTGCTTTTGAATCAAATAAAATAGGCTTTCTTAACTTATTTGTCCAATAATCATAATGTGTGATACGCCGAAGGCTTGCTTCGATCCCACCAAGAACAATAGGTACCGTGCCCTTAAAATTTTTACGAATAAGGTTAGTATATACATTAACTGCTCTGTCAGGACGTTTATTATTTTTACCACCTGGCGTATAATCATCAGAGTTTCTAAACTTCTTAGTCGCGGTATAGTTCGCTACCATAGAGTCGATACTACCGCCACTCACACCCCAGTAAAGCTTTGGCTCACCCAAACGTTTGATGTCATCATCATTCTTAACATCAGGCTGACCAATAATGCCTACCTTGAAACCTAGCTTCTCTAACATACGTCCAACAACAGCTACACCAATATAGGGTGAATCGATATAAGCATCGCCCGTCACTAAAATAACATCCAGCTGTTTCCAGCCCCGGTCTTTCATCTCTTCGCGAGTTGTTGGTAAGTATTCGAATTTAGGTTTTTTCATAGCGGAATTATAGCGGGTTATGGTTTTAAGGTGCTTCAGTGTTTAAAGTAGGACTGATGTTTAAGATATGAATTTATTATACTTTAGATTTATTCTAGTAAATAAAAAACCTTAAGCTTATAGTATTATAAAGCTAAAAAAATATATAATTTCAAAAATCAAGCCAAACTCATGGCTAAAACACCCAAGAATAAGGCTAAAGACGTGTGTAAGCAAGAACATTCCATTATTAAGAACAGACTGACAGAAGAACTTCTCATAGTCAACGAATATATAGATAAAACGGAATCTTACACAGCTATCACTGCACCGGAAAGTTCTCTAGGTACCATTTTAAGTAAACAAAAGCCCTCTGACATAAAACTCAAACGCTATTACGTTAGAAAAAGAAAAATCATGTATTTATTAGATTGTCTTCCAGAGATTGATTCATTTTCCTGTAATGATTGTGGAAAAACAATTGACTTGGAGCGTCTAATCAGCTTACCTAAAGCAGGCTATTGTGAGACTTGTCTTACTGCCAAAAAAAGCTAAATCTTCAATATATTTTAGCAACAGCTTATATCTTTGTATTTTGCAAAGGCTTAAACTGAACGTTCCATTGGTTAGAGTTTCCTTCTAAGACATAGCTTATATCAACTCGATTTGACAGATCATCTTTCATAATTCTATCTTGTTTTCTATCTTGAAATTTTCCCATTTGAGGATAATGCCTTTTTTCAATTATATTAGTTAGACGAGAACTGTACCATTTTTCTTGCGAATTATTTACATAATGGACTTCATTAAAAAAGTCCAAGCTTTGCTTATCCAACTTATAATTCACCTTCAACGCAACATCCGAACCTTCAACACTATCACCTGTTAAGCTCACTTCTATTGCACAGTTTTTAGAACCATTTATACAATACTCCTCAAGCTTTTGTCGTTCTTTATCATAAAAAGGCTCAAGTTCAGACATACGCTTTTGTATCTCTTCTGCTTGCATATCTTTAACAAACATCAAACGTTTGCGTATCTCTTTATCGCGTAAGATCATCATCTTTGCCAGTTCCGTATAGATACTCTTTAAACGACTTTCAACAAAGTAATCACTTTTGTCTTTAATATTTGGGTCTATCTTATAATGATTTACTTTTGCTATCTTGGCTGTATTGTCTATCTTCTCATTACCGACAATAAAGAGTTGAATCTTCTGTATATTCATAAACGCTATACCAATAATTCCAATCGCCATTATCACCATAAATATTTTTAATGTTTTCATTTTACAATCCTTCAAAAAATTATAAAATAGTTTTATTAATGAATAGTAGCTTAGTCTTGATTAGCCTCTTTAAGTGCTTTTTCTCTTAACTTGTCTTTTTTACTTTTGCCCTTGCCTTTAACCGGAGCCGGACCTTTGACTTTTTTAGGCTTTTCACCTATGAGTTCAAAACCTTTAATGCTTTCTCTCTCAAGTTTTATCTGTGCACGTTTTTCTATGAGTTTAAAATGTTCTAAATCCTCATGCCCGATAAAAGAGATAGCTAAGCCCTCTCTACCTGCCCTACCCGTACGTCCTATGCGGTGCACGTAGTCATTAGGTGAGCGAGGAAGATCAAAGTTTATAACACATGTTATCCCCTCTATATCTAAACCTCTCGCCGCGATATCGGTTGCAAACAAAACCTTAACCTTGTTATCTCTAAAAAGTTCAAGGGTAAAGTTACGTTCATCTTGACAGAGGTCTGAATGAAATGCTTCGGCTTTAAATCCATACTTTCTAAACTTTGTCGCAATATTATGGGCTGCTCGTTTACTTGACATAAAGACAAGCGTCTGCTCATACTTTTCATTTTCTAGAAGATACCGTAACAAGGGTCCACGATTTTCATGGTTGACTTCAATAACACGCTGGACAATAGTATCAACACTTTTTTCTTCCTCAACGCCAACCTCTATAGCTTTTGTAGTAATAGCAGCGACAATGTCCAATATCTTTTGAGAATACGTCGCAGAGAACAGAAGGTTTTGTCTTGAAGAAGGCATCTCTTTGAGTAATAGGGCCAACTCCTCAGCAAAACCAAGGTCAAGCATCTTATCGGCTTCATCAAGGACAAAAAATTCTACCTTTGAAAGGTTTATCTGCCCCTTTCTAATAATCTCAAGCAGACGTCCCGAAGTTGCCACAACAATATCACACCCTTTTTGAATGGCTGACATCTGACTTCCAAGCTGTTCTCCACCAATCACACTCACCACCTTCAAACGCTTAGGAGAAAAGTCTGTAAAGACCTGAGTGACCTGCGCAGTTAGTTCACGTGTAGGGGTTAGGATCAAGGCTCTTATTTTAGCCTTTCCTTCATACTCATTTGACGCTATAAGTTCAACGAGGGGTAAAACAAAACTGGCACTCTTCCCACTTCCCGTCTGCGCCTTAGCCATAACATCTTTTTTATCAAGTACAAGAGGAATAACCTTTTGCTGAATGGGTGTTGGCTCACTAAAACCTTTTGACTTTATTTTGTGTTGTATGGCTGATGAGAGATTAAAGTGCGAAAATGGCATATAATAAATTCCTTTATGACATTCTAGAAGGTTTTCACTTTAGAGGAGATTTAGCTCCACTTATTAGCAATAAGAATTTAAATCAAACACAAAAAGACTAAGGTTACTTTAGCCATATAGACTAATACTTATTGATAACACTTGCATTATAGTATGGAATTTTGCTACAATCACGATTATTTTTTAAAAAAGGACCTAATTATGGCAAAACATCAGTTTCAGACCGAAGTTAATCAAATTTTACAACTAATGATTCACTCACTCTATTCTAACAAAGAGATCTTTTTACGTGAGCTTGTTTCAAATGCATCTGATGCACTCGATAAACTAAATATGTTAGTGCTTACTGACCCTGAGTATAAAGACGTCAACTTTGCTCCAAAAATCGACATTAGCTTTGACAAAGAAGCTAAAAAGCTTATCATCTCTGATAGTGGTATCGGTATGGATGAAGCAGACTTAATCTCTCATCTTGGTACTATCGCAAAGTCAGGGACAAAAGCATTTTTAGAAAACCTTTCAGGTGATGAGAAAAAAGACTCTCAACTTATTGGTCAGTTTGGTGTTGGTTTTTACGCATCATTTATGGTGGCAGACAAGGTTGAAGTAACATCTATGAAAGCTGGTACAGACAAGGCTTACACATGGATATCAGAAGGTACAGGTGATTATGACTTAGAAGAGGCTACTCGTGAAGGTCACGGTACTACCATCGTAATGCACCTTAAAGATGATGAAGGCGAGTTCTTAGAAGAACAACGTTTAGACTCTATCATTAAAAAATATTCTAATCACATCCCTTTCCCAATCTTCATGGACAAAGAGCATTATGTTGCTGCTGAGACAGATGATGAAGGTAAAGAGACAAAAGCACCTACAACGGAGATCAAAAATGAGCAGATCAATAAGGCAAATGCTTTATGGTCAATTGCCAAGACTGAGATCAAAGATGAAGAGTATAAAGATTTTTATCAAAGTATCGCACATGATTCAGGTGAGCCTCTTACATGGATGCACAACAAGGCTGAGGGTGCAGTTGAATATACAACACTTTTTTACATCCCTGAAAAAGCACCTATGGATCTGTACAGAGTGGATTACCAAACAGGTATCAAACTTTATATCAACCGTGTTTTCATTACTGATGATGAGAAAGAGCTTATGCCAACTTACCTACGTTTCTTACGTGGTGTAATTGATTCAGCTGATCTTCCTCTAAACGTATCTAGAGAGATCTTACAGTCTAACCCTGTAATGAGCAAAATCAAAAATGCATCGGTTAAAAAAGTTCTTTCTGAACTTTCTAAGATGATGAAAAAAGATGCTGACAAATATGCTAAGTTCTACGCTGAGTTTGGTAACTGTCTTAAAGAAGGTATCTACTCTGATATGGGTAACCGTGATAAGCTTCTTGAACTTATGCAGTTTAACACACTTAAGTCAGACGATAAAACTGATATCGAAAGCTTTATCAAAAATGTAGATGAAGAGAAGAAAGAGATCTATTACCTAACAGGAAAGATGGCGCTTTCTATGCTTAAAAACTCGCCTTCACTAGAGCGTTTCAAGTCTAAAGACATTGATGTTCTTATCTTAAATGAAGAGATTGACACTATCGTTTTTCCAATGGTAACAGATTACAAAGAATATAAATTTGTAAACGTTGCTGACGCAAAATTTGAAGAGAGTGAAGAAGAGAAGAAAGCTGAAGAAGAGACGTCTAAAGAGTTCGACACTCTTCTTAAAGAGTTCAAAGAGACTCTTGGTGAAAGTGTTAAAGAAGTTGAAATCACTTCTGATCTTACGGACTCTCCAGTATGTCTACGTATTGACAAAGAAGACCCATCATATATGATGGCTCAGATGATGGCACAAATGGGTAACCCTTCAGATATCCCACCGGTTAAGCCTATCTTACAGATCAATCCTAAACATGAGATCCTTGCTAAACTAAAAGACTCAGCAGATCAGAACCTTATCAACGATGCAGCGCACGTTCTGTTTGATCAAGCAAAAATATTTGAAGGTATGGAAGTGGAAGACACCTCAGCTTTCATCTCTAGAATGAACCGTATTATGACAAAAGCCTTATAGGCTTTCTTTAGTAAAGGTTCTTTAGACCCTCTTTAGAAAAGCTCTTCTGGGCTTTTCACTTAAGTCACCTCATCCACATCTTACTTTTACAAAATACACTACTTAAATAAAAGACAAAATTACAAAACAAAACTAATTGTTAAAATTATCCATTATTTTTCGTTTTTTTTGATAAAATCTGTTAACCTATCTGTGTTAAGATTTATCTATTATTTTTTGGAGTCACTATGCACAACTATATCTTTCATATTTTCTTCATATCCTTTACCCTTATTTTTAGTGCCTGTGGCGGTTCGGATAGCCCTTCAGATACGAGTACCGATCAAGAAGTACCTCAGTTAGCCGCATCAACTCTTAGTATCGCTGAAAACACCCCTGCGGGTGCAAGCATTGGAATCATTACCATTATTGATGTTGGAAGTAGTGCTATCACGTCGATCTCTCTAAGTGGTACCGGAAGTGAAAACTTTAGTGTCTCTACTAATGGGCTTGTTAGCTTAAGTTCAACTGCAAGTTTAGACTTTGAGACAAGCCCCTTATATTCTTTAACTGCTATTGCCAATAACACTGCAGGAAGCAGTTCTAGTGTGTCCCTAAGTATTTCCATAACTGATGTGGCAGACACTGCACCTACACTTGAAAATTTCAGTGCCACAATTGAAGAAAATGCCACTGTGGGGACTGTCCTTGGTTCACTTAGTATCCTAAACCCAGGTGACAGTGAAATAATCTCTTATACTTTAAGCGATACACTCACCTTCAGTATAAATGAGAATGCTCAGATCAGTACAAAGTCTAGTCTGGACTTTGAACTTAAAAGCAGTTATAGCTTAAGTGTCTTTGCTACAAGTACAGCAGGAGACAGTACAAGTGTATCCGTAAACATCACGGTCTTAGATGTTATAGAAGAAGTACTTACACCTGGTGTTGCAACCCTTGCTGCCTCCACTGCCAATGTCGCTGAAAATGCCACCATCGGCAGTTCAATAGGATCTATAAATATCATCGATACAGGAAGTAGTCCCATAACATCTATTACACTAAGTGGAACGGGAAGTGAAAACTTTTCAGCCTCTAGTGATGGTGTTATTAGATTAAATACCGGGGCCAGTCTAGATTATGAAACAAAAACCTCTTATGCTTTAAGTGCTTATGCTACCAATGCTTCAGGAAACAGTCAAATAGTATCACTTAACATTAATATCACCAATATAGAAGACACCGTAGCAACCCTCTCTAGTTTTAGTACAAACATTGATGAAAATATAAGTATAGGAAGCAGTCTTGGAAGCATCAGTGTCCTTAATGTCGGTGACAGTGCTATAAGTTCATTTACCCTAAGTGATTCGAGTGTCTTTAATATAAGCAGCAGTGGCGAGATCACGACAAAAGTTGTCCTTGATTATGAAACGACCTCCCAATATAACTTAAACGTATTTGCGACGAATGCAGCAGGAAACAGTGCCAGTGTTTCCGTAACTATCTCGCTCAATGATATTGCCGACACGGTTGCAACACTTTCAGCATTTACCGCTTCAATTAGTGAAAGTGCTACTATCGGTACGGTTGTAGGAACCCTTAATGTACTAGATGCGGGCGACAGTGAGATCACTTCATTTACCCTTATCAATACCAGCAGTTTTGCTATTAGTTCAACGGGGGAGATCACTACCAAAACAACGCTTGATTATGAAACGACTGCGGTATACAACCTAAGTGTTTATGCTACTAGCAGTGCAGGAAACAGCAGCACCCAATCTGTTACAATAAATATCATAGATGTCGTTGATGAAGCAGGCCTTGATATTCCTACCTTGGTTGTCATTATGAACTGGAACAACTATGCAGAAAATGACCCTTCAATCTGGTCAGACAAGATCTTTAATAAAAGTGTCAACTCTGTAAATACCTGGTATAGCGAGACTATGAACAGTGAACTTCAACTTGTACCGGTTACAGAGAATTCAGGTATCCAGAATGACGGTATTATTACCATAAATATGGGGAAAAATCATCCTGGTGGTTCGAATGACACCACCTTTAGAGATACAGAGATCTATAATGCTATTACCAATGCTGAAGTAGTTAACAATATGAACTTTGCCTCTTTAGACAAAAATGCTGATGGCGACTTAGACAGAAGGGAATTACAGATCATCTTTATTGTTGCCGGGGGAGAAGAGTCATATGGGGACCCTCAAAGTTATTCTATCTGGGCACACGCCTGGTCCTATCCAAGTGATTCAGCCCCAAGTGTTGATGGTGTAAATGTGATGAGATATACAGGCCTTAGCACCACTTCAGGAGGCTATGCACGATTTGGGGCAAATCATGACACCCATAAAGCAACCATCGGTATCATTGTACATGAGGTTGGACACTCCCTTCTTGACTTAGGCGATTATTATGATAATGGCGGCGGTTCTGGTCTAGGTTGGTATGATGTGATGAGTGGCGGAGGCTGGTCTTATCAAGACAGTGATAGCTTTGCAGGTGAGACACCTACACAAGTCAGTGCCTATAATAGAATTGATGCCAATGTAGATGACAATGTACTTAATGTCAGCAGTACGCAAAGCGTAACACTAAACTGCTCATCAAGGGATCTTGTCAAGCTCATTACGACAAAAACAAATGAATACTTTTTACTTGAATGTAGAGATACTGCCAGAGTGAACTCAGATATAGCCTTAAATAGTGCAGACGCTAGTTTTACTACAAATAAACTTTTTGCTATGCTTTACCATGTCGATACAGATAAGAGTAATAACTATGAAGATGGTCTGCAAACAAGTACCAACCATTATAAGGTAGCACTTGTAGAAAAAAGCAGTGTCACTCTGATGACCTCTACCTCGAGTATTCGAGCTAATAATGTAGATACTTATACCTTGGGAGATGTTATTGACACCACAAAAACAAGGTTATATGACTCAACAAGCACAGGCTATAGCCTAGAGGTTACAGGCGAAGACTATGCCAATCGAACGATGACCATCAATATAACAAAATAAGGACTAGTATGAAAATCAAGATTATTTTTAAAATCATTTTAGCACTCGCCTGTCTTAACAGTTTAGTTTTTGCAGGACCGGCTATTTCAGGTACACGAACATTTACCCAACCTGATGGAACAAAGTTTGAAGGTGTATTAAAAGGAGACTCATCTTTTCATTGGATAGAAAGCAATGGTAAGGTCGTGATCTATAATCCTGAAGATAAGTTTTATTATGAGGCGATTATAGACACTGTAAACGGTCTTATCTTAAGCAGTACAAAACCCAAGGCAAAGACAACTAACCTTTTACAAGCCAATGCACTTAATCCCGTCGATCACAAGGTCTCACAAACAGATAAAGAAAAGCTTTTCATACTCTATAAAAAAACAAAAACAGGGCATCATCCAAAATAGTACTACCTCTGTGTTTTATAAGAATTCAAAAGGATAGGTTCACTGGCTCTTATTACTAACTTTTGGTATGAAAACATATCTTTTTAAACCTATTTTGTTACAATCTTCTATATGAAATCCCTTTCTGCCTACAAAGAGCTCACTATCCTTATTGTTGAAGATGACAAAGAAGCTAGAGAAGCCTTAGTCTCAATGGTTCAACTTGATTTTAAACATGTCTATGAAGCTGAAAACGGATGTGAAGGCTTAAGCCTTTTTCAAAAGTTTAAACCCGATATTATTTTGACTGATATCCAAATGCCCTGTATGAATGGCCTTGAAATGATAAAAGAGATCAGAGAAGGTTCTAATGACATTTTAGCCATCTTTATCTCCGCTTACAGTGACGTTGAAACAATGCTTCAAGCCATTGATCTGAAAATCGATGCCTATATCGTTAAACCTTTTTTATATAAAGATATTTTAAAAAAGATAGATTCAAACCTTTCTTTGATCTCCAAAGAGGGAAAGTTACATATGACGCTTTCAAAAAGAGAGTTTGAAGTCTTTATCGATATATCAAAAGGTATTAAACCTACAGATATCGCATCCAAGTATGCGCTCAAACCAAAAACTATCGGGACTTACCGTAAACGCATACTAGAAAAGCTTGCTATGCACACCAATGCAGAACTTATAACATATGCTCTAAGGTATAATCTAATCTGATTTGTCCTCCTTTGTCCACTACTTTTTTCTTTTAATATCATGTATACTATAATAATTAAAAGGTTAAAGGTTTTTGTATGCAAAAATTTCCGCTTAAAAGTATCAACCTCCTGTATGTTGAAGATGAAGTAACCATACGAGATGAACTTGTTGAAATATTAAAAGATGAAGTTCATACGCTTTATACGGCCAAAAACGGTGAAGAGGGCCTTGAACTTTACAAAAAGCACTCTATTGACATCATCATAACTGATATTCGTATGCCTAAAATGGATGGTTTAAATATGAGTCGTGCCATCTTGGAAATCAATCCGACTATGCCTATTATCATCTCTTCAGCCTTTAATGATACAG
>Ga0316204_10011794_pt1 | contig 10848 bp, 6 predicted proteins | sample 6monrhotite_MG_2_FD_205661 | JGI IMG/M metagenome (GOLD analysis project Ga0316204, IMG submission 205661) | Microbial mat bacterial communities from mineral coupon in-situ incubated in ocean water Damariscotta River, Maine, United States -... | ecosystem: Environmental > Aquatic > Marine >... | reverse complement strand
ACAGGGGTGGAACAGGGTCTAACAAAATTTCAAAAGGGGTAAGAATCCGTGAATATCAAAGCGGCAAACAATCCATTGAAATACAATTCTGCTATCGAGGCGTTACTTGTAAGGAAGTGCTATCGAGCCTGAATGCAACAAAGAAAGGTGATCAACGCTATGCAATCAATCTTAAAGCCGAGATTGAAAATGCCATTGAGCGTAACACCTTCCGATACAACGAATACTTCCCAAACTCCAAACGAGCCGTAATATTTGGCCACGCTGTATCCAACATCACCATCAAAGAATTATTGGAAGATTGGCTGATTGATGTGGAACGTACGCATCCGCACAGTACCTACCGCTGTTACAAAAAAAGCTGCAATGCCCATCTCATTCCAGAGTTCGGTAAAATTCGGGCAAGAGACCTCAATGCTCAAATGATTCGAGAATGGATACGCGGGAGGAAGTGTACACTCAAGAGCATTCGCAATGATCTCACTCCCCTACGAGCAGTCCTTGATCAGGCCCTTAATGATGACCTTATTGAGCGTAACCCTTTGGATAAAATTAAAGTGGGCAAGCTCGTTAGCCGGGATCAGAAAAAGTCTGATTACGAAGTCGATCCGTTTACCGAAATCGAGATAAAGAAAGTTCTCAAATATGCCAGCGAATACGAACCTCTAATCAAAACCTTCCTCCAGTTTGCATTTTACACCGGCCTGAGAACCTCAGAACTATTTGGCTTACAGTGGGGTGATGTTGACTGGGAAAGCAAAACAGTGCGAATACAACGGGCAGTGGTCGAACGAAAAACCAAAGAAACAAAAACTGAAGCAGGTCAGCGAGACTTGTTTCTAGTCCCAATGGCATATGCCGCACTTATGGAACAAAAACCATATTCATTCGTTGGAAACGATTACATTTTCATTCGTCCACGCAACCGTGGGCCTTTTGTGGACTACGACCATCTGGAGCGCCCCTGGAAGCATATCCTAAAAGCGGCTCACATCCGCTACAGAAACCCGTATCAAACCAGGCATACGTTCGCCAGCCACCTACTCTCAGGTGGAGAAAACATTTTGTACGTTGCCAATCAAATGGGACATAAAAATACTGAGATGGTCATGAGGCACTATGCTCGCTGGGTAGAGCAAGGTAAGGAAACACAGCAACACAAGTATGTTTCAAACTACGGCCAAGAAAATGGCGCTTCCGTGGAGCGCGGAAATATACCAAAACTACAAGCTGTTGATTAAACTATAGGTTTTTGATGTTTAAGGAGAAGTTCAAGTCCTCTCCCAGGCACCATATTCACAGCCATCACTCCTACCCCCATAATCTAGTTTGATAGCGACCAATCAATAGGTTGTTTCCCTTGCTGTTGCAGATAATTATTAGCTAATGAAAAACACCCCGAACCTATAAATGCAGTGAAATCCTTCCCTATCTTGCTTGCACCCAATGGGCTTGGGTGAGAAGTTTTAATTACACAGTGTTTAGACGTATCAACCACAGAACAGACATCATGTGCAAAACGGCCCCACGCTAAAAAGACCACTCCGCTCTTACTCTCATTAATATGCCTGATACAAGCGTTGGTAAACCTTAACCACCCTTGCTTGCTATGACTATTAGCCTCTGAAGCACGTACCGTTAATGACGCATTTAATAACAACACACCCTGCTTCGCCCAAGCCTCCAAATTACCAGAGCTAGGGATCTGCATAGCCAAGTCACGATTAAGCTCCTTATATATATTACGCAGTGAAGGTGGGATATTTATACCATCAGGCACACTAAAGCTTAAACCATGGGCCTGACCTTCACCGTGATAAGGGTCTTGCCCAACAATCACGACTTTAATATCATTGAATGGCGTATATAAAAAAGCATTAAACCACTGATTTTTTGGTGGATAAACCACCGCCCCAGCGTTAATTTCAGACTTTAAAAATCCACGTAACTTATCCATATAATCTTGTGAGAACTCATGCTCAAAGTGTTCTTTCCACTCAGAATCAAGTTGATCAATAATCTTAACGGCCATTTTTATTCTTCTATTCCAGTTTTTATTTATTATGGACTTATCTAACTAGCGTATTGATGGGGTCAAGATATCATTTATCTTACCCATGTCGCTTAAAACGGCTGCCAAGCGTAGCGATCATCACTCACTATACCAAAAGCATAAAAAGGCTATACAACCAAAGCCTCATTAAAGGCAACTGTCTACAACTAGAGATTAGAGCGCACGCAACAAAACCAGGCCACACACCTAAGTGACGGGCCTGAGTCATTGGATCATTTTCTATTGGCTATGTCTAAGAATCGATATGATTAATGGGCTGTACGTTTGCAAACAGCCTTTTGCTTAACAGTGATCATACATGCTCGGTATCTTTCCTAACCGATGTGACTATCTCCTGAACACGGTCCATGGCTTGCTCAACCTCCTCAAGCACTGCGGTGCTAATGGCAGACTCAATCATCAACGACAATTCATCAAAGTGTTTTTCACCCACATGCTCACGGCCGCTTTGGCTTAACTTATCTTTAAAGGCTTTCACGATATTTTCAGCGTGAGTTAAATGCTTGTGTGTCATATCTCTTCTCGCTCTTTAGATGTCACGTCATAAATATTATGTGTTAGCGCAGGCTGCAATACTCATCTTTTTCAAACACATCTTTGGCGCTGCCAACAATTAAGGGATCAGGCCCACACACCACTTTAATGTCTTTATTGGGGTAGTCAACTTGACTTAAAATATGACGCATTGCATTGATTCTTGCACGTTTTTTATCATCCGACTTGACAACTGTCCATGGTGAGTCTGCGGTGTCGGTATAAAAAAACATCGCCTCTTTCGCCTCTGTATAATCATCCCACTTATCGAGTGATGCAAGATCAATCGGGCTTAACTTCCACTGCTTCAATGGGTCACCACGGCGCTGTTGAAAGCGGCGAAACTGCTCTTCTCGGCTCACTGAAAACCATAATTTGTATAAACTAATACCACTACGCACCAGCATGCGCTCAAGGTCAGCCGCTTGGCGCATGAATTCTAAATACTCTTTCGGGGTGCAAAAATTCATTACACGTTCAACACCCGCACGGTTATACCATGAGCGATCAAACATCACGATCTCACCCTCAGTCGGGAGGTGTTTGATGTAACGCTGGAAGTACCATTGTCCTTTTTCTCTCTCAGTTGGTTTTTCGAGTGCAATTACATGAGATCCACGTGGATTCATATGCTCCATGAAGCGCTTGATGGTTCCACCCTTACCTGCGGCGTCACGGCCCTCGAATAGGATGACTATGCGTTGCCCGCTCTCTTTCACCCAACTTTGCATTTTTAATAGTTCTATTTGTAGCTCTTTCTTTCGCTTTTCGTATTCAACGCGGCTGATCATTTTTTTGTACGGATAGAGGCCACTCTTGAAAATATCCTGTCTACTGGGGGTGAGCGCTACTTCCGTAACCGAGTTTTCGGATTGCGTGTCAATAGCGGTTATCGTTTGCACTGCTTGTTCTGTCATAAAGACCTCATCGATTATACTTAAGATTAGATATTTGCACTTCTCCGACTGCGGCTCAGCACCATGGCTACGCCCGCCCTTCCTATGCCTTAAGTATAGGCTACTGATGAGTTTTTTCTGGAGAAAGGCATCGAATAATAAGGTTTATTTTTGTTTAAAAATCACATTAATAGAGACATGTATCATGAGTGGGGTTGCTATTTTAATGCTCAAAAGAAGGAAGAATTGACTGTTTTTTGATCAAAACAACGTCTATATCACTTTTTAAGACTTGGTAAATTGCTCATGAGGGGTATATAGATGATTTTTTACCCACATTTTTATCGGCATCTCCTAATTAATCACAATTTCCCTTGATATGGTGGTAATCGTAAAAGGCTCAGTATGAATGGGGCATCGATGCGGTTAGCGTAACCGATCTTTCTAGCCCCAGTGCCACAAGTGGATAGGTACCACGGCCTGCATGGTGAAACACCACCTCAGATAAATATTGCTAAAGCGCCCCTTCAAGCCCGAGGGTCAACATCTCCTTTTGATTAATGAGGCTAAAACAGACTCACTTACCTTGCCACCGGTAGCTTCAAAAAAGCAAAACTTACAGCATACCATTACCCACACACTGCTCTGACGTACTACCTGTTATTAATATTTAAATTAACTTAACCGTATGCGACTTTATAAAATAAGAAATCAAACACTTAAAAAATGCATGAGAAATTTTTCTGCCAGAAGCTAACGTTATGGTTTTTTTTATAAAAATAAGGCTTTCACAATGCCGACTTGTTATCACAAATCGGCATTGAACCAGCTTTTAATGCACTTACAACATTTCTTTTTCCAAGATTTCCAGTAAACGTTTCATCTGAGCGGCTTTATCAGAATCATCGGATTCACTGTTTGCTGCGGTTAGTGGCGCATTGTATTGCACTAAATTATTGATTTCGGTTGGATCAGTGTCTAAGTCGTAGAGCTCGTATTGATTGTTATAATCATAATTATTCGGCTCACCATCCAGCGGTTCGAAATAACGCACCAGCTTCCAATTATCTTTGCTGACAACACAATGAACATGATTGGGTTGCCTTACCGACTCTGGCGAATCCGATAATTTTTCAACCTCACTGGGGAATCGATTTAGCTTATTGGACTTTAGAGTACGAACCGCTTTTTTATAAACTTCATACTGAGTGGGCGCTTCTTCACCAATCATTTCTTCTTCACTAGGAAAAGGAGAGCTTATCGTGTCATGGGTAATAAATAATACGCCTTCACGATCAATACCCTTACTAATACTTGCCTTGGAGCCAGAGTCGCTGGATGCTTTTCCAAGAATAAACTGACTCAGATCTGTACCTACTGGATCTAGCACTTCAACAGGTTGATTGTTGGCATCCAGATTACCGCCAAAATCATCTTGCAGCTGCATTTTGATATTAGCAAGGTCATCGCTGTCAGCGCCAGCCAGCCCGAGTATGGTCGGGAATAAATCAATATGGCTGGTCACTTCGCTCACGTGTCTTAGGCCAGTTGGGACCGGATGCATAGATTTTGGAAAACGCGCTAACATAGGTACGTGCAATAGTTCTTCATAGGCAGAATGCCACTTCTCCATCATCATGTGGTGGGAACCCCCATATTCGCCATGATCCGCACAAAAAAGCACGATGGTATTTTCCGCCTGGCCAGAATCATCCAGCGCTTTGAGCACCTTGCTGATATGTTGATCCACCTCATGCATGAGGTAGCCATAGTATTGCATGAAAGCACGACATGAATGCTCTGGGTCTTCTGTCAGAGCAAAAGGCAAACCTGTTTTATTAGCGCTCAATGTGGCTTCCACAGCGATTGCCATTTGCTCCTCTTTAGACATGCTTTCGCCTGTCTCTTTCAATCGCTCTTGCGCAATTTTTTCCGACGCCAAACGCCCTGCTTTAGAGGCCAAAGTCAGGCCCATTTTATAGGCATAATCAAACTGGCAGTCAGGCTTGTTTTCTAATTTCTCATCCCAAGTAGGGGCTACATTGGCATTATTTTGTGGAAAACCCTTTTCATTCAGAGTGATTTCCATGGTGCCAACTTCAGGCAACGAGCCTTTTGTGCCTTGAGAGGGAACGGCCAAGGTATACTCCGCGCCATCAAGTCTTTCATCTGAAACCCTACTAGGAATGCCTGGGTATGCGCCAATATCATGCGGGTTAGTAAAGGACGAGACGGCAAACCAGGGTTGTGCCTCTTCATCAGGCTCCTGGGGTTCTGCATTTGGATTTTCACTGTTAAATACATTTGCCTCAGCATGCGCGATATTATAAGGAATCCCCAGGCCTTGACGGCGTAAGAACGATGTCACCACATCCTCAAATTGATAGTCACGGTAATAACCTAAGTTATTAGGCAGCGTTCCATGGGGGTCAGGATAGCTTAACTCCCAATCAGCAAAACCATAGGCTTCTAAATCAGTCGTTTTTTCTCCTGATACATGCCATTTACCGAAATAATGCGTGCTATAGCCATGCTTGCGCATCCAGTGGCCTAGTGTTGGAAATTGCTGAGCGTTTAACCATGGGAATTTATCAGATGCACCATCCTTAAACACACCATCTGTTTGTACGGACCCTGTCTTTGTTCCATACTGACCAGAAAATAACGCGGTGCGGCTAGGCACGCACGCGGCAGAGGCTGTTTTATGGTTTTGCAGTACCACCGCATTATTTGCGAGGGCGCTTAAACCTGGGAAAAATTCTCTAAATTCGTTGGCAGTCTCTGGATCGTCTTGAAAGCCTAAAATTCTTTTTAATGGATCAACAAAGCCATGCTCCTCCCCATAGCCAAAGCGGGGAAAGCGCATTTGATCAACCATAATCATAAGAACATTGGGGCGTGGAGTTGTACTTTCTTGTTTTGTATCTTTAGTTTTTTTCATCATAGTCACCATGGGTATTAATGATTCATTGAACGTTAAATGGCTTAGATTGTTTAAGCCGTGTTTTGATAGTATCGATTCTGCATAATTACGATGTGCCATTCAATCATCAGAAAGACATCCAATCACTCTAATGAGCAAACCACAACCAGAATAAATACTTTAATCGCCTTAGCTGCTTAATTTATCAAGAGGCAATGGCCGCTCTTCCAGGGATATAACGATCCATTGCACTATCAACAGTACGATTGGTTAAGAGAGAGTGATTTTTCGATTTATCATATTGAGGGTTGTATAGCATTTGTATAGCTAAACTGCGGCTTCCCATAACAGGAGACATGCCAGGGATGCCATTAACATCGATCACCTTGAGTTGACCCTCACCATCCATACGCATATCGATGCGGACATGGTCGAGACAGCCAAGGGCAGTCGCTGTTTGATAGGCTAAATTTTCCGCCATTTGTTTAATGTGATTCGTTGGTTTGTGAAATGTAATCGCCTGTTCCGACTTTAAACCACTGGTGATGATTGGGTACTGTTGATAGAAAGCACTATCAACTCTATTGATAACACTTTGTAATTGACAGTTCTCGCCATTGCCCAGCACTAAAACAGTGCATTCATCCATGGGTAGATATTCTTCAACAATCACAGGTTGCGAAAGTTTCGTAAGAATAGACTCTACTTTTTCCCTTAAGGCTTCAGGGGTATCAACGATACTCAATTCGTCAATGCCAGTGCTGTTCGATCCATAACAAGGTTTAACAATAAACTTGCCGTTTAATTCAGGTAAGGTCAGTACATCCATCGACTCAATATAGTACTGCTCTGGAACAGGAATATTGTGTTTTCTCAGTGTTGTATACGTGTCATGTTTGTTAAGCATCGTTTTCAAGCTTGATGCGGGTGACCCAACGTAAGGGATTTGGCGCTGTTGCAGATAGTCTTGAACCCATTGATCATTGAATGGAATGTCAATGGAGTTTTCATTATCACTAATGTGATAGAGGGAGCTCCAGATAAGGTCGAAATCTTGCGTATCAAGATAATCAAAGAGCTCTGCATAATGATTGACAAATAAAATGTCTACTTCTTTTCCAGCCGCTTTTAATGTTGATGCCAAGGCATGGGTTGTTTCCATGTTCCCCCAGCCTTGAATATCCCCAGCTGTGCCTGTAAGTAGTGTAACTTTCATAAAAACTCCATGTAGTTGTTAATTATTTAAATTAAATATAGCCTAGAAAGATATCAATGTTACGTTGAATATTTAATCTCGATTTAAGTAATAAAAAATGGTAAAAGATTGACTTATCACACAAACTAAAATCTGAATAAATTAGCTGTTCACCCATGCTGACGAGCAACCTCAAGCGATGCTATGACCCTCAGATTTCTAATACTTAGGAGACCAACTTTACTCTTTTTTTATAAATACAGAGACGTACAAACAGCACCATGCTGGGTACCCCACGACTTTCACTGTTTACCTCACCTATAACCCCGAAGGACCTAATTACCCCTCTCATTTATAACGTAAAATATAACTTTAAAGTTGCGGTATTAAATTAACGCATCTTCCAATATTTCTATCATATTCAGTGCCGTCTTAGCAGATAAAAATAAATAATTTCTCAGTCGCGTGGATATCTTGTATGCATAATCCGGTAGGCTTTGTGACACAGGTTCCCATCCTAACTCCACACCGATGAGAGTAACGCCAGAAAGGTCATCAATTAAGAAAATATCCGTTTATTGTGAACATGAATAGTCATTACCACACTGACACTACCAAGCATTATTTTAAGAAATAATTAAGGTAATTTTAACAATATGCTATTTTGAAAAATGTGCACATCATCTGCAAACACTGAGGCGCTGAAAAGAATACCCGTTATTCCCTCCAATATAAATTAAATCCTTAACTAATAAAATTAATCACCCGATAGTTATTCATTTTATGAATTTATATTAATGTAAAACCACTCAATACAACATCAACACCATACAATAAAAAATAATGTAACAATGTAAATAAATGTAAATTAATTAGAGTGTAAATAAAAAATAAAATGGTTAATTTTTTACTGGTAAACTAATCATGATAACCACTCATTATAGGTATAATAAAGCCATTTATATGGTATTTATTTTAATTTTTAAATTAAAAAACATATATATAAAATGAATGTTTTATATAATATTTTTACCTTTATTTTTTTATAAATAAACAATATAAACATTCTATTTTAATTTTTTTTGATTCTTGCTATTATGCGCTTCAAATTCACTATAGATATACCCATGAGGAACCCCCATTAATCTACTTGTGCACAATAAGCACGCTATCTCTAATCACCAAAGATAAGCAACTATGGGAAATAATTTATTGGCAGGCATTGGTGCAATGCCATGCCTCACCTTCTCCTCAGGGTGTACAAGAAAAAGCGTTGAGTATGAATCGCATACGTTTAATACATCTAACAAAGAAGCTGAACCGCTCACTGAAAAGATAAATGAAAAATTTTTAGCTGATCACAGCTTAAACGAAGACAATGTGGATTTTCAAAATGCATTAAGAGGAAAGAAGCAAACACTTGGTGCTAATCAGAAGACAGTTAAGACACTCAAATCAGATTGGACTGAAGACAACAGTGGTACAATCGTATGGTCGCTAGTAGAGTACGATGAGCTGCTTACAGCCAACCCCGGCAGCGTCCCAGCAACTGTCAACCCAAGCCTCTGGCGTAATTTTAAACTCAATATGGAATATGGTTTGTATGAAGTGGTAGCGGACCATATTTATCAGGTCCGGGGGTTAGATCTTTCAAATATTACGTTCGTAAGAACCCCGGGGAATGACCCAGGAATCAGCGATGATGGCTGGCTTGTTCTTGACCCCTTAGTATCCAAGGAAACAGCAAAGGAAGCCTTGGACTTTATCAACGCCTATATGACAGAGGTAGAGCAATTAACGATCATTCTGCCTGTTAAAGGAGTGATATATAGTCACAGTCATATTGATCATTTTGGAGGGGTGCGAGGATTATTCGGTTCAGCCAGTAACCCGTCCGGAGACGCTGACTCTTCCGTAGTAATATTTGCACCTGAAGGTTTCACCGAGCATGCAGTGTCAGAAAATGTCATTGCTGGTAATGCCATGGGGCGCCGTGCCGTCTTTGTGTATGGCGCTCTGACCGGAGTGGATGTCAGCGGTAAATCAGGTGTCGGTTCCGGTTTGGGGCTTACCAATTCAATCGGCGAGGCTACGCTGATCGTCCCCACTCATTTGATCACTGAGACAACACCCATTGCGATGCCAGACAACCAGTTTCTTGTAGCGGAAACTGATGGCAGTGTTACCTATGAAGTGGACGGCACATGAGAAGGCTTACGTATGCAATTTCAACTAACGCCAGGCACGGAAGCACCCGCAGAAATGAACACCTACCTTAAGGATTGGGATGCGCTGTGGATGGCCGAAAATAGTACGAACACGATGCACAATGTATTGACACTGCGCGGTGCGGAAGTGAGAGACCCCCTGATATGGGCTAAGTACTTGACTGAGACCATTGAGCGTTGGGGCAATACAGCAGTAGTGAAATTTCAGTCGCACCACTGGCCGCTGTGGGATTCCACTGCTGTTCAGCCAACTATAAAGTCCCTTGAAAATATTGTTCCTTACCTTGAAAAGCAGCGTGACATCTACAAATTCATTCACGATCAAACCGTACGCCAGATGAACAAAGGTTACATTGGTGAAGAGATTTCGGAGCAGATTACGCTACCCAAAGAGCTTGAATCAAACTGGGCGACCCGCGGTTACTACGGCACACTACGACATAATAGTCGCGCCGTGTACCAGCGTTATATGGGATGGTATAGCGGCAATCTGTCAGACTTAAATAACTTGCCACCAGAGAAAGTCGCTAAGAAGTACGTTGAATTCATGGGAGGCCCAGGCTCGATTATTGACAAAGTGATCACTGAAATCAACGGTGCAGATAATGCCGACAATGATGAAGTGTATCGTTGGGCGGCTGAAGTATTGAAGCACGTTGTCTTTTCACAAGCAGACAGTAGCGCTGATTGGAATTGTAATTCGACTTGTACACAATACACTATGGACAATGCCAAGCTGTTGTTGGCCGATGTGTATGAGCAGTTGGGTTACATGGCAGAATCGGGTCCATGGCGCGCCGAGTATATTCAGGGGACATTTGAGCTACGTGACTTCAATCCTGATGAATATGCTCCGTTCACCACCGCCTCCGCTGATATTATAGCTAATATGTCATTGCCCATGGCGTTTGACTTTTGGGCTGTACAGTTAAACCCCTCCACGCTTGAGGTCATAGATCGTGAGTTGACGATAAATATCAACGTTACGGAAATGCCAG
>Ga0316204_10011793_pt1 | contig 10851 bp, 10 predicted proteins | sample 6monrhotite_MG_2_FD_205661 | JGI IMG/M metagenome (GOLD analysis project Ga0316204, IMG submission 205661) | Microbial mat bacterial communities from mineral coupon in-situ incubated in ocean water Damariscotta River, Maine, United States -... | ecosystem: Environmental > Aquatic > Marine >... | reverse complement strand
GACGCCGCCGGCTCGATGCTCTTCGAGCAGCCGGGTGGCCCACGCCTCAGTTTCGTTGTGGTGGGGACCTTCGCTCCCCTTCCCTTCGTCCAGGCGGCCCGGGTGGTAGCTCCACGCGTGCCCCTCCCGCCCCCGGTCATCGCCCAGCTCGATGCTCGTTGCAAACCGGGTGGCCCCGAGCGTCTTCCAGTTGCGCGCCGCGGTCGTGGTTCCCTGCGCATGCAGGCCGTCCCAGCGCCCGAGGTACTGCACGCTCGGCTCGCCCGCCTCTTCCTCCGCTTCGGGCACGAACTGCACCGACCACGGGGTGGAGTCCGCCTGAATGCTCGGGTCCATGATGAAGCTGGGCAACGCGTCGTTCCTGTCGACGAGAACAAAGAGAGGCTCGCCCTCCTTCTCGCTCATGCCGTGCAGCAAGCAGAGCCCGGACTCGGAGAGCAGCCGCAGCACGAACTCGAGGTCGGTTTCGTCGTACTGGACGACGTAGTCCCGCGGCTCCGGTTTTCTCCGCAAGCGCGAGGTGTCCCACGCTCCCCCGTGAGCAGCGAAGGCCGGACCGGCCACTGATTCCAGCACTTCGAGCAGCGTCAGGTCGGCGAAGATGCGGCGCCGCGTCGAGTAGCGGAGCAGCGCCAACGAAGGCTCGACGACCACCCGCACGAAGAGCTGCTGCCCCCGGGTCGTGATGTACTCCGAGCGTGTGACCACCCCGCCCAGCGTTCGGGCGGTCACGTCCGGTCGGTCGAGTTCGAGGGCAGCACGCGCACCGAGCAGCGAGCGAACATCGAGACCTGTGTCTTCGGTGACCAGCTCGACGGTGGCCTCGAAGGGGTGGTCGATGCGCTCGACCAGCTCGAAGCGCCGAGTCGCCAGCACAGGCTCGTCGCCCTCGGTCGTGCGCAGAAGTGTGGAGACGCTGACAGGCTCGAGGGTCATCCGCACACCGCCCCGATCAGCACGGCGGTCGCGAGGCTGCCCGCGGTCGCTCCGAGAGCCGCAGCGGAGACGATGCTCGCCGCGACCCATCGGCGTCTCTGAACCTGCGCGCTCCAAGACGGACGCCACTGCGCATGCACGGCAGGCGGTTGCCACAGGACGTGCCCCACGCTCGGACGAGCCTCCGGCGGTGGGGGCCAGGTCCCGACCTGCATCCACATTCGCGGCCGGCTCACTGCGCCGCCTCCTGGGTCATGCGGGCCAGCTCGACCAGGGAGACGCCGCAGGGCATCCAGGGGTCGATGGCAGGCGTCGAGGGCAGCGAGGACCCTGGGCGCTTCGACGGCGCACTGAGACGATCTGAGGGCGACTCTCGGCGCAGGAACGACGGGAGGATGTTGCGGTTCATCCCTGCCCCTGTTCGGTATGAAGAACACCAGAGGCGGCGTCTTCGACGATCAGCGTGCCGTCAGCTCGGAACACCACCCCTCGGGGGGTTTGGAACTGCCGCGTGAACGTGTGCAGCCGGGCCAGCTGCGCTCTTGCCTTGTCCTCAGTGCGCTCGATGAACACGTCGGACTACATGAGCAAGTGTCGTCCCATCTGCTGAGCGACGTGATTTCGCCTGTTTCCAGCTGCCGGCTTGTCTGGGTTTTCGAGAACTGTTCGGAAAACCAGACAGGCCAGATCAGCCAGTTCTATGGAACCGTGTCTGCTCCTGCGAAGTCGCTCGCGCCATCGGCATCCGGCCGGGCGTCGCCCTCGAAGTCGAACGGTGGGTCACCGTCTTCCCAGGTCGCCTCGTTGGCGAACTCGGTCTGGCCGGCGGCCGTGAGAAAGTAGTCTCCCGAGGCAAACCCTGTGCCGAACCAGTCGTTGGGACTGAGGGTGGTCTCTTGCGCTGAGTTCTCGATGGTGGATCCCGGGCAATTGACCTCCGAGTCCGCCATGCTGGTTTCGCTCACGATGATGCTGTTGCGTACAGCCACGCTTCCGCCGGAACACTCCAAGGCGGGGCCACCATTGTTGAAGTCCAGGCCGAGCGTCGAAAACAGGACCTCGATGCTCGCGCCGGTTCCAGAAATCGCAGGAAGCCCGGGGTTTCCGCCCGCACCTGCGACCATACAGTTCCTCAGGAACCCGCTGGTCCCCGCCGCCAGCTCGATGCCGCCGCCGTCGTTGCCCACGACTTGGGTGTTGTCCGCGTAGAGCACTCCGCTGTTTTCCACCGACACGCCCAGGTCGTTGCTGTCCTCGAGTCGCACGCGGTGCAGGTAGGCGGTCGAGTCTGCCCCCGTGATAGTGAGCGTCGGGCTTCCTCCCGCACCGCGGATGGTCTGGATGCTGGCGTCGGTCGAGACAATGGCGATGGTCCTGCCCCCGTCGACGACGGCCGAGTGGGTCGACGCCGTGCTCCCCGTGACGATGATGGTGTGCTCCGCTCCGTCGGCGACGCCGTTCACAGCGTTTTGCAAGGCGTTCGCCCCGCTGAGGTTCACGGGGGTCACCGCGTCGGCCGAGAAGCACGCACCCGTCGCGATGTTGCACGCGGGCAGGTCGAGGTCTTGGCACTCCTCGTGGAACGAGCACCCCACGCATGTGCTGGCCTCCGCGTCGCACAGTGGGGTCGTGCCCTCGCAGGCGCTGGCGTCCTCGGTCGAGCACTGCACGCACTCCGCCCCCACGCACAGCGGCAGACTCTCGTCGAGCATCGCGCACGACTCGTCCGGCACCTCTGTTGCGTCGCACGTCGAGCAAGCTCCGTCCACGCAGAACGGTGCCGCATCCATGCACGGCACGTCCTCCGTACACTCCGGGCCCGTTGTCGTGCTCGGCTCCTCCGTGTCAGTCTCGGGCTCCACCGTCGTGCTTGAGGGCTCCGTCTCTCCTACGCTCGAACTCGTCTCCGTCGCGCCTGCATCCGCAACCGTCGTCTCGTCGTCGAGGCAGGAGGCGTCATCGGCAAACGTATTGCCTTGTCCACACGGGCTGTAGCACTCGTCCCCGGGACGCTCGACGACACATCCGTCAAAGTCAGGCTCGGCGCCATTCTCACATGCACTGGAGCCCGAACGACAGTAGGGTTTGGAGCCGTCGAGGTACTGCTGGGCGCAGAAGGAATCACCGTCTTGCGCACCGCTACAATAGTCGGGATTGAGGTTGTAGGAGGTCCGCACGCACGAGACAGCAGCGGTGCCTCCGAGCGCAAGCGCGATGAAGATCGTTGTTCGGTGCATGGTCTCGTTCCTAAAATCGTCCTGAAAAGCGCAATCCAGCGAAGTTCGGCGACGCGTCGATCTGCACTCGAGCTGCTCGCTCCCGCTGTTTCTTCTTGGTGCGGATCACCCCAACCGCGATGAACACCACCCCGACAGCGACAGCAACCCCACCCGCTGCGAGGAGTCCAATCCCTCGAGGCTTGTAGTCGGTGTGCTTGCTGCCTTCACGGCCCTGAGCCTTATCGACCTCGCCACGGCTCAGATCGATACCACCGGCGACACCAAGCCCAACGCCCGCCGCGGCAACGACAACGCCCGCAATGCCCAACGGTCCAAAAGGCGCAAGCGCCACCTTGTCCTTCTCGTCGCCGGAAGCGTCGATCGGGGAGCTGGGCTCGACCTCGCTGGGCTCCCCGACTTCCTCCTGGGGCAGAAGCTGCATCACGTCAGGCAAGCCGCTGAGAGCACAGCCTATCAACTCAGCCTCCCCCTTCTGCATGCACGGCGTGATCTTCTCCCCAACCTTCTCCCCGTCGATCCGAACCTCGATGGAGGTGCCGTAGTCGCCGACGGCCTTGTCGGCCTGCTCGTCCTCGGCGATGTCTAGCACCTGAATGACGACCGTCGTGCTCGACGTGTCGTCATCCGCCACGCCTCGGTTTTCGAGAGTTTCGAGTGCCCGCTGGCGCAGCTCGGATTCGACTCGGTCGACGCGAGCCTGCTCGACGCCCTTGAAGCGAGTCTCCACGGAAACCGGACGGTAGCGAGGCTGGGCATGGGGCTGGGCATGAGCGGGCAAGGAGAACGCCCAGATCGCCAAACCAGCAAGACTACTTCGATGGATCTTTGATCTCATGGTTCACCTTCGTTCTCACGTAGGAAGCACTCAACGTGAAGCTTCTCGAGGTCAGCGGCTTCCTGCCCTGAAGTCTCTCGCATGCACGCCTTGTATCGTCCCAGATTCATAAAAGCATTCGCTCGCAGCCGGCTTCGCTGGATTCCAGAAGACCAACACGAAGCGTCTTTGGTCGATGCAAGGACAGCTTTCCATCGTTTGCTCTTGCTCGCATCTTTCGCCTCGACCCGTTGGCCTGCACATGAGGTCAGCGGGCCAGGCTTCCCCCCCTTCGGCTTAGGCGCGGCCTTTTTCTGCCCAGCCCCCTTCGGCCTACGGACCTTTGCTCGGGGTTCGGTGACCGCCGGCTCGCTGGACTTGCCCCCAGGTTCTGACGCGACCCCTGGCACGGCCTCGGGTTCTCGAGGTTCAGCCTCCGGACCGTGCTCGTCCTCCGGCTCTCGAAGCTCGACCTCTCTCCTGGGCCCCGCCTCGGCGTCAACATAAACTGCGGATTCCTCGGCCGCTTCGGTCGAAGTTTGCCCCCCCGAGTTCGGCCACCACGCCATCACCCCCACGCTCGCGATGAACAGCAGGAAAAATGCGACGACGAGCACGAGCCTGCTTCGCCCGTCGCCTTGGTCGGGAAGACGTTCGGTCGGAGAGCCTTCATCTTGCCCCCTCTCGCTTTCCATCACCGTCGATGCCACCTCCACGTCAACGAGAGGAATGATCCGCCTCTCGTCGGCCTCACCGCCTGCTCCGCCCCCGGAGAATTCATCGGCAAGGACGCGCACTCGTTGCACAGCTGGAAGCAGGACGTTGTCCTGCACGAGCTGCACCATCGTCTCGTCGCCAACGGGACGAGCCCCCTCGGCAACAATCGCCGGACGCCGCATTATCATCGTCGGGTCCGTCGGGTCAGACGGCTCGTGAGGTGACGGTTCTCGGACGGCATCGCTCACGTCCTTCAGACACTCGACGAGTTCGACAGCCGTTGGCCGCTCCTCCGAGTCATACGCAAGGCATCGCTCGACCAGACCGACCAGCTCCTCCGGAGCCTTGGGCGCAACCCTGCGGAGAGGGAACAACTTCGACTTCGGATTGCACCGAACGGCCAAGATTTCCTCCGGAGGGAGCCCGCTGTTCGGCGCCGCACCGCTGAGAATTTCGTACAGCATCACTCCGAACGCGTAGACGTCGAACGCTCCACGAGGCTCAAGATGCATTGCCTGCTGCGGCGACATGTACAACGGCGTCCCAACCGCTGCCCCATCCATGGTCAGGTCTGGCGTTCGCTCAACGTCACCGTCGCCAAGAGCGTAGGCCAACCCGAAGTCGATCACGTGAACGCGGTCAAGATCGTCGATAATGATGTTCGCGGGCGTGAGGTCCCGATGCACGATGCCTTGCTCGTCCATCGCCACCATCGCCTCCGCAATCTGCATCGCCACGGCAACGGCACGCACCACCGGCATCCCTTGCTGGTTGTAGAGCATGAGCCAACTCAGCGTCCGGCCTTCAACGAGTTCGGTCACCAGATACATGCGCCCCACGAACCCTTCCGGGCCATCCAGCCCTCCCCCCTGAAGAGGACGCACAATATTGGGATGGTGCAACGCGTTGCCCACCCGCGCCTCGTTCTTGAAGCGCTCCTCGGTCTGATGCCGAGCAGCAGCCTCCGCAGTGCCGACCTTCAGCGCGACCGGATGGCCGTCATGCACCCGCCGCCCGCGATATACGACGGCCATTCCCCCACGCTCGATCTCGGAGACAACTTCGATCCCCGCAACAACGGTTCCCTCGGGCAACCGCTGTTCGGTGTCATCGTTCGAGGCAAAAACAGTAGTAGCCATTTTTCACCACGCCCCGAGCAGATGCATAGCCACCAGGCCAGCCAGCCCAGAGGAAACAAGCACACCGACAAAGAACAGCAGCACCCGCGTTCGTCGACGCCCTCGCTCTTCGCCCCTTTCCCCCGAAGGCTGCGGATACACAGGCGACCCGTCGACCACCGTCCTCCGGCCTTCCTCCGGAACAGAACGCCCTTCCATCTGGACGGTAGGCGCCCTCTCAGACGGTAGTGGAAGCGCTACGGTCTCAGCGAGCTCCGGTTCTTTGACGGCCCAATTCCTCCGGATCACCACCGTCGGCGACACTCTGGGCACGACAACCACCGTCTCCGGTGATTTTGGGCGCCGCCGCAACCTTCGCGGCGCATCAGACTCGACATTACGAGGCTCCGTCGGGTTGTCGAACGCCCCTCGGACCCAGGCGACCGTCTCCCCGTCTTCGTCCCCTTCGCTCCCAGCCGCTGACATCTGCGGCTCGCCCAGAGCATCAGGAACCCTGAGACTCCACAGGGTCTCCCGTGAACGTGCCTCACGCCCCAGCACCCTGGTCACCAAGGCCTTCACGCTGCCAGTCGACAGCTGGTATCCAGGACATTTCATAAGCCACCTGGAGAACTCCTCCGCCGTTGGGCGCTCCGTCCGGTCTTCGTTTAGGCACGTCATGATCAGCTCAACCAACTCCTTGGGAGCTTCAGGGTTCGTGATCGGCGGCGGAGGCTGGTGGCAGTTGGCCCGAGCGACCATGTCAGGAGAGAGCCCTTCCCGGAAGATTCGCCCCTCAACCATCTCCCAAGCCACGACCCCGAGACTGTAGATGTCCATCTCTGGGCACGGCTCCGAGTAGACGTGCTCTGGCGACATGTACCGAGGAGTGCCTCGCAAGTGCATGCCGGTCTGCTCGTCGTCGCGAAAAACTGAGATCCCGAAGTCGAGAAGCTTTGTATAGCCCAGGAAGGTCACCCACGTGTTCGCGGGCTTGATGTCGCGGTGGATCAACCCGATCGGTCGCCCCTTAATCGTCCGGCCAAAGTGGGCCCAGTGAAGCGCGTCGGACATGTGCGTGAGGATCGTATAGATCGCGTCCCACATAAGCGCCTCCCCCCGTTTTCGATGGAACGCCAAGAGGTCCTCGAGGTCAGCACCATCACCGTACGACATCACGAAGAACGGAACCCCCTCATGCACGGCGACATCGACGACATGGGCGATGTTGGGATGGTCCCCCAAATCCTTGCCCCGCCGAGCTTCTGCGAGAAACCGCTCTCGCTCCACATCATCGAGGGCAGCCTTCTTGGCGAGCTTCACCACACACGGGGTCCCATCGACAGCGTTGACTTGCCGCGCGAAGAACACCATTCCCTGCGCCCCTTTTCCGACGGGCTCTTCGAGGATGTATCGCCCCAATCGAAATCCTGGTTTCAGGTCCATCGTCTCTCCTCCTACGAGCAAGCTTCGCGCCAAACCTGTTTTCCTGGCCTTGGGCGCCCTCCCCTGGTCGGTTTTCCGAACAACTGCCTGCAAGACCGCGCAGTCACTTCAGCCCCGTTCGCTTGAGCAGCTCAATGAACGCGCCTCGGTTCATCCCTGCTCTCCGAGCTGCCTCGCTCTGGTTCCCCCCCGTCTCGTCCAGAAGTTGCTTTGCATAACGACGCTCAAGGTCGAGCTTCGCCTCTCGAAGCGGCAACGCGGTCAACCCACCACCGCGTGACGCGGCCGCAGGTCGGCGCCACCGCTTCAACTCCTCCGCTGTGAGCGTCGCCCCCTCGCTGACCTTCGCCGCGTACTGCACCAAGCCTTTCAGCTCCCGCACGTTCCCCGGCCAAGCCCACGACTTGAGTTCACGATAGCCCGACTTGTCGAAGTGAAGCTGTGCCCCATCCTCCCGTTGGCCGCGAACGCCATCGAGGAACAGATCTGCCAGCATCGTCACGTTGCTCCCGCCTCGCTCCCGCAACGGTGGGATCACGACCTCACGCCCAAGCCGGAAGTACAGGTCTTCACGGAACGTGCCCTCGTTGACCATCTCCAGGAGGTCTCGATGCGTCGCCGCGACGATCTTCGCGTCGAAGTCCCGGTACACCGACTCTCCGACACGACTTGTTTGACGGTTTTCCAACGCCCTGAGCAACTTGGGCTGCAAGTCCAGCGGCAGCTCTCCAATCTCGTCGATGAACAGAGTTCCGCCGTTGGCCTCCTCGAGCAGCCCCGCCCGGTCCGCATCGGCCCCCGTGAACGTGCCCTTCTTGTGACCGAAAAGAACCCCTTCGACAATGCTGGGATTGAGCCCGGTGCAGTCGAGAACAACGAAGGGTCCCCCTGCCCGCGGTGACTCCTCGTGCAGGCTCTGCGCGACCACCTCTTTTCCGGTCCCGGTTTCTCCTCGAACCAACACGTCGACGTCGACGGTTGCAAGACGGGAAAGCAATGCGATCAACTTTCCCATCGTCTCGCCCCGACCAAAGAGTCGGCCGAAGCGGGGCGATAAGGAAACAGGAACGTCTCGCTCCGCAGTGTCGACAAGCGTGATCTGAGCATCCCCTACCTCAAACGAGATTCCGGGCTGGAGGATGACTTCTCGAACCTTAACGTGCCCAATCCACGTCCCATTTTTGCTTCCGAGGTCACGCAGGAAAACCTGTCCGTCCTCGACGTCCAGAGAGCAGTGCAGCGCGCTCACGGATGGATCGAGCACGGTCACATCCGCGGAAGCGTGAGCGCCCACGACCACCCGTGGCCCTGAGAGTTCCATCCGGCGCGGCTCACCATCGCCTGACGTCCCCACTCGCAGGACGAGAGTCTGTCGTTCCCGCCCCATCGTCTCACTCTCCAAGAGAGCGCTCATCGTCCTCGTAAACCGTTCGTCGTCCATGACTTCTCCTAGAGATGGGCGAGGAGCGCCTCGATCACGATGTCAGTCTCGGGGACTTTTCGATCTTTTGAAATCGACTCGTCGAGGGCCCGCCTCCGCAACTTGTTGCGGATATTCCGAGGCAAGTAGATCGTCATCTGCACGCGCTCCTCCTCAAGGGGGGGCCTTCCCATTCTTGGCTTCTTGACGTCGTGACTTTTTGACTTTTTAAGTTCTGGCGCTCCTGACGCCTTTTTCCGCTTCCGCACCGGCTTCCCGCTGTCCACGAAGTCTTCCCGAGCCTTCTGCTCCGCGGTGCTTACGGACAGGATGCGGGGCTTGGGGGCTACGCTCTTTTTCTTCGCCATGCTGCGTGCTTCCTTGAGATCTCAGAGATGACACCTCGAACCTCCTCGTCCACAACCCCTGTGCGGTCGTAGGCGCAGGGGTCCGATCCGACGGTCAAGGCTCGGTAGTACGAGGTCCGCGAGGAAATGATCGACTTCAAGACAGGGTACGTCTTGGTCTCGAGCAGAGCCTCACGAATCGAAGCCTCGTCAACGGTTCGAGGATCGAACTTCGAGAGCAGGTAGAAGACCTGAAGCCTCGGGTTCACTTTTCTCGCCTCCTCAAGGAGGACCAGTGTTCTGCGAAGAGGCCAAGCGTCTGCTCCGCCCGGACCGATCGGAATAAGGGCGACGTCGGCGACAACGAGGGCGCCCCGAGTGACGCGGCCAAGCCTCGGCGGGCTATCGATGAGAACGTGGTCGTGCTCAAGAGCTAGCTCAGGCACTTTTCGCAGGATGGCCTTGCCATCCGGGAAGCTGAGGACTCGTGGCCGATGGATCTGTCCGTCTGGACGGCTTAGGCCGGCGGCGTGGTCAGATTGCTGGCTCCAATCTGAAACCGTGCCTTGTTCGTCAGCGTCGACGATGACCACGCTTCGGCCGTCTTGGTGCCAAGCCGATCCGAGGGCGATGGTGGTCGTGCTTTTTCCTACGCCCCCTTTGTAGTGCGCTACCGTTAGGATCACGTCGGGAGTATGCCCCGAAGGGTGGCGCCCTATCCATGACTTTTTGAACGCATGACTTTCTAGGTTCAAAAAGTCATCTCGGCTGGGGATCCGATTGGGAGGTCTTGCGGACCGGGGGCAGGGCAGACCTCTTGCGAAGGTGTGACGGTCATTCGGGCATGCGTCCACCGTAGAGCATCGAGTACATCGCCCGGAGCTGCTCCGGGAGCGTTGTCCGAGGGATCGTCGCAGCGCTCGGTAGTCTCCGAGCTCGAACCTTGCCCTCCAAAGCCCGCGTTCGGACGCGAAGGGGGTCGTCTTGGCCCGATCTGTCACCAGCCTCCGTTCTCGGGAGAGGCTCAGCAGCATCGGGGGGTAGGGCTTCGGGACGAGGAGAAGCTGGTTTGGGCTTCGGTCTAGGGTCGTCCGCTATAGAATTTTTTCCTGCATTCTTCCCCTTCGGGATTGCCGACCGGAAACCGGACGGCAATTCAAATTGCGAGTCCAACAGGCCCGCGCAAAGCACCCTCGATTCCCGGTGCAGCTGCTGCCCCGCCGCTCGTAGCCCGCTGTTCCTGAGACTCACGTGTGCCTGAGCAGCCGCCTCCGCGGCTGCCGACGGTTTGACGGGCGCAGGTGGCAGGGCAGGGCGGCTCTCGCCCAGGCCGAAGCTCTCGCCCCTCAGCATCGCCTGAGCCCGGGCCTGGTCCCGCCCCTGGCTGCGCTTCTCCTCCAGCGCCTGCCGGCGCTTCGCGATGGCCTCTGCCTCCCGCAGGACCGTCTTGGTGGTCGTGGCCTTCGCCGGGAGGTCGTGGTGCCGCCGCCGGTTCCGGTCCCGGTTCACCGTGTTGCTCTCCCGTCGCCGCTCCTTCCGCTGCAGGAGAAGCCGGTGGTGGGCCCTGGCGGCCTCCGCGCTCGGCTGCCTCGTCTCCCGCTGCGCGAATAGCCCGAGCACCGTCTGCAGCGGCGTCGGGTCTTTCCCTACGGACGCGAACCACCACGGCCCCAGGACGTACAGGTTCGTGTCGGCCTGCACCGGGGACGCTCCGTGCTCGCCGCTCTTGATGCTCTTGACCCGGCACAGCATCCCCAGGTCTTCGAGGCGGGCCACCGCCGCCCACCAGGTGCTCAGCGACCACCCGAACAGC
>Ga0316204_10011792_pt1 | contig 10851 bp, 10 predicted proteins | sample 6monrhotite_MG_2_FD_205661 | JGI IMG/M metagenome (GOLD analysis project Ga0316204, IMG submission 205661) | Microbial mat bacterial communities from mineral coupon in-situ incubated in ocean water Damariscotta River, Maine, United States -... | ecosystem: Environmental > Aquatic > Marine >... | reverse complement strand
ATATCTGGAAACATATTCCGGGTGAGCGTAGTGAATCTGTCTTCCTTGAAACCCTGTATGAATTTCCGAATGCGAGTGACCAGCAGTTTAGTCAGGATGAATGGGCTTTGATCATTGCGGTGCGTGAGTCAGTCTCAAAAGAGCTGGAGGGACTGCGCTCAAGCGGTGATATTGGTTCGGCGCTGGATGCCGAAGTTGATCTTTATTGTGATGAAGCGTTACTGAAGCTGCTGTCTAAACTCGATGATGAACTGCGTTTTGTTTTGATCACTTCATATGCGCGGGCGCATGCGCTGAGTGAGAAAACGGATGGTGCTATCGATGTCACACAAAAAGATCAGCCTTCATTGTGGGTGGTGGTTAAGGCCTCTGAACATGCTAAATGTGACCGCTGTTGGCATCGTCGCGAAGATGTCGGCTCACATAGTGAGCACCCTGAATTGTGTGGGCGCTGTGTTGATAATGTCGATGGTGATGGTGAATCACGTCAGTTTGCTTAAGGGTCGGTGAGACTATGTTGAAGTGGTTATGGCTTTCTGCGGTAGTGATCGTGCTCGATCAAGTGACCAAGTATATGGTCACTGATTCTTTGCATCTATATCAGTCGATTCCAATTTTGCCTTCATTAAATCTGGTGCTAGCACATAACACGGGGGCTGCATTTAGTTTTTTGAGTGATGCGGGTGGTTGGCAGCGCTGGTTTTTTGTAGTGCTGGCGATTGCGGTGAGTGCCGTTATTTTTATCTGGATGATGCGTCTTAAACAGCATGAGTTGCGCCTCGCCGTGGCGCTATCACTGGTGCTGGGTGGGGCAATTGGTAATGTGTGGGATCGTATTGCGCACGGTTATGTAGTCGATTTTATCGATGTCTATTATGGTGGCTGGCATTGGCCCGCTTTTAATGTGGCAGATTCGGCGATCTGTGTTGGTGCTGCGCTGCTGATTATTGATGCGTTATTTAATAAAGAAGTTCAACCTCAAACAGAAAAGAAATAGCGATGAATAATATTAAGGCAGGACAGGTGTTGCTGGCTAACCCGCGTGGTTTTTGCGCCGGAGTTGAACGCGCGATTGAAATTGTTGAGCGAGTGCTGGAGCAATTTGGACGGCCCATCTATGTGCGGCATGAGGTTGTGCATAATAAGTTTGTGGTAGATGGACTGCGTGATAAAGGCGCGATCTTTATCGAAGAGATTTCAGAAGTGCCGGATAATGCAACGTTGATCTTCAGTGCGCATGGTGTTTCAAAAGCCGTCAGAGAAGCGGCAGGAAAACGTGGCCTGCGTGTTTTTGATGCGACCTGTCCTTTAGTTACCAAGGTGCACCTCGAAGTCGTTCGATATGAGCGTGATGGTGAGGAATGCATTTTAATTGGTCATGCCGGACACCCTGAAGTTGAGGGGACACTGGGACAGTATAAAAATCCTGATGGTGGTATGTACCTGGTGGAGACGCCAGAAGATGTTGAGACCTTGGTGGTTAAAAATCCAGATAAGCTTGCCTTTGTTACTCAGACAACACTCTCTATGGATGACACTACCGTGGTGATCGAAGCGCTGCAAAAACGCTTTCCCAATATTAAAGGGCCGAAGCGAGATGATATCTGTTATGCCACCCAAAATCGTCAGGATGCGGTAAAGGTCTTAGCTGAGAAGTGTGATGTGATATTGGTGGTTGGTTCGCGTAATAGTTCCAATTCTAATCGTCTGCGTGAGATGGCAGAAAAACATGGTACGGCGGCTTATCTAATTGATAGCGCATCTGAGATTGATGCTGCCTGGCTGGATGGTAAAGAGGCGGTTGGTGTAACGGCTGGCGCATCGGTGCCTGAGGTGCTGGTCGATGAGGTGATTGTTTATCTCAAAAAGGCAGGCATTGCGCGTGTTGAAAATATTAAAGGTCGCGAGGAGAATATTGTTTTTTCTCTGCCTCGCGACCTGCAAAAAGGATCCGCAGTATAAGCGCCGTATCTTGTGTTACCAGCAGTTGGCGACTGTGCCCGTGCCTGAAACCCCCTGTACACCGACATTGGTGAGTGTGAAGTTGGCGCAGACTGGATCAGTCTGAGTTGCTTGTGGTGTGGCGGTCAAGGTGAAGGTGGTGGCCGTACGCGCTACGGTGACAGCGTAATGTCCTTCCGGTGAGGCTGCAGCGAATCCACAGTTAGCATTGTTATAGGTGTTGTATTGGGTGAAGCAGGATTCTAAACTTTGTGCGGCGGTTAATAATGCTGTTTTTCCATCCGCGCGCTTGGTTTTGGTGACGTGACTCATATATGAAGGTGTGGCAATCGCGGCTAAAATTCCGATGATGACCACGACAATCATCAGTTCTATCAGGGTAAAACCACTTTCATGTTTTATGTTCACTTTAATTTCTCTGGATGAAGCATTGCCTGGATCGATAGCATTTATTGCAGTGAGGGTGAATAGTCATTGGGTAATACCCACAGTTCAGTGATGAGTTCAGCACCATTGCCTGATGGTTTAGCAGTATAGCCGACCTTCATTTTCTTTTTTAATCCACGGACACTGCTGTGTTTAGTCACTAGCGAGTGCACCTTGATATTCATTGAGAGGGTAAACAGCTCATCGCTAATGACAGCTTCGGCTGTTTTGATGTCGATGCGGTCAATGGTGCCAATATTATCAAAGCTCGTCGGGTAGTATGAGGGCAGCTCAGCTGCCCAGGCTGCCCCGTTGATGCCTAATGACAATAGCAGTGTTGCGAGTAATAGTTTAATGCGCTTCATTTCAATTCTCCAGATTATTGGGTGAGTTCCTGCCAGGAGAGGCGTCCACCGCCGCCACCGCCACCGCCACCGCCGCCAACACTAATCCTGAGGGCGTCGATGTTACCTTCATCGTTTGGGGTGTACATCAGATCGCCGAGGAAGGTTGAGGCGGCAGGAATGCCATCCAGTTTGAAGCCGGATGGGTTTTTGCCATTGACCTGATCATTGGCGTCGATGACACCATCGTTGTTGATATCAAAGATCGGCTCGCTAGGTTCCCCGCCATTCTCCTGTTTAACCGCCATTCCCCAGCCACTCCCTTCGGGCGCGCAGAGTTCTAAGCCGGGAATCAGCGTGTTAAAGAAGACATACTTACCCCGTATCTTGGGGTTGACCACCATCCGTTCGCCAGTGGTGGGGAGGTCGATTAACCAACCATGCTTGGTACTATAGCTGATGGCCGTGTCGGTGACGACACGGTTTTCGCTGGTGGTCTCGGCCGTGAACGTTTGTGGTAACAGGTGACTACGGTTGCGCGAATGTGAGCGATCATCCCAGACGCCATAGAAGGTTTGTGAACTGGTGCTGGTTTTGTCGCCATTGACGAGGTACTGTCCGGTGCCGAAAAAGACCATCAAGTCAGGAGAGGGGTTGCCCGAAACATCCCGCAATTGATTGGCCACGATTGGCTTGGAGGTGATCGGTTGTGGTGTGCCGCCGGAATCGGTTGCAGTAAACAGGGGCTTGACGGTGTCACCCTGTTTATAGGCGACTTTCCAGGTATTAGCAGCACCGCTCAGGTCGAATGCCCATAGATTTCCTTCAAGATCACCGGCGTAGGCGCGATCTACTTTGCCATTGCCATTAACGTCGACAAGCTGTGGCGTTGAGAGTCCATTTGGAGTGCCGACAGTACCGACGCCGGTGGTGATTTTTTTATAGTCAGCAGCGAGCCATTCGCCGTCGAAGCCTTGGTCCAGATAAAGAATGAAGAGTTTGGCTTCGCCATCGCCACTACCATTGTAGCCGTTGCCGAACACGACGCCCCATTCACCATTTTCCATCATGGCGATGGTCGGTTTGCTCATGGTGTAACCTAGGTCGGGGTCATCGGCGCTGGTGAATTCCCACAACACAGTTTTAGCCGCATTCGTATTTGAATCTGCATTGGCAAGTACGGCGGGTTCGGTAATGTCGAGTGCAAACAGGCCGCGGCCACCGGCTCTGAGTCCACCGACGACCACTGTTCGCCACGCGGCGACCGAGTTACGAGTGTAAAAGACATCTGCAACGGTCGGGCTAAGATCGACATAATAGCGATGGGTGTAGCCAGGATCGGTCAGGTAATGCAGCCCGGCCCCTGTCGCATTGAAGAAGAGCATATTCGGGATATAGGCGAACACTTCTTCGCCGGTATCTTCATGGAAGGCGTGCAACATGCCATCGTTTGCGCCAATGTAGATCAGGCCTGTGCGATTGGTATTCGCTGTTTTAAAGGTGGAATAGGGATTGGTGACGTTACCAAAATCGTTATCGGTAGCGTAATCAGGATAGTTCATCTGTGGTTTACCGACAAAGACTGGATTGGAATGGACAATGTCTCCCAGTACGTTGGTGCGATCACGGAACAGTAGTCCGTTGGATTCGTTGCTGCGGTCGCCGCGCAGGTAATCGAGCCGTGCCTGACCATTCGTATCCACGGCAGAAGGGCCCATGTTGAGGTCGGCCTGTTGGGTGGTCGAGAGGTCAGTTAAGGTTTTAAAGGCAATCCCGGTAGAATCGGCAGGGGTGGCCGCGACTTTGTAGGTGATAATCTCTCTGCTGGCATGCGCCTTGTTGTTCAGTTGATCGCCTGCATTCCAGTAAGGACTGCTGGCAATGGTTCCATCTGCATTCAGCCGTGTTGCGATCAGCTCACCTTTCCAGTCTTCTGTGGGATTAAAGAGTGCCTGATAAGCGACGGAATCGGTATCCAGCGAGGTGGTGTTGAATGCGACCGCCGCAGAGGAGCTGGGCCCCTTGGAAGCACTTGCAACGGCACTCTCGATAGCCGAAATCAGCGCTTCTGGGTTTTGTGCGCTGAAAAAGGCGCCGCGACCATTGAAGGCGGCATGCCATAAATCGTCGATCTTTGATGCGTTGCTGGCGATCGAAGTGGGCCAGCTGAAGGCGGCATCAGCCGGGTCAGTATCGGTGGCGTCTGTCGGTGTCTTGGTGCCGTCGGGATCGAGGTCGCCAGTAACACCAAAAGCGACGGTGAAGGTGGTCATATGCTGATGTGTTGCGGTATCAATACCAGCGGCTGGCACTTCATCGGGCAGCCCACTCAGGTCACGTTCATAATAGTGCATCGCGACATCGGCAAGTGTGTTCGACAGTGCGTCGGCATAGTCACCACCATCAAAGTCGTCTGTACCATCGGTATCAGTATTCCCGACACCAGGGGATGAGCCGTTGTAGAAACCATCAGTCATCAGAATGGTGAAGTTTTTCTGGCACTGACCATCATCACTGGCGGGTAGAATGGGGCAGTCTGCGCCACTGACGCCATAGAAGTTGTTGGCGACGCACTCATAGTAGCGTCCGACGTTGCGTAGATTTTCACGCAGTGGTGTACCACCACTCGAATTTGTCTGAAATAGCTTGTCGTACAGCGCCTTTTTATTGCCGACGCTGGGATCGATATTCATCGAAGCGACTTTAATATTGACGTTGCTGTTATTATTGATTGTGCCATAGCCGAGGCGGATACCGCTCATCCCTTCGGCGGCCTTACTAAAGGCGTATTTGGCGACGAACTCACGGCTGCGGTGGTAGGTGAACCAGTTAGCAAAGTTCTGCTGCGTGGCCGCATCCTGATCCTTGATCAGAAACTCGGTCTCTTCGCCGTTATCGAAATTGCCATCACCATCGGTATCTCTCCAGGTGTAATATCGGAAACCATCCGCGACGGTGTCGCTGTCACGATCGCTGGTGCGACGGGTCGTGCCTCCCTCCCAGTCAGAGTTGTGCTGGGTGAGGTCGATTGTTTCGGTGGGATTATAGGGGTTGTTGGGCGCGCTGGTGATGCTGGCATTTGTATAGGTGACACCACTGCTGTTGACCCCGACCCACGGTAGATAGGTCCTGGTGGGATCGAAATAGAGCGGATTGAAGTCGCTATTGCGAAAGCGCCACGCTTCGTCATCGGCGGTATTGCAATCGGTACTATTATCAGTGTAGGTATTAGTACCAAATTCGACCCCATAGATATAGCCATCGCTGTTGTAGCTGGTGGCAAAGGTGCAGTCGGCGGTGCCATCATCATCATCGTCACGGTGCTTGACGCTCCCTGCCGTGCCTGGGTCGGTGCCATCGGGTTGGGTCGCAGTGAAACGCCCACCATTGGCGAGATCACGGGACATAATTTCCCAATCCATGCTGCCCGAATCATCGGAGAGAATAACAATATTAGGTTCTACCGCCGGGCCCACATAGAGCGGCGCCTGATTCAGTGTGCCGGGTGCCGCCAGCAGTGAACTGGAAAGTAGTAGTGTTACGCTGCCAAAGATGGGTAATGAAAAGTACTTGTTCATGGTGCTACTCCAGCCCGAGGCATGTGCTTGCTAGAACCCGCGTGCGTAGTTGGACTGTAATAGGATGACGGCGTTATCTGTACCGCCGGTGCCGCGTGCGGTAATGCGAAAGGCGGTCAATGTGCTGGTACCGGATGACTCTCCATAGCCGCCGACATTGATGTCTTCCGTTTCTGAGCCCATTGAACCACCCAGTTCGATGATGTATTTGGGCTGCGTCGCGACGCTGCTGAAAGTGTCGCTATAAGTGACTGCGGTGGTCCAGGTCGCCGCAGTATAGTAGTCTGGATTACTATTTTCGGCATATAATCCGTTGGTGTTTCCATCGAAGGCGGCGGCGGGTGATACCAGGGTATTCTCAATGTAGCTTTCTGCATCTTTAATGGCGATTTCTGCTGCCTGAAAGGCGAGCATCAGGTCGCGGCTATTCCCCGCCATCTTCTCCTGCATGGTGGTGGTACGCATCGAGGTGACGCCAATCAAGGTCATGATGACCAGCATCATCAGGCTAACCACCAGCACCGCGCCCCGCTGTGTTTTATGCAATGTGATGTTTTGTTTTTTCATGTGTTATTTCCTCATCTACGGTAGATGGGCTATACCCGATTACGGATGGCCACGGTAGTGGTGTAGTTACGCCGAATACGTCGGTCACCATTGGCAGTGACAGAGGCGAGGCCATCTTCAATCGTCCTCAGTGTGAGCGTGATGCGTACACTGACGACGTTGTTCATGTTGAGTCCAGCGGCGTCTGCGGCGACGTAACGGTTTGCGGTCTGGTCGTTATCCGTATCTTCGCCGTAGAGAATTTGCATGTTTTCAACGCCTTCGACCAGCTCTACATCGACATCATTGACACTTCGAAACAGTGCCGGCTCACCACTTGCGCCTGCCTTGATGGAGTAGATGATTTTGCGTACTGCATAGATCATGGCCGAGCCATTGGCGTAGGACATCTGTGGTTTGCTCGAATTGCCTGGTGTGCCGACACCCGTATTGCTGACCACGTTGTTGGTGAGGGGGTCGACAGCAGGGCCGCTGACCTGAAAGATATCGGCCGTTTGACAATCGCTTGCCAGAACAATATCGAATCGGTCGAATGCACCGTTGACGCCTGTGGTCGTAAACGATGCTGCATTGACATTATGTGCGGTCACACCGATGCCACTTCCAAAAGCCCCCTGGAGTGTAATCGTGTCAGAATTGTTCAAGCCAGTATCATTGGTGCCAGCAATGCCTCCGTCTGCTGGGTTAGGTGTGCCGCCACCCGCATTCACGCGATTGTTGACGGTAGTTGCCGATCCAGCACAGCCCCAGAAATCGGCCATGCGAACCTCCTGAGCCATGATGTGAGTCGCAAATCGCCCATTTTCCTGCACCCGAGAGGTCGACTCCTGCACGCGGTAGTTCTGATTGTTGCTGACAAAAATCTGGAGCACGCCAGCCATCAGGATCAGGCTGATGGTGATCGCCACCATGATTTCTATCAGTGTCAGCCCCTGTTGAGATTGTTTGAGTTGAGGATAATTCATGGCTGGATTTCCAGTTGTACGCATTTAAGATCGTCGGCATCGGCGGGGTCACAGCCGGTACCGGTGGCGCCGTTACGCGCTTCATCCCACATCACAGAAATGACAAAGTCTGTGCCATCGCCAGTCACGGTGCCTCTGCCGGCCGGGAGTTGCTGGCTCAGCAGCGTGTTCCATTGAAAAGTGTCGTAGGTGGCCATTTGTGCAGGAGTACAGCCTGCGGTGATGCAGGCGGGGTCGGTCGCGATGCCGCTAATATTGTTGTAACTACCCGCCCTGGCGCCCGCAATGTTGGAGCGCATGCGGTCGCCCATGTCATAAGCATATTGAGTCGCCTGGCTTCGCAGGAAGGCGTTGTGGTTACTGGCCATACTGCGGGCTTGAAGTGCAGTCAGACCCAGTAGGCCAATGGATAGAATGACTAAGGTAACGAGTACCTCTATCATGGTAAAACCACTGTTTTTTTGTTTCCCTGTCATATCAAGTGCCATCATTTCAGCATTGTTAACATGCGGTGACCGCGTCCGTGCATCATCTACCGCAGCGATTTTGGCAGTGCCCAAAGGAGCTGGTGCGACATTTTGTCCCCTGCTGTTAAACCGCGACAGCCAGAGATTACCAATGTGCCGTGCTGGATGCCACCCTTGTTGAGTGGTGAAAAATCGGCGCTGATAAGAGCTGATTACTTTTGTGATTGACCTTTTGACGTGGTGTAGCTGGAATCACTGACATGCCAGGTAGTGATAATCCTGCATGTGTTTGTTGCAGGCGTGAGTCATAACAATAGTGTTGTGCTACGGCGCGTGAAAGCAGATAAACTGATATATTTACCCGCCAGGCGAGTTGCGCCCTGTACCGTTTTTTTATCGCTGTGTTGAAGGAGGCAGGGTCTGTTTTGATATCGATTGACACGTTAGGAATAGTGGTGGAGTTTTCTGAATGAAGGATTGTGTGGTGGTAGGTGGTGGTCTGATTGGCATGTTGAGCGCACACGAGTTGGCGTTGGCAGGAGTGCAGGTGACCATTGTGGAGCGCGGGCAGACCGGGCAGGAATCTTCGTGGGCCGGCGGCGGTATTCTTTCGCCGCTTTATCCCTGGCGTTATCCGGATGCGGTGAATGATCTGGCGCGATGGGGGCAGGCGCGCTATCAAAGATTGGCCGAATCGCTATATGAGTTGAGCGATATTGATCCAGAATGGCAGCAGAGCGGTTTGTTGATGCTGGATGTCGCCGATCAGGCGGAGGCGCTGGCCTGGGCTGCGCGACGTGCAGTCAGGCTGGAGGTGCTGGTTGACGAAGCAGTTGCGCACTGTGATGCTGCATTACCGGCTTTTCAGGGCAGTGCCCTATGGATGCCCGAGGTCGCCCAAATCCGTAACCCACGCTTATTAAGCGCGTTGCGTAAGGTGCTTGAGCAGCGCGGAGTGGTGTTTGAAGAACAGACTGAAGTGTTGGGCTTCCAGCAGGAAGCGGGGCGTGTGGTTGCGGTCGAAACCTCGCAGGGTGTGCGACATACCGGAAAGGTGGTGATTGCCAGTGGCGCGTGGAGTCGAACGCTGTTGGATGATCTCGGTGCTGGCATCGAGATTGAGCCGGTGCGTGGCCAGATGTTGCTATATAAAGGCGAGCCGGGTTTGCTGAAGACGATTGTGATGGCCGATGGACATTATGTGATTCCGCGCCGAGATGGCCATGTGCTGGTAGGTAGCACGGTTGAGTATGTGGGGTTTGATAAATCGACGACCACTGCGGCGGCAGATGCGTTACGCCAGATTGCCGAGACGCTAGTGCCTGCGTTGGCCGAGGTGGCGGTTGTACGGCATTGGGCTGGTTTAAGACCGGGCAGCTTAGAGGGGGTGCCTTATATTGGCGAACACCCGGAAATAACGGGCCTCTATGTGAATACCGGGCACTTTCGTAATGGCGTCGTGCTGGGCTATGCGTCAGCTAAGTTGCTGGGGGATATTGTGCTGGGGCGCCAGTCTGATTTTGAAGTGTCACGCTATGCTATTGAAAGATAAGTAATAATATTGCTTCAGGCAAAGAAAAAAGTTGTTTAGCCAGGCCCCTTCTTTTATACTCCCCCGCTTGTCTTAATTATTCCTTTATTAGGACAGGCCGGGGTAGCTCAGTTGGTAGAGCAACTGATTCGTAATCAGTAGGTCGGGTGTTCGATTCACCTCTCCGGCACCATTTAAATCAACGGCTTATCTGTTGTTTTCTCTCGAAACAAAACCCCGTATTTTATTGTGTAGGCGTAATGTAGGCGGCGCTGTTTGTAGAAGAAATTTTTGAGTATCTAGTCTACCCTGAAAAACAATCAAGCGACTGAAAGACAAAGAAAAAGATAACAAGTTGAGTTAAAATTTCGTCCAGAAACTGGTGTTCATCGCCGTAAAACTGGACGAAAGGGATCACGCGGATGATACAAGACAAACGCCCAAACCCGGATCAAATGAATTTTTTGCATGCCGATTTGCTGGATCAATTGAATCCCAAACATCCCTTGCTTCGGTTAGCAGACAACATTCCCTGGGATTATTTTGAAACGGAATTTTCCCCACTGTATTCCGATCAAGGCCGACCCGCCAAACCCATTCGGCTCATGGTAGGTCTGTCGATTCTGAAGCATCTTGAAGACCTCAGCGATGAGGTGTTAATCGAACGTTGGGTGCGCGTCCATACCAACAACTATTTTGTGGTGAGACGGCGTTTCAGTGGGCGTTTCCCTGCGACCCCTCGGACATGACCTACTTTCGAAAACGTATCGGGGCGGTCGGTTTTGAAAAAATATTGTCCGTCTCTGCTGCCCTGCACGGCGAATCCGCCATTGAAGACGAGATGTGTGTCGACACCACCGTGCAAGAAAAAAGCACCACCTTTACAACGGACGCCAAACAATACCGCAAGATCCATGGACATCTGCTCAAACTGGCTCGAGCAGAAGGCATCTGCCTGCCCCGCACGCATGAAAAAGAAGTCAGACAACTCAAGCAACACACACGCTTTGC
>Ga0316204_10011791_pt1 | contig 10853 bp, 8 predicted proteins | sample 6monrhotite_MG_2_FD_205661 | JGI IMG/M metagenome (GOLD analysis project Ga0316204, IMG submission 205661) | Microbial mat bacterial communities from mineral coupon in-situ incubated in ocean water Damariscotta River, Maine, United States -... | ecosystem: Environmental > Aquatic > Marine >... | reverse complement strand
TAAGGGTATATAGTGAAACGTATTACAATAAAAGTTGGTAGTAGTGTTTTAACCGAAAAAAATGCTATTGCAATGGAGAGAATGTTAAACCTGGTTTCTCTCATAATTAAACTGAAGAAAAAGTATGAAGTGATCTTGGTGTCGTCAGGGGCCGTGGCTGCGGGTTATACAGCACTGCGCTTGGATAGAAAGAAAAATATCGGAAAAAAAGTGTTAGCGGCAGTAGGTCAGCCAATTTTGATGAGTAGTTATAAGCAGTTGTTCGACATTTATAATACAGACATTAGTCAAATACTCACTACAGAAGAGGATTTTGACTCTACTACCCATGTTGATATTTTTAAGCGTATTATTGATACTCAGCTCGAAAATGATATATTTCCCATTGTGAACGAGAACGATATCACTACAACATCTGAGCAGTTGTTTGGTGATAACGATCAATTATCCGCACACGTTGCTTTTTATACCAACTCAGATTTATTGGTGATCATGAGCGATATCCAAGGTTATTATGACAAAAACCCTTCAAAATTTAACGACGCTAAAATCATCCGCCATATTTCTCACATCCCAGATGAAGCATTAAACCAAGAAGTTACACCTATGCATGAGTTTGCCACTGGTGGAATTGTTACCAAATTAAAAGCGGCACATTATCTTTTGAACAAAGATAGAAAAATGTTTTTATGTAGCGGCTTTGATTTGATTTCGGCGGAAGACTTTTTATTGCGTGGAATACAAAGCAAAGGCACGCTATTTTCTAAGCGTTCTGATGATGGATTTTAATATTTTTTGAGGCAGCCTTAAGCTACCTGAACATATGCTAATGGCACAGAGCATATAGGTGAGGGTGCTACTTTTTTACACAGATCGGACTATGATTTACAAAAAGAGTAAAACTCAGGCGCATAAAAAATGGAAATTTAAAGCTGACTTTTGTTTTTAGTAGTATCGTTAGTAGTACCAATGACTTTCTCTGTTGAGAAATAGTTTAAACGTCAATAAGATATGATGTCGTTTCTGTTTCCGCAGTCTCTACCAATACAAACCTGCTGAATTAACGTTCAGTGGGTTTTTTTATGAGTGTTAGATTTTCACCCACTCAATTATCTCGTTCCCATGCTCCGAAACTGTGAAAGAATTGCAATTCAAACCTCCCCCTTTGTAAAGGGGGAACGAGGGGGATTTGTTAGAATTATAAAATAAAAATATTTAAGCGCTTACTTTTTGAGTGTTGAAGCGAAAAGCCTCCATTTGCTTATAAAACAACCAATTAAACTGCATATACTGGGCAATAGTATTTTCGGCTACAATAGATTAAAAAGATTATCGAAAGCAGCATGACAAAAACAAAATCCCAAACAAGAAAAGAAATCATAGACAAACAACTTCAAACAGCAGGTTGGAATGTCGACGATTGCACCCAAGTCATTAAAGAACTGGATATCAAGATAGATTTACCCGATGGTATCAAAGAACCCCGTACCAAATACGAAGGCCATCAATTCAGTGATTACGCATTGTTAGGCAAAGATGGTAAACCCTTAGCCGTCGTAGAAGCAAAAAAAACCAGCAAAGATGCTGCCCTAGATCGTGAACAAGCAAAACAATACTGTTACAACATACAAAAAGAGCAGGGTGGTGAGCTTTCGTTTTGTTTTTATACAGACAAACTTGGCCTCTTAATGAAGATTCGTGAACAGACCGCTGGCCTCGGTCCCACTCATCTCGACCTGCCCGACACATTACATTTTAAATGCTGGATAGAATTTGGTCCGCAGCACGAAGCAGTAAGTGTTAGCATCTATCGGCAAATGGTTGAAGCGTTAACCGCAGACTTAACTGAACACAAACCGGTGTTGTTGAAAATTAAACACGGTGAAGAGATCCACGAAATACTACAGTACACTGAAAGTTTGGCAGCGTAATATGGCAGAAAGCAATCGCATTGAATACAAGCGCGAACTCAACGACAGTTTTGAAAAAGAAGTCGTCGCGTTTTTGAATTACCACGATGGCGGCATCATCTACCTGGGCATTGATAAAGATGGATTCGCCCATGGCGTCAACAACGCCGACCAACTGCAGCTCATCATAGTCAAGGGTCGTCTGCGCAACAACATCCAGCCTTCTATCATGGGCCTCTTCGACATCATTATCGAACAGCGAGAAAGCAAAGAGATCATTCGCATAACGGTGGCCGGAGGGCAGGAGAAGCCCTACTACTTAAAAAATATATGGCATGACGGAAAAAGGTTGCTACATCCGAGTAGGCAGTGCATCAGAACCCATGCCGCTGGAAATGATCGATTCGCTGTATAGTCGCCGCAGCCGCAACACCATCGGTCGCATGGAATCTACTCGTCATAACCTGACGTTTGAGCAGCTCAAAATTTATTACCAGGCTAAAGGGCTGAACTTGAACGCAGCCTTCATGCAAAACCTGGAATTGCTAACACCTGAAGGCAAACCCAACTACGCAGCTTACCTGTTAGCAGACGAAAATGGCGTCTCCATTCAAATAGCCAAATACTTTGATACCACTCAAGTCGACCTAATTGAAAACCTCGACTTTGGGCGTTGCTCTCTTGTTAAAGCGTTTAAGAGCGTACTCGAACGCATGGCAGTAGAAAACACCATCTATACTCGCATAGGTTATCCCTTGCGAGAAAAGCGCGAGATGATTCACACCAGGGCTATACGTGAAGCGGTCATCAACGCTGTCGTACATAACGATTATTCTAATGGGGCCTGTCCTAAGTTCGAGTTCTTTTCTGATCGTCTTGAAATCACCTCCGCTGGCGGCTTACCCTATGGCGTTACCGAAGAAGATTTTTTCAATGGTTACTCATCCCCGCGCAATAAAGAAATAATGCGCGTTTTTCGTGACCTGGAAATTGTTGAACAACTCGGCTCTGGCATTCCACGCATATTAGAAAAATACGGACGCGATGCTTTCGAGATCCGGCCCAATTTCCTACGAGTTATTTTCCACTACGAAAAACCTTTTGAAGAACTAACCCCAGAGTCTGAGGCCCAGTCAGCCGTCATCTTATCGGCATTGATACAAACGCCACTTTCTGCCGCCGAGCTTGCTGCAACACTGAGCTTGGAAAGCAAAAGTGGCGCATTCAAACGCACAATCAAAGAGCTGTTGCAAAAGCAGCTCATCGAATACACCTTGCCCGATAAACCCAGTAGCCGCTTACAAAAATATCGCCTTACCGATGAAGGCAAAGTGCTCCTGAAAAGCAATTCCCCAAAAACTAAAAGTAAAAATTTAAAATGATGATATCCCAACAAGAGTTAGAGAAGTATTTGGAAATGGGACCGTGCCTGTATTCATGCAATTATATTAATGCAAGTATGCAGGCATGACTCATTCTTTTGACTGTGGATGAAAGAGGCTGAGTTTTACGCGCCACCGACTTAAGTGCTCGCTATTTGCGCAAGTCGCTGATAAAGTGAAGAAATCTTTATTCTTTTACTCCTGTTGAGGTTACTATTTGGGGAGTCAGACAAAAATTAGCTTTTGATGGAAAGTTGCTCATCCCGTGTTTATGGAAAACACCGAAACGAAGTTCAATATGCGCTTCAAGCAGTAGGCGAATATTTCGGGAATAAGTTATGCGACAGTGAATAGAGTGGTTAAATTATTTGAATGTGAAATGTAAGGCCCTCATGGTTACTGACCCTCACGGTTGCATGAGCTTCTGTCAGGAATACGGCTATTCGATGAGATCTATAGCGACAATATAAGAAGAGGATTACGCATTTTGAGAAGCATAAAATTAGTGCATATAGGTGATGTGCACTATCCTGATGCGATACAAAAGGGGCCTCAAGTCGATAAAAAAGACGAGGGTTTTAATTCTGGCTTCATAGAAAAGTTGGCGCCCAACACATTTATGGAAGTTGGCAGTAGTTTAACTCGTTGTCTTGAAACGCAGGATATCGATGGAGTTCTATTTTCTGGTGATTTAACTTCTTTTGGGAACTTGAAGTCCTATCAAGAATGCGTGCAATACTTCGATAGAATGATTACCTCTGCAGAGAGTGTCATAGGGAGAAATTTTGCTGTAGAGGTTGTGCCTGGTAACCATGACCTAAAGAGAAAAGGCCTAACCTCAGGTGGGCTAGAAGAACGCTTTGACGACTTTAAAGAGGCTTGGATTTCTGTAGGTAGGGATATTTTTCCCGTTGGCTCAATAAAAAAAGATCAAATAGATCGCGATAATGCCTCTTTAAAGATAATCTCATTAAATACCTGCCTCGGTTGTGGTGAAGAGTATAAGAAATTTCCATCTGAGATTGCAAGTATATATAAAAAGCTTATAGACGCAGCCGACTTAGAAGATAAAGATCAGTTTAATAAGTTTTGCGATCGAATTGATACCCCCGCCATTTATCAAGACCACTTGAGGGAAATAGAAATCGAGGTCAGTGGAATCGATGACAACAGTTTATGCTTGATATTAGGTCACCACGCTCTATTACCGCAACCAACAGTTCGAGTGGCTTTATACACCGAAATAATCAATGGTGGTAATGCCCGAATGGCGCTTACCACCCTGAATAGTCCTATAATTTACTGTCATGGTCACATTCACGATGACCCAATCGAAATTCTCACTAGGCCCGAAAATCCAGAATCTAGCTTGGTTCTTATCTCAGCTCCAGAATACTCAAAGGGTTTCAATGTAATTGAAATTCTATATACAGATAATGGTTACCCCGTTGGTATTGTTATTACTCCCCACAGAGCAGAGACTTGGGGAAGAGTTAGGGAAAAAGCACCGATTAGAATACCTATTAGGCAGCCTGAGGACATGATTAATTTTTGTGACGATCGAACTGAAAGTGTATACCGATTACTTGGTGGTGAACCGTCAAGATTTGATAAATTATTGGCCAGGATGAAGAGTGAAAAATTGAGTTTTTCAGAAATGGAGTTCGAAAACATCTTAAATGAACTTGAATGGTTACAAGTAATAAATATATCCAATAAATCAAAATCAAGCCGCGGCTGGATAATAGGGAGAGTGGGGCTATGAATCAGGACTCTGTATTTTCCAAATCGCGTTTTGAGTTCGATGGAAGCCACCTGTATTTTTTGGATAAAATTCGTCTTAGCCAGCTTGAAGGAAATTCTCCGGTACTCCTTTATGGATCAAGAGGGACTGGGAAGACTACCCTGTTAAACACTCTTAATTGGCGTGAACAAGAAAAAAACCAATATTTAATAACCGCGCTTGGTGAGAAGAAGTATCAAAACAACTATTTAGGTGTGTATGTAAAGCTATCTTCAATGAACGTTGAGGCTTTATCCAAGTGGAAAGAAGAAAGCGAACAGATTTACGCACAAATTTTTGCTTATTATCTTGATTTGATATGGCTTGAACAGCTTACATCTGCATTGGGTGAACTATCTTTTAATCAGGAAATTGAGGTTTCCGCAGCAGATGAGAGAGAGGTATGCAAAAAAATTGTGTATATGTTTCCAGCCTTATTAGTTGACTCCAATAATCGGGGTAAGACCCTTGGATTCTCAGATCTTTCGTATCAAATAAGATACACTCGGGAAAACATAGAAGGAGCTTCATTGTATGGCGAGTCGGCTAAGGAAGTACATTCTCGATATAATATAGCGGGACAAGTGGGCGAACTTGGTAGATCAGCATCTAGAATCTTACAAGAACCTTGGCTTAAAAGAGGAAATTCTGGGTATAAATTTAAAATTTGTTTTGATGAGTGTGAATGTCTCGATGATTATCAGATTAAAATACTAAGCACTATAGTGAGACTGAGCAATCACCCAGCTTTTTTTGTTTACTCCTTTATTAGCTTGCCGGAAAATTTCTATTCGACATTAGTAAATAATTTATTTATAGCTAAGGCAGATATTGAACATATAGCCCTTGATGAGATGGGAGATACGGAATTTAGAAAATTTGCTCAGGGGGTTGTTAGTGTAAGGCTTTTGGCAGAAAACATTGAAATAGAAAATGGCTTCGATAACGAAAAGGTTTTTGGAAAATTATCCATAAACTCCCTGATTGAAAAAATACTGAAACGGTCTGAAAGCAAAAAGGCGCATGATTTAATTTCCCTCACTAAAGAAAAATCATCCCATCCATTTTACGAATATTATAAAAATGAAGGACTCCCTTATTATCAAGTGTATCTTTCTGAACTGCTAGATATTGACATTGAGCATCATCAGTCTCCTACGTGGTCAAAAGCTAGAAGGGTCCAGGAGAGTAAAGAAATACGTAAAAAGATGGTTGCTGCATATCTTTCCATATGCAATGAACTAAAAATCGATCCAATATATGCAAGTTCTGAAATGGTTTTCCAGATATGCGACAGGAGTATTCGTGATTACTTATGGTTACTTCATGAGATGTTTATTGAATGCGGAAAACCGTTAGAAGAATTTGTTTCTTCTTTGGTTCCGGTTGATGCCCAGGATAAGGCTATAAAACGCGCAAGCTTGAACAAAATTAAATCGTTACCTAGCTCACCTCTAACAGACCCCGGAAAAATATATCGAGTTGTTTTTGGATTAGGGCATTTAACAAGTTTGATCCAACGAACCTCAGCAGATAAGTCACATCTAAAGTCGTCCGAAAGAGGTCTGTTTATTCTTACTAAGGGTATAACAGATTACGAGTCATCCTTGCTTGGTTTGGTAGTAGAAGCTGCAGAGGCAGGCTTCTTAAAAATACTATCAAGCGACCAGAATAAAATTGTATTCCGTGTTCACACATCTCTTTCTCCATATTTCGGTTTTTCTTATCGTGGAGCATATTATGAAACCCGCATTTCATATCGAAATATTCATGAGCTAAAAGACTCTGCTGGCGAGTCAGACTTAATGGATAAAGTTAAGTCAGTAGCTGGTTCCTTGTATAATATGGAAAATTCGCAAATTCGAATGGATGGATTTTAAGGTGCAATTAGTTGGGAGTATGGTTAAAAGAGGTATAAAGGCATCTTCTTTTCATGCTGAGAATATCGAGGATGTTGAATTTTCAAGCTACGACCTAGTTATTCTTACATCAAGCTGGGATGATCGTTGCACAACACTAACACAGGCTTCTTTGGGAGAAGCTAAAGCATGCATCTTGCTGCTTTTTGATGATAAGGACACTGAAGGAATTCGAGATAGAAATGACGATATTTTATCTAGATATTCCTCTTTGCTTTCTAAAAATCTATATGTCGTTAAGGGCTTGTCAACTGATGTGGATGGTGTTTGGCAGAGATTATTTGCTGAGATAATTAACGTTTACAAATCCACAGATAAACCCTTGTCGATACTCTTCGATCTTTCTTGCTGTCCTCGCTTTTATTCATTAACTACGCTTTCCGTATGTTTCAAGTATGGATTGGCTGGCAAATTCCATTTTTTTTATAATGAGTGTACTTATCCAGAGAAAAAAGATGATTTAAGCATGGAGGAGGTTCCCTTTACTGCGGGAAGGTGGGAGGCGAGAATTATTGAGCACCTCGCTGGGTCAGTTAACCCTGGAGATAAAAATCGCTTTACTGTGTCAATTGGTTTTGAAGGCTCAAAAACTCTAATGGTGCTTAACGAGTTTGAGCCAGATAAGGTTAACGTTATTATTCCGTGCCCAGGATATACAAAAGGATATGCGGATAGGGTTAGAGAAGCAAATATTGAATTATTTAAAAGTTTCGGTATTAAAAGGGCTGATGAACAGAACTCTCACGCGGGAGACCCTGTTAGCGTTTGGTCTAGTATCCAGGAAAATCACATAACTACTGATGGGTGGAATGACTATTTTTTGTGTGCAGGGTCAAAACCACATTCACTAGGATTAGCATTAGCTGCATTATCTATGGATCGACCAAGGCTAATCTACAGTCTCCCGAAAAAACATAATCCTGTTACTGTAATACCTAAACAAGATTGTTGGCTGTACTCCGTTGAAAATATAGTAGTGCCGTTGATCTAAAGTGAGTAAATTGAAAAAGTACAATCCATTTCTTAAGTGGGCTGGGGGGAAACGTTGGTTTGTAAAGTCCTATGCTCAATTATTTCCAAATAATTTTAATATCTACCACGAACCCTTTTTGGGGAGTGGGGTAGTCTTTTTTTACTTGGCACCTAAAAAATCGGTGTTAAGTGATATTAATTCGGCATTAATAAATACGTATGTCGCTATCAAATCTGATTCAGAAAAAGTAAAGAGGAGGTTGCAATTCCATAATAGAAGTCATTGCACTGAGCACTACTATCGAATAAGAAGCGGTATAAAAGGTAGTTTATATGCCCAGGCTGGAGATTTTATATATCTGAATCGGACTTGCTGGAATGGGCTTTATCGAGTCAACAATGTAGGGAAATTTAATGTCCCCATTGGAGATAGAGATTCCATTATTCGTGAAAGTGACGATTTTATTTCTATTTCTGAACTATTAAAACATTCTGATTTAAATTCTCGTGACTTCACTGATTCTATAGAATTCGTAGAACAGAATGATTTTTGCTTCATAGATCCACCTTACACTGTTAAACATGATAATAACGGATTTCTGAGATACAACGAGAATATATTCAGCTGGAGCAATCAAGAAAGTTTAAGGGACGAAGTTGTAAAACTTAAAAATCGCGGGGGAAAGGCTCTGATTTTAAATGCGAATCACAGTTCAATTAAGGAGCTTTACAAAGGGGTAGGGAAAATAATTCCTTTATCTCGTCATAGCATGTTGGCTGCTAACTCTAGAAATAGGGGAGTAATAAAGGAAATAGCAATTATGGTAGGGTATGAAAAATAGTAGATTGTATGAGTTTTATTCAAAAACATCTAGTGTTTTACTAGGAGTCACGGGGTGAGGTCTTGAATCGTGCATAACAAATCAACCATCGGCCGGGGAAGTTGCTACGTAGTCAGGTTTTTTTTGGGTCAGAGAAGTTTGCTGATGAAATTCGCAAGAGATCACGAATTTACCAGTCCAAGTCTTGCTGCTGGAGCTGTCAGAAGGGTGTGTAGGTGTCAGGCTTGAGTTGTTGAGATTAAAAATTTCTGTTAATAACGCAATTAGATTAAGCGCTTTACAATGAAAGTAATATATTAAAAAAGCGTTTCTCGACGCTTGCTAAAGACGATGGTTGTTTGACGATGAACTTTATAATTCTTATCAAAACTAATAGTGGAATGCCCTGCAGGAGAAAAAATTGAACGAGCCACTCTCTATAAAAATATTCCTCGTAAAAGGTTCTGCCAGCAGTTTACGCACCGCGGAAATTTTTAACTGGTCAGGCAAAGCCATTGCTTGTTCACGTAAAGAATTAGATGAGCTATCAAAGCGAGAAGAAGCTAGTCGGCCAGGTGTTTATTTTTTGATTGGTAACGATCTTGATACCGGCGAGCCCAGCGCTTACGTTGGTGAAGCAGAAGAAGTTGCAAAGCGCTTAAAGCAACACATATCTAAGGAATTCTGGAATCAGGTTATCGCATTTGTTAGTAAGGATGAAAACCTAACTAAAGCCCATATTAGATACCTTGAAGGAAAATTGATCGAACTTGGTTTAAAAGCAGGGAAAGGCGTAATTCAAAACAGCCAAAGCAGTGGTGCGAGGCTGCCAGAAGCGGATCAAGCTGAAATGGATATCTTTCTTGATCGAATACTTAAGTTGCTACCAGTTATGGGCACATCGCTATTTTCTCTTCCCTCTGAAATAGCGCATACGGTTGAAGAAAGATTGATTTGTAAAACCAAAGGATTAGTCGCCTACGGAAATAGAACAGAAAATGGCTTTTTAGTTTACAAAAATTCACAAGCTGTATTAGAAGATCGTAAATCCTCTGTAAGATCACGCACTCGTCGAGATTCACTAAAAGAAAAGGGAATACTGAAACAAGAGGGCGATCATCTTGTTTTTGTTAATGACCATGAATTCACAAGCCCGAGTCTCGCGGGTGCTACGATATGCGGTGGCGCAACAAATGGACTAACGCTATGGAAGACAAAAGCTGGTAAGACGCTAAAGGAGCTTGAGGGTGGTTAGTATATGTTGTTATTTTTTTTGAACTAGATTAAATGCCAAGCTATAAATCCGCGTACACCCAATTCATCCAATCTAGCAATGTTACCGGCAGTGGTGAAGTCTGGTGTCAGGCTTGTATAATTGTGCAATTGAAAATGCAAATATGTTGGCCTGATAATCACCGAGTCTTGAGCAGAGGATCAGTATTGGGGTCAGAACCCATTATAGCTATAGATTCATCTTACAAAAAAATACAGGTGATCCAGTTTTGTTTGTCGTGTTGTGGTTCTAGTTTCTTACTCGCTGCTGAAATAAATGATGCACAAAGAAAAATCTGGCAATATGCCGTAATTTGGAGGAATGGTAAACCAGCAGCATTGGGCTAAGATGCACTTCAGTTAAAGGAATGGTTAGAAATATTACGAGTTACATTGTCATTTTTAATTGAACTCTTTTCGTGCCTGTCGGTAAATGGCTAGTTGAACTAATGGGGGAAGTGTGTGTGGTCAATGGTAGAGTTCTTGCTCACGTGGGTTCGATTCCCACCGATTCACTAGCACAAACCTGCTTAATTAATGTTCAGTGGCTTTTTTGTGGATAATTGTTCGCTTTTTCATCATCTGTGATTCGCATTCGATCATAATCTTCGAATAAACACTGTTATCAACCTCAGCAATAAAAAATCTGATTTCTTGTGCATTCCCTTGTTACAATTCCTAATTCTCGGACAACTTCCTTATAGATCAACGTGAAATGGATGTCAAAAAGTACAGATATTACTGGGATATTTCGGGTTTATTTGAAAGTACTTTTTTCTAACTTAAAAATTAGT
>Ga0316204_10011789_pt1 | contig 10855 bp, 6 predicted proteins | sample 6monrhotite_MG_2_FD_205661 | JGI IMG/M metagenome (GOLD analysis project Ga0316204, IMG submission 205661) | Microbial mat bacterial communities from mineral coupon in-situ incubated in ocean water Damariscotta River, Maine, United States -... | ecosystem: Environmental > Aquatic > Marine >... | reverse complement strand
AAAAACTGAATGAGAACGAATCCTCATCAAAACTCTATTAACGCGGACAATTCACTATCTGTTTTTCAAAGACCGACTGGCACTGCTTTGATATCACTTAAGGCTATTTTCGCAACCTTAACTAATCTCTAAACTTTCGTGCTGGTTGGTGTCCAGCGGGGTGTCCCTCGCTGAAGCCCCCGCAATCTAACGAAGACCTCTCAGGCGTCAAACAACAAACCTCAGTTTTCTGGTCCCACTCGTTCATGGGGCCCATTTGAGGCCCGGAATGCCGAGGTCTCAGACCGCCCGGCAGGCACCATCCCAGGAGTCTTTTAAAAGATTTCAGATAGATACGACAAATCCAGCCCCCTCGTCGGCCTGTGGCCCCCGACCAGACTCCCGCCCCCTTCTCCGGCGTTGAGGAGGTTGTTCGCCATCTGTCGCGGACGGGGAGGTGGCAGCCCGCCCGGGCCAGCGCGGCGGGCTCATGGAGGTGGAGAGACGCTGAGAGGGGGTGAGCGGCCCTGTCAGCGCCGCGCGAGCCCCACTCCACACCGGATGCGCGGATGCCCGGTGGCCCCGGATGCTGGCGCGCCTGCCCCCGCCTCTTCCCACCGCCGGTTCATCTCGGAGTATTCTGGGACCACAGCCAGGCCGCGCCTGGCTCTCGGAGAAGACTCGCGGCGCTGGTCATCAGAAAACTCAACAATTCATAGACCTAAACAACTTGATACAGAAACAATGCAGAAACACAGTCTCCTCTTCCTGCTCCCCCTCTTCGCTCTCCTGTCCTCCTCCGGCTGCGACAAGGACGGCGACACGGGCGCCGCGGGCGCCGCTGACACCGGCCTGACCGCCTGCGCCGCGGTCCTGGACAGCCACGTCCTCTGGGCCGTGACGGTCGCCCCCACGTCCAGCACTTGTGGAGAGGTGGGCGTCCCCTGGCAGACCGTCTACGGCATCCGCCACAGCGGGATGGGCTACTCGCTGACCTCCTGCGACGGCGTCGAAGCCTTCGGCGTGGTCGGCGGCTGCGAGTGGAGCTACCTCGCCGAGGAGCAGGGAGAGCGCGACGCGCTGCCCGCCGGGGGCACCTGGGAGGTTGTGGGCGTGGGCTACGCCTGGGAGGAGCCCGTCGACTACTGCGTGCTGCCCGACGGACTCGACTGGGAGACGGAGGAGGTCTGGACGCTCAAGGATCCAGGCACCACGGGACTCGCGGAAGACTGCGAGGTCACCTACACGGTGACCGGCTCACTCTGGTAGCTGCTCGCCGTAGAGCGAGAGATCGAAGCTCAGATCCGAGCTGTCCGAGGTCGCCTGGTGCACCTCAACCGCGATCTGGTTGACCCCCTCGACCAGATAGTCCGGGGGGATCTCCACGCTGAAGAACGCGCTCTCATCGGGCGCGCTGATAGCGCTGGAGGCAAACGTGGAGGACGTGAGCAGGCCCGGGGGCAGGTTGTACCGCAGCACCGGCTCGCCGTTCAGGTAGACCGCGGCGCCGTCATCGCACATCAGATCCACGCTCAGGGCGATCACATCCGCCACGCGCTCCAGGGTGACATCCCGGCGGAACCAGGTGGTGATGTACTTGTTGTTGGCGTCGGGGCCGTAGTCGAGCTCGGTGACGATGTGAGCGTCGCCGTAGCCGAGCGGTGCCGGCCCCTCGGACCAGGCGAGATCGTCGTAGCTCGCCTGTGTCCAGTCGCCTTCGGGCGCCGCGTCGCCGGTGGTGTACCGCCAGTCGCTGGCGGGGGCCAGCGCGGTGAAGGGCTCGGGGACGGGGGGGACGTTGGTGATGCCCGGGGTGGGCCGCTCGGTGTAGGTCCAGGTCTCGGAGCCGTCGGGCAGGCGCGCGGCGGAGACGCCGGGGGACTGCTCGCCGAAGCGGAGCACGTTGATGGGGCGCCCGTCTGGGGTGTAGATCGCGAGATCCGCGCCGCTGTCTGGGATCTCAAAGCCCAGCTCAGCGCTTGAGCGGAGCAGCAGGAAGCCGCCCGCGGGGAGCAGCGTGCCCCCGTCGAAGGTGCGCTCATGCGGGTCATCCTCCAGGACGCTGACGACCAGCCGGAAGCCGCCCAGGTCCAGCTCGTCTCCGGTGAGGTTGAACAGCTCGATCCAGTCGCCATCGACCGCCGGAGGGCCCGCGCCGGTGTCCGCCCCCGCGTCGCTGGATGCGAGGAACTCATTGATGACCAGGAGGGTGGTCGGGTCGATCCCCGCCAGCTCAGTCGGGCCGGTGTCCTCGGGTGGGGCCGTGTCAACCGGAGCTGTGTCGGTGCTGCCGGGGTCGGTGTCCTCGCCCCCGGTGTCGTCCGTGATGTCCGTGATGTCCGTCGGGGCGGTGTCCTCGGACCCGGTCGGCGGGGAGGGGAGCTCGTCCTTGCTGGTGCAGGCGAGCATGATCAGGAAGGAGGGGATCATCTGGATGCTCCGGTCGCCCATAAGATAGCCGGGTCCGAGGTAGGCTCAAGCCCAGCGAAGCCACCGCGCCGCTGATGCGCCCCGTCCCCCCGCCCGGTGAACCATGCTCCTCCTCCTCACGCTCCTCGCCTGCGATGACTCCCCTCCCCCCAGCTCCACGGTGCTGGAGACCTGGCCGGCCCCTGACATCACGAGCCACCCGGATGACACGGAGACCAGCGCCCCCGCCGACGACACCACCGGCGAGGACACCGAGCCCCCCACGGACACCACGGACACCACGGACACCACGGAGACCGCGGAGACCGCGGACACGGCGCCGCCGCCCGGTGAGCTGCTCATCGAGCAGATCAAGACCGACGGCAGCGAGATCGGTGAGGCCGCGCTCGTCATCGGCCCCGACGGCACGACCGTTCTCATCGACATCGCCGATGACATCGACGCCAGCAAGGTGCTGGAGGCCATCGATCACCACCTCCCGGAGCGGCAGGTCGACTGGGTGATCCTCACCCACTACCACTCCGACCACGTCGGCGGCTTCGCCGCCCTCTTCGAGCCCTCCGAGGTCAACGGGGGCAGCCCCATCGGGGTCACCAACTCCGTGATCCACCGGGGGCCGTTCGACCTGGATCGTCGGGGGCTCCACGCGGACGAGTTCGAGGCGGCCTGCACCCTGCTCGTCTCCGAGGCCTGGGAGCCCGCCAGGATGGAGCTCTGTGACGGCGAGGAGCGCGGCCCCTGCGATCTGTTGGGCACCGGCCCCTGGCCCGTCTCAAGCTGCGACGGGGTGTTCATGGGCGACATCGCCGACCCCTCGGACGACGGCGAGGGGCACATCACCCGCATCGATCTGGGCGCCGGGGCGTCCATGAGCCTCTTCCTGGTCAACGGCTACCTGAACGTCGACGGCGAGCCGCTGACCAGCGCCGAGGGCGGCGCGGCCATCGGCTACACCAGCATCGGCGACGAGAACGCCCGCAGCATCGGCGGCTTCATCTCCTACGGCCACTTCCGCTACGTGTTCGGCGGCGACATCCCGGGCGAGCGCCCCAACATCGAGGGCTTCGTGGTGGACAACGGCGCCGCCCTCAAGCTGCCCGACGGCACCCCCGCGCTGCCGGAGGGCGGAGTCGACATCATCCAGGCCAACCACCACGGCTTCCGACAGGCCTCCAACCAGGACTGGCTCGACTGGCTCGCGCCCCTGGATGGTCAGACCAGGAACATGGTCTTCGGCAGCTCCTACGAGCACGACGGCGCCCCCAGCCAGGACGTGCTGGACCGGGCCGCGGAGAACATGGGCGGGGGGTTCCTCTGGGTCACCCAGATGGGGCGGCTGGCCGGCGAGCACGAGCAGGTCCGCTGCCGCGATCGCGCCGTGGTGGTGCAGACCCTCGAGGGCGGCGACAGCTACCAGATGTACGACCGCCTGGAGGACAAGACAGGCGAGCTCCTGACCTTCGACAGCACTCGCTGATCAGCCTCGAACCCGGTCAGTTTTTGGAAGACTCCCATGATATCTGTTCAGTACTACTGAGCAGGCGCACACCATGGAAACCCCTCCCAACAGCAGCTGGTCTGAGTCCCTCACCCGTCGGCTGCGGGTGCTGCTGCACACCAGCCCCCTGCACGACCTGCGGCGGCGGTTCCTGCGCGGCCCGGCGTCGATGCGTCACTACGACGCGCTCGCGCTGGCGACCCGCGCCATGGACGCCGTGGTGGACCGCAGCGGCCTGGAGGAGGAGGCCAGCCGGGAGGACGTTCTGCGGGTGCTGCGTCCGCTCCTCGAAGCCATGGACGCCGAGGCCGGCGTGCGCCCCCGCGCCGCCCGGCATGCGCAGGTCATCGATCGCATCATCGAGGGCCTCCGAAACGACGCCGACAAGCAGCGCCCCTTCAGCGCGGAGTACACCGAGCTCGGCGCGGACGGCGCCGCGACCCGCCGCCTGCTGGAGTTCCGCCTCCTCTCCGACACCCACCACCCCTCCGGCCGCACGGCGCTCCGCCTCTCCAACGAGGCCGTAAACCTGACGCTCAGGCTGCTGGATCTCGACATCGAGGACGCCCAGGCCGCCACTGAGGCGGTGGTGCGCTCCCAGCTTGACCGCGGGCGCTTTGAGGAGGCGCTGCAGTCCGCCCGACAGGCCCGCTTCCAGTCCCTGCGCTTCCAACAGAAGGTCATGCAGGTCGCCCGGGAGACCCGGCGGGACGTGGACCGCATGGACTGGCGCGAGGCCATCCCCGAGCTGATCAACGACGCCCTGGAGCACGTGGCCCGGCGCCTGGAGAGCGAGCAGTCCATCCTGAGCGTCGCCGAGGAGCGCCTGGATCTGCTCGACGAACAGGACGCCCGCGTGGCGGTCGCGACCGTCGGCGACCTGATCCGGGACTGTCGGATGCGACACGTCGAGCTCCACGAAGAGCTGATGAAGCTGCGCGGGGTCTTTCTGGACGCCCAGGCCCACCAGGCGTTCGTCCCCGCCGCCACCACGCCCCTGCCCGAGCTTCGCCGGCAGGTGCTGGAGCCGCTGCTCTCGATGGGGCGGGGCGACGCCCAGGGGGTTATCGATCGGGCCGCGCCCGCGCTCCTCGGCGCGTCGGCGCCGGGGCTGCCGAGGCTCACCTCCCTGGTCGGCTGGCTGCTGATGCCCCGACGCGCGGCGCCGAAGGACTGCGTGCCGGTCGCGCAGATCGACGCCGCGGTGGCCGCCGATCCGCCGCCCCGCTTCCCCGCTGGCGTCCGCGGCTATGTGGAGACCCTGCTGGAGAGCGTGAGCGAGCCGGTCTCGCTCTCGGAGCTCCTGGGGCGGGCCCGCCGGGAGGGAGCCGGCGACGAGGTGCTGGAGCTCCTCGTGCTGACGACCCTCCAGCACTTCGCCCCGGACAACACCCACCAGGCCAGCGCCCCCGCCCTGCCCAACCTCCTCGTGAGGCGCCTGGACACCCCCCTCATGGACCCCGACTTCAGCGGGGACGAGCTCGAACTGCAGGAGGCCCACCGTGCGAACCAGTGAAGATATCCAGGACGCCCGCGCCGCCGCGACGCTCCTCCAGTGGGGCCTCCGCCCTCAGGCGCGCCCGGCCCAGGAGCCCGACTACCGGCGGCTCATCGATCGCTACCTGGACGAGGCCGACTTCAGGAACCTGACCCGGGCGGTCGCCGACGGCCTGGGGCTGAGCCTGCTGGACGTCGGTGATCACGGCCTGGTGCTCGCGCCGTCCATGAACTCGGCCTTCAGCCTGAACGCCGCGGACTTCCGCTCGCCGTCCGGCTACGCCGACGATCGCCTGCTGGACGGCCTGGTGCAGATCGCCATAGCCACCACGGTCTTCCCCCGGGCGCGGGATCTGGAGGACGATCCGGATCTCGCCCGCCCGCCGGTGACCGTGAGCGAGGTCTCAGCTCAGCTCAAGGCCCTCTGCGAGGCCCTCTCGCACGCCAACCGGGACACCCCGGACCCGGAGGCCTCCGACGAAGCCCAGGGGCTCTACGAGGCCTGGCGCGTGTACCAGCGGCGCCTCCAGGGCGCCTCGCGGAGCCGGCGCTCCACCAAGCGCGTCATCGAGCACGGGCTGGACCAGCTCCGCGCTCACGGCTGCTTCACCCGCCCGACAGGCGCCGCCGCCGCAGGCTGGCGCCCCACCCGCCGCTACCAGATCCTCGTCCAGGATCTCGCCGCGACCCGACTCTATGACGAGGTGCAGAGGGTCCTCGCCCCCTGCGCCGGGAGCTGAACCGATGCCTCACCTTTCCCGCGTCCGCTTTGTCTCGGTGGGTCACCCCCAGGCCCGCATGGAAGACCTCCTCCTCGATCTGCGGGGCGCAGACGGCGCCCCCACCGACTCCACCGTCTGGCTGCGAAACGGCGGCGGCAAGTCCTCCATCCTGAACCTCCTCTTCGCCATCGTGCGCCCCTCGCGCCGCGAGTTCCTAGGCGGCAAGGCCGACTCCCGACAGCGCAAGCTGGACGACTACGTCCTCCCCGGCGACCGGGCGGTGACCGTCGCCGAGTGGCACCTCGCCGACGGCGGCAGGGCCGTCACCGGCGTCTTCTATGAGCACCGCTCCTCAGGCGCGGAGACCGGCGCTCTGCGGCGCCTGTTCTTCGCGGCGCGGGTGGATCCCGAGCACCCGGAGACCAGCCTGGAGGGGCTCCCCATCGACGTGGAGACCGCCGGCGGTCGCGCCCGCCGCACCCTCAAGAGCTTCCGGCAGGAGTGGATGAAGCTCGGCGAGCGCGCCTCCCACGTCCGCGCCACGGACAGCCAGCGGGAGTGGCAGTCCGTGCTGGAGAAGCTCGGCATCGACGCCGGCGTCTTCTCCTACCAGGTCCGAATGAACCAGCGCGAGGGCGGCGCCGATGAGATCTTCCGCTTCTCGTCCCCCGAGGACTTCACCGACTTCCTCCTGGAGCTGGCGGTGGATCCCGAGCTCGGCGACAAGGTGGGCCGCAACGTCTCCACCTTCCGCCAGGAGCTCATCCGCAGGAAGCGCCAGCTGATCCCCGAGCGGGCGCTGGTGGCCGGGCTCATTGAGCGCGTCTCGTCTCTCGCCGCGCTGGCGGGCGAGCGGTCGACCCTCGCGTCGGAGGTCACCCGGAGCAAGGGAGAGCTCGCGGCGCTTGAGGGCTGGTTCCAGTACGAGCTGGAGCGGGTGGAGCGCTCGCGCGACGGCGCCGGCGCCGCCATGGATCAACACCTGGCGGCCGCCGACCGCCTCGACGAGGAGTCCCAGGAGGCCCGCGCGGTAGCCGCGGCCCTGCAGCGGCACGCCGCCGATCTGCGGTCGCGGGAGCTGGAGGAGGCGCTCACCGACGCCCGGTCCGCGCTGGATGGAGCCAGGGTGAAGGCCCGCGCAGGCGACGCCCTCATCCCCCTGCGCGACGCCCGCCGGTTCGAGCGCCGGGCCCGGGAGCTCCGTGGCGAGGTCGATGATCGACGCGCGGACAACACGCCCGTTCGGGATCAGCTCCAGGAGGCCTCCCGCCGCTACGCGGCCGCCCTGGTGCACCGGGCCGCGACGCTGCGGGCCGCCGCGGCCGAGCACACCTCCGAGGAGGGCCGCGCCGAGGCCGAGGCGCGCTCCCTGTCAGCGCGCATCGCCGACGCCCGCGAGATCGCCGCCCGCGCAGCCGAGCGCTCCAAGCTCCTCGCCGAGCGGCTCGCCGCCGCCGGGGTAGCCCGGGGCCGGGTCGAGGAGACCGGCGCGCTGGGCCCCAACGAGCCCGTGACCGCCGCGGTGACGCGGCTGGAGACCGACATCGCCGAGCGCGGCGACGCCCTGCGGGGCACGCAGCCGTCGCTGGATGCGCTGGAGGACCGGCAGGAGGCGCTGGAGCACCAGCTCCGCGCCGCTCGCGCCAGCGCCAGCGAGGCCCGCTCGGACGTCAAGGTCGCGGACGCCCAGCTCTCGCGGGCCGCGGCCCGTCGCGCCGCCCTCGAGCAGGACGCGGCGCTGCTGGAGGCCCTGGAGGTCGAGTCCCTCGATCTGGATCGGGCCGACGCGGGCGCGCTGACCGCGCTCAGCGGCAGGGTGCGACGCGCTCAGGAGATCGTGCTTGAGATCCGGCTGGCCCGCGCCGGGGATGAGCGCGCGGTCGCCGCGCTGGAGGAGCGGGGGTTGCTGCCCCCGTCCCCGGACGTGGAGGCGCTGCTGGACGCGCTCCGCGGTCAGGTGGAGGCGAGGTCAGGCTGGGAGCACCTGGCCGCCTGCGCGCCCCCGGAGGAGCGCGCGGTGATGGTGGCGAACGCCCCCGCGGCCGCGCGGGGGATCGTGGTCGCCGACGATCAGTACGAAGCCGCCGCGGCGCTGCTGCGGGAGCGCGGCGTGCTGCCTGAAGAGCCCGTCCTCCTCACGGACGCCGCCGCCTTCGAGGCGCCGGGGCGCGGCGTCGTGCTGGGCCCCTCCGAGGCGGGCTGGTACGACCGCGATCAGGCCCGGGATGCCCTCGCGTCCAGGCGCGCCCGCCTCGCCGCGTCCGACGACCGGCTGGCGCGGGCCCTGAGCACCAGCCGCGCGCTGACCGCGCTCCAGGAGCGACTCACGGCCTTCCGCGGTGAGCACCCGCAGGGCTGGTTCGCCGAGCGGGAGGCCGAGCTCGCGGCGCTGGCGATTGCGGCGGCGGACGCGGGCGAGCGCCTGGAGGCCCTCGGTCGTGAGCGGGTCGAGCTGAACCTCGCCGCGGGCGAGAAGCGCGAGCGCATCAAGGCGCTCCGGCGAAAGCGGGACAAGGCCCGCCGCATGCTCGAGCGCGTCCGCGCCTACGCCCAGGATCACGATCACAAGGTCGCGAGCTGGCGGCGCGAGCTGGCGGAGGCCCGCAGCGCCCCCGAGCGCAACCGGGTGGCGGTCGAGGGATGGCGCGAGGCCGCCGAGGCCGCCCGCTCCCTCGCCCGAGAGGCCGCCGAGCGCGCGCGCGGCTGCGACGCCGACGCGCGCGACGCCAGCGCCCGCCTGCGTGAGATCCCCGAGCTGAACGGCGAGGTGCCCGAGGCCGGGGCCGGCCCCGTCGACGCCCTCGCGGACCGGTACCGCCAGCTCGTCCGGGCCTACGAGGACGGGGTCGGCGCTGACGGGCTGATGCAGGCCGCGCGCGAGAACGAGCACCACGCCCAGCGCGCCCGCGCCGCGCTCAGCCGGCTGCTGGTCGGCGGGGTGACCGAGGCCGCGGTGTCCGCGGCGCTCGACGCCCTCTCGGATCCGGCGGACGCCGAGCGCGCCCGCCAGGACTGGAGCGCGCGGACCTCCGCCCTGGAGCACAAGGTCGGCACCCTGACCCAGCGCCAGCTCCAGGCCCGACAGGCCCTGAGCCGCGCGGAGGCGATGGCCCGCGGCGTCGGCGCGCCCTCGGAGGCCCCTCCCCTCCCCGACGCGGCCGAGACCGCCGAGCGTCGCGCCGAGGAGCTGGAGGCCGAGGCGGCGTTCCTGGATGACGAGGTGAGTCGCCTGAAGGAAGCCTCCCGGGCGTCCGTGGAGGCCCGCCGCGCCGCCGAGGCCGCGCTGGTGGCGCTGGCCGCCGACCAGCGGCGGTCCGCCGCCCTCCGCGAGGCCCACGCCGAGCTGCTCGCGGCCGCCGCTGGCGCCCCCAGCGCGACGCCAGAGCACGCCGCCGACGCCCGCGCCCGCCTGGAGGCGCTGGAGGACACCCTGGCCGAGGTCAGGGTGCGCTCCCGAGCGCTGGACAAGCAGCGCCGCTCAGCGGCCGTGTCCGTGCGCGCCTGGACCTCCGACGCGCAGTTTGAGGGCCTGGACACCGCGCTCGTTCAGCGGTTCCGATCGCTCTCCGAGGCCGAACTGGAAGCCAGCGCCGGCGCCTTCACCGAGCGGCTCACGCTCCGCTCGACGCACCTGGACGCCCTGGTCACCGACGTCGATCGACACCGCTCCATCCTGGTGAGCCAGCTCCTGAGCCTCGCCGAGGAGGGCCTCTCGCTCCTTCGGGCGGCGTCCAACAGCTCAAAGCTCCCCGATCACCTCCCGGGCCTCGGCGGCGCGCACTTCCTGAAGATCACCACCCGCGCGCCAGCGGATCCAGCCGAGCGCCGGGCGATCATCGCGCGCATGGTCGATGACCTCGCGGACTCCGAGAGCGAGGCGCGCTTCCCCACCGGCATGGAGCTCGTCCAGCGGGCGGTGCGGCGGCTGGCCCGCCCCATCCAGGTGAAGGTGCTGCACCCGGATCCCTCCAGCGCCAGGCGCATGGTCGGGATCGCCGAGATGGCGCGCTTCAGCGGCGGCGAGCAGCTCACGGGCGCGATCCTGCTGTACTGCACGCTCGCCCGTCTGCGGGCGCGCTCCCGCGGGCTGGATCAGCATGACGGCAGCGTGCTGGTCCTCGACAACCCGGTGGGTCGGGCGAGCCGCGTGCGGTTCCTGGAGCTGCAGCGGGAGGTAGCGCGGGCCATGGGTATCCAGCTGGTGTACACGACCGGCGTCAATGACCATGAGGCGCTCCGCACGCTGCCCAATATCATCCGATTGAGAAATGAGCGGATCGATCAGAACCGGGGGCACCGCCTCGTCGAGCCCTCCGTCAGCCTGATCGCCTCGGCGAGGGTCGCCCGGCCGGACCCCCGCCTGGACGTCCGAGAGGAGACCGTGCATCAGGCCTCGGAGGGTGTGGTGCCGCTGCGGGTGGCGTAGTGGGTCGAGCGGCATGCTCCCGGCTCCCCCACTCCCCCCGCCCCCGCGAGCGAAGCGAGCTCTGAGCGCGCAGCGCGACAGCTCCATTCCCCGCGAGCGAAGCGAGCTCTGAGCGCGCAGCGCGACAGCTCCGATCACCAGAGCGGTGCTCCACACCGGGGGGGAGCAAGCCTGCGAGCGTGACCACCCCGCAGGGCGCGGAATCATGCCCGGTAAGTCGAGCCCGCGCAGTCCCAAAACCGCCTCACATGATTCTGTGACCGAGGACCGCACCACGCCACTGCGCGCCTCAAAGGGAAGAAG